>JACCDX010592307.1_pt1 | contig 13271 bp, 20 predicted proteins | sample 7449681 | NCBI WGS metagenome assembly JACCDX01 (sample SAMN15323450, study PRJNA562643) | freshwater metagenome | isolation source: river surface water | place: USA:Blue River Watershed | collected 2017-08-18
ACTTACTCGTTTGTGTAGTTTGCTATTACAGCAGCAAACTACGGAGTGCAGACGCATTAGCCGTCATATTCCAATCTGCGTTTTTGTCCTGTGTTTTCGCGTATGCGGCGCAATGACTTATTTGCGCGTAATGCCTGTGTTTAATTTGCCTATGTTTGCCTGTGTTTAATGTGTTTAATTTTTTTTACTATTCGTGTTTATTTAGGCGCCTGTCGTTTTGCTCTAATTTTTCTACGTGCCTGTTTTGTGTGTCGATTTGCCTTAAATTCTGCTCGTTTTAGCTTTTTGCCTAAATTCATAATTTCGTATATTTGACGTTTTGTAATACTGTTGCGCTTTTGACTGTGATTCGCACAATAGTAAAAGTCCATTAATGCGTCTTTTTGCGCCTCACTTAAAAGCTCGATTTTGTGCTTAAGTAGGTAAAACGCTGTCTTTTGCGCTTGCAATAGCCATATGTCCGTTTTTTCAAACTGCGCAGTGCTAATGCCGTTTGCTAATAGCCACTCTGCTGTTTTTTGCTCATTTTTTAGGGTTTTAAAGTCTGCTGTATTCATACAGTTATTTAGCAATACCTAATAAAACCTAAAAATTTTTTATATTTTCTTATATAAATCAGCTACTTAGATAGTGTCGTTTTAAACGACATTTTTCACTGTTTTTGCCCTATTTGTCGCCTAAAACCCACTTATTTTGCTGCTGTGCAATAGGGCTAAATCTATTAAAAATAGGCAGTTTTTAGGCTTTTATTAGATTATTTAGGCTACGTGTGGAAATAGGCAAAAAAACAGCTAAAAACCACCTAAAAATTGGTAGGAATTGCGCTTTATTGAAACTACAGTGTGCGTATTACGTTAAGGAGGACATACGCAAATGAGCGCACTTGCCGCATTAAAACTATCCGCAGCTAAAAAACCCACCTATTTAAGTGCTGTAGTGATACGACGCAATAAATTAAGCGCAAAGCTGTGGGAACAAATCCAACTCGCTAAAAGTCAAATTGAGGGCACTGCTTTTACGGTAAAGAAGTTTCGCAGCATTACGGATAAAGAAACGGGGCTACGCAAAAGCGTCGAAGTGCCCAAACGCATTAGAGAGTGGTGGTTTCGAAATGAAGCGGGTAAGGTGTGCGTCAGTATCCGCTACGGCACACAAGTGATTGAGTTAGCGAAGGGCAAACACAGTATTGAAGTGGAGAATGCGCAGGCACTGATTAAGGCATTAGAAACAGTAAAGCAAGCGGTCGAAGCGGGGGAATTGGACGTGCAGATTGAGAATGCTGGCAATCATTTACGCAGTGGCTTTCGTAAAGCAAATTAAGGCAGCTAAGTAAGTGTATGCAGGCACCAATCGTCTGCAATGACACAATGCGCTTTTTTGAATTTGCCAATAATCGTTCCGTCGCTCCAACTAAACCGCAGACGCTTGCACAAGCGCGAATTGCATCACTGCAACGACAGAAAGACGTTGCCAGTCGCGCGCTGCAAGTAGAGCGTAAGCGACAGCGAATTATTCGAGCACAGCAATCATTGGCTCAAGCCAATAAAGCAATGACTACTTAAGGGTCAATATAAAAATAACGAACGTTAGGGTTTTAAAGCCTTATTCATACACTCAGACAAATATCGGTAATACAGTTCTGCTTTTTTTGTTATTTGCACCGACTTTCTACGTCCATCGATCCTATTCTCAAGTAGCTCAATATATCCCTTCCCAACTAAATTCTTAAGACGAGCGTGCAAAGTAGCCTGAGAGCCAAATTGCTCTAAATGGATTACATCACCAACCAGTAGTTGCTTTTGATTGACTGAAGCCCTATACACGTAATCCAAAATTTGCTGCTCGAGTGAGTCTAATTGACCGCCTGGCTTCATACGATCCAATGAATCTAAGGCGTTTAAAAAACGGGCGTAGGCTGTGGGTTTAATAGCTTTCATACTTAGTTTTATATCACAAAGTATGGAAAACAAGTATGCTAAGAGTCAATAAATTTTATAATTAGTTAATGTCTTATTCCAAAATCATTAATCAAATTTTTTTTGAAATATTTCTTAGCGCAGCTTTATACATCGCGTTTTTTTATTTCAATCTTTTTGTGTTGGCGCCATTTGAAGCCGCACAGGGAGTCAATTGGATTTTCTTACCTGCGGGCTTACGAATCTTCATAGCTCTGATATTTGATTACTCGGGTGCAATTGGACTCGCAGTTGCATCTTTAGTTATTAATTTCATTAGCTTTTCTGAATACGATCTGATCTCAATATTAGGTATTGCAGCCATTTGTGGCGTAGCACCTCTTTTGGCGCGGCACTTTGTAATACATAACCTGAGAGTGCATTCTGATCTCAGTAATATTTCATTTACGCAATTAGTGGCAATAATATTTGTGTTTTCTTTGCTCAGTTCAGGCTTACATCAATTATGGTTTGAGGTAAGAAATCTTGAATCAGGTAGTTTCGATCATTTTCTAATTATGTTGTTTGGGGACATCGTGGGTTCCGTATTAATCATTACTTTAATTAAATATGGCATTAACGTTGTAAAGAAAAAAATGGGGAGCGATAGTTTGATTGAGTAATGTCGTTTTAAACGACAAACATTTTTACGTTTCACTCCTACCCACTACGATTAAGCAGATTAAACAGCCTTAATGCAGGATTAAACGCCGTAGCTATAACGGTTTAAGCTATCAGACAGAGTTAGCCACAGTTCGCACATTCACACAGCACCACCCCCAATTTGCTACAATTCAAAGTTCGGCGAATTAGCTCAGCTGGTTAGAGCGACGGAATCATAATCCGCAGGTCCGGGGTTCAAATCCCTGATTCGCCACCAGTCACTTTATCTTTATGCAAAACAAAGGGTTACATAAAGATGATACTAGGATTTAACGCACCCTTTATCGCACCTAGTTATCGCACCTATTTTGAGTGATTTTTACTTGAATACCCACTTCAAAATTCAGTCAAAATAACCAAAAGTAGGTTCTAAAGCAGTTCAGCAAGTCGGGTAATATCTGATATAGAAATTTCGAAAAAATTGATTGGAAGTTCTTATATCAATGACCTTCTCCGACCTTAAAAAATTCATTACAGAAGATATGTCTATGTCGCATATCTATCAACCGGTTATGTTGATTGAGTTACTGAAGAACAAAGGATCAGCATCAGAAGAAGATATTGCTAAAGTTATCCTCAATCGTGACCCTACTCAACTTGACTATTACATTGATAAAGTCAAGAACATGGTGGGCAAGGTTCTAGCAAATCGCCAAATTACCACTAAAGAGAAGTCAGTTCATCGTCTGAATGGATTTGCTGAACTCACGCAAGAGCAGATTGATGAACTAATCAATCTTTGTATGGATAAACTCGTTGAATATGAAGATAAACGAGGAGACAAGATTTGGGAACACAGAGCAACTGACAGAGAAGCAATTAGTGGATCGGTGCGGTATCAGGTGCTGTTACGAGCAGGAAGAAGATGTGAGTCATGTGGTGCATCTGTGGCAGATAAGGCAATTGATGTAGACCATATCGTTCCTCGTAGTTTAGGTGGACTCAACGATATATCTAACTATCAGGCACTCTGTTGGGAATGCAATACAAATAAAGGTAATCGGGATAATACGAACTTTCAGGAGTTAGAGCAGAAATACACACATCGTCAAGAAAATTGCTTATTTTGTGATGTCCAGACAAAAGATAGACAACGCATCGTGGCAGAAAATACCCTTGCCTATGTCATTCGTGATGGATTTCCTGTTACGCAATACCACTCACTAATCATTCCCAAACGACATACTCTGGACTATTTCGGACTTACTCAGGCAGAACTCAATGCAATTAACTCCTTAATACACGAGCAGAAAGCATTACTAGATAAGCAAGATAAGACAATAGAGGGATACAACATCGGCATGAACTGCGGTGAGATAGCAGGACAGTCAGTTTGGCATTGTCATGTCCATCTCATACCTAGACGAAAAGGTGATGTAGAGAGTCCTAAAGGGGGTGTGCGTCATGTCATACCGAATAAGGGTCATTACACAGAGAAGAAATGACTGGTGTAAAGATTGAACTTCTCATTGAATTCGGTGTCATTCTTCTCGCACCCATCATTCATACCTTCTATCTATGGAAATACAAGAAGGTCGATAAGCAAATACTGAAGCAAAACATCCGAATTTTCGGTGTCTTATATCTTCTATTTGGCGGTGTATTAACCGTTTATTTGCTAAAGTAAATCAATACTTCCCCGGAAACTCACCATTCAATACATTGAGTTGAATCTTTTTACCCCAGTCAACCCATCTTCTTAGATTTCTATTCACTCGTTGACTTTCTTGTTTGGTGTTTGAACCCAAGAATATAGTTGGTGGAATTGAAGTTCTTTTCTTAAAGTTCGTTTGATAGAACAAATAGACTTGTTCTCTAAATTTCTTTCCCTTTAAGTTTGGATGTTTTAGATAAACATCACGATAAACATACAGAACATCTTTCAAAACACTTAACTTAGGTTCAGAACCTTCAGTTAATGTGAACTTACTCGTAGAGATAGATTTATTCTTCTTACGAGAGTTCTTTAACTTATGTTCACGATTTAAGACTGTTCTTACATTTTTCAACAAATCACTCACAGATTGATTGACTGGTATTTGAAGAACGATGTGATTCTCAAACTCGATTGAATCTTCATTGGTAATAACACGAACAGATTCTTCTTCAAATAGATCCTCGTGTTTTTTCCACCAGTCATCAAAGTGTGTGTTCTTTACATCACCCCATTGATAGTAAATTTTTAAAGAACCGTCTAGTCGTCTAAGGATCTTTGGATCAGATGACTGTAGTGACATCTTGTAAAACTCAAACCAAAGTCGATAGAACTCTTTTCTCAAGACTATTGTTTTATGTATCTTCGTCATCAACCAATCTCACTTAGAAAATCAGACATAACAATACTATAGGACATATGTCTGATTTAATACTTATGACTGTCTAAGGTACTGATTTTATTGATAAAAAGTATATAATTAGGTATATAGATTGAGATTGATTGGTTCGTTTTGAATACGAGATTTCAATCAAATATAGGAGTAATTTATGAAGTTAATCGTAATAAATGATTTATTTGATAAAAGTGGCAAAACAGTTTTTTTGCGTGAGATTGAACAGATTCTTATGAAGCATCAACTGATGAAAAAAACTCAATTAAAGCATTACAGAAATGCGGTCGCAAAAGATTTAATCAAATTTTTGAATGATTTGAATCAAGAGTTATCGCATGAAAGAATTACAGTAATTTAATTTGTAGTAAGAACTGTGCTTTCCGCAAGAGTCATATTGACTCCTGAAACGACAGAATAGTGACAACTAATAAGAAGAACAAAGTCACTTTATTTCAAGTTTCTAATTGACTGATTTCAATTAGAAACTTTTGGAATCATAAATATATCTGCAACTATCAAAATTCTGTTGCTGAATTTCACGCAGACTAATGGTTGTTGCCTTAATTTAACTATCTCAAATATTGAACTTATGAAGATTCAATTAGATGAGTATTACTTAAAGAAATATAAAATGAATACAGAACAATCAAGAACAACATCATTAACTCAATTACTGAATACTTCCACAGAGTATTCCAAAGAGTCACTTATCGATACTGAACGACTAAAGTGGAAGTCTTATCTATTCAAACCAACTCATTCAGACCAAATACGACTTTCTTTAACCGAACATATCTATAACCTAGTCCAAGATGAGAATCGTTCCTTATTCCATCTAACCACTACCTATAAACCATACCAAAATAGAACCTATACCAAGTCCGATATTGACCAGTTCTTTACCAATTTTTACTTGAAATTCTTATTACCTAAAGTCCTGAATACTAAAAATTACACCAGACCATCGAAGAGATCCATTCAACCGATTACCTTTACATTTACCGATGAACATCTCCAATCATTTAATGGTGACCGATTACATCACCATTCCATCTTATGTGTTCATCCAGATACCTTGAGTTTCGTTGAATCCCTACCAGAAGATAATCCAATTCCTACCAATACTCCATATACCCATAAGATTTGTACCAGTCATATTCGTTCATGTGAACCCATGACACTCTTGTATTCGTCCAAGATGTATGACCGATATCCTGATTACCTGTCCTTTCCTGATAAGTTACATGGAGAACATTGAGTTTCCATGAACTATCAGATGACATAAATAACCATAAGAACTAAGTATTCACTAACTAAGTCGTTACTAGTGTCGTTACTTGTAACCTCAAGTTAGTCTTAGTTTCTATCCACCATCCAAGGAGAATCCATGTCATTTCAGTTCCAATCCACTCCATATACACAATTCCCACTCCGAATTGACCATAACCTACATGAACGATTTACCCGTATATCCTCATCTACCAAGATTCCTAAGTCCACATTAGGACGATTAGGTATCACTAGACTACTTAATGAGATAGATGAAAAAGGTATTACAAGAGTTCTACAAGAAATGGAGTCTGAATGAAACCGTTCAGATCCCATCTCAAAGAAGATGTTTATTCACTTTATTCTATGAATATACCTGGTGACTTATCAGAATCTGAACTAAAACCTTACATTGAAGAACTCAACAATGTGATTGTGATTGAATCCCGAGAAAAGAATCTAATCGTGAAAGTCAAAACAAACGATGAGGTAGGACTATGACAGATAAAGAACTAGAAAAGTTAGAGAAGAATTCTCTCTACACAATGCGTGCTGATCCTACTATCAAGGATCAGGTGGTAACAAATCAACTCAATAAATTAAATCAGATTGTGAAGAAAGAGGTGAAGCGAAACAACATAGCAATACTAGTTACGAAAATTTCAAACTAATCTATCTATCGTTAATATTTCATATTAAATTTATTACATAGTTGTTCGGAAGATTTATTCGCAAGTGCATTAGGTGGTATTGGTGCCCACCGATTATCTGATGGAGGAGGCACACTAGCAACAATTGATCCTTTGCCAAATCTTTCTGAATATAAGATTACATACGTTGTCAATATTTCTCTTTTAGAGCAATCAAGTAATCCTTTTTGCATTCTTGAAAAGTAATTTTTTGCCTGATATGTTGGTGGGAAGTTATAGTTAAATACAGACCAATATTCAATTTGATTATTAACTAATCTTGCACTTTCATAGTCAACGTAATACATCACTTCTTCATTACTTGCACTTCCACTAAGCACCCAATTATTTGCATAACTAAAATTGAAGAATACAAAAAAATATAAAGAAATTACTATTTTCAAAAGGGTGTGTAACTTAACATTCATAATCACTCTTATCTTCTAGATGGCGAGTAACCCATCCGATTCCCAGTGTTATCAAAGAAGTTAGTTACACCGCTTGGTGAAGTAGTTTCGTATCCAATCCGATTCCCTCTATTGTCATAGACGCCATTATTGGAGTTGAAATTCATAGGTGAATTATCAAAGTTTAAGGGCGAGTTCCTGAAATTCATTGGTGAATTATCAAAGTTAAGGGGTGAGTTATTAAAGTTCAAAGGCGAATCATTGAAGTTCATGGATGGGTATCCTTGTGCCAGTAGATTCGTAGAACCAAACACCAAGATGCCGATGAGTATTGAGCGCATATTTTTACCTTTCATAGAATTATCTAATCATCACTTCGTTTTAGGTTGTTTTTCTCAATGAACTGAATCAAATTACTAGTAATTCGGTTAAGTTTCTTCAAATAATCCAGTCCTTCCCTAACATCGGTGTAGCGATTCAGGTAAATCTCCATGCCAGAAGTTCTTGTTCCATACATTAGATTCATTTCAACGCCAAACTCACCACTTTGACGGATGCGAGCATCTGCGGTGACATAGGCATGAACATTAGGGAAAAAAATGGATTCTTTTAAGGAATCTGTAATTGGGTCTAAAGGTTCAGGTTTAGGGAAAGAATAGCAACCATCTGATTTATCAGGGTTTATTGCAAACTGTGACGGTATATCGGACATAGATTTCTCCTTTAGATTCACCTATAGCAAATTTGAATCTAGAAAGTCAATAGTCTGCGTAATAGATTTGATTAATTTCTGGATCATCTCTTATATAAATCAGTTCTGGGTCACAGGATGACCCTTTGCCTTCAGACTGTGATTTTTTGTTCGTTTGACCTAACTTTTCATTCAAACGGTTTTTTATGGATGGGTACTTTGGTCTACCAAGTATTTCAACATCACTCATAGGCACTCCTAAGTGCTTAGGTTAGCACTTTTGATGAGGTTCAGAAAGTGTCAGGAAACGGTATTGATGGAATAAGGGTTTGGAGGGAGAAAAACTACTTAATAAAGGGTTACCAAAAGTTGTTACTTTAATAAACCACATATTTGTTTTACAAATTCTTGACTACTAAATCTTGGTACTTCAGGCGCTCCATTAATTGAGGTTACATACGCATCTTCACCAAACCTCATCCATTCATCATATCCCTCTTGTCCTCGTTGTGAAAAAGAACTCAAAATAATTTCCTTTGCAACACATAGTGCCTCATCGTAGGTGTAATAGTCAGTATGCTCATAAGATGAACCATAGTCATACATATCCAGAACTATTACAAGGTAGTTCTTTTTGAATATTCGTTTCTTTTTAATCAAAATGAAAGATTTCTAAATCTTTTATAGTAATTTGAGTCCAAATTAATTTGATTTGTAATGTGAGTTTGAACACCGCCATTAAAGTGATTTGCAAAATTTCGTCCAAAAAAATTATTAATGCATAGTGCCACGCCCTGATGAGTTGTCTTACCCCAATAGTTTCCACCAGTAAGATTATTAACTCGTAAAACTGCTAAGTTTGAAGGTGTAAATCTGGTGCGAGTGGTTGTGGGGACAGTAACAAATGAGTAAGTGAAATTTCTAAATGAGGAGGGACTTACACCATTTATGCCCACAAAAACATTTGGAATTCTAAAATTAGTAGAGTTGTATATCAAATCCCAAAGCATTGGAATCTGTGCATTATCATTCCAATTTGTCTTACATTGAACTACCGCTAAATCCACAATCCTTATATTTGAGCGTATCAAATCATCTATATCATTAAGGGACAAGTCATCCAGATTTTGTGTATCTGGAATTGAATAGATAACAATATCTGATTCAGTATTAGTCTGATGGTTAGCGATTGTTACAGAAAGAGATTCGTTAATTACTGGAGGTACAAAATTACGATTTTGTCGTGTCGCAATTACATCGGTTCCCCAAAAGACTAAATTCAAATACCACGTTATTAAGCATTCCCATGCAGCACCTCCCCCAGATAGTTGTGATTGGTCTCTGCCAGATATTGAATTAGATTGAAAAATTGCAGATAAATGTTCGCCTAATAGAAAAATCTGATTGGCGTTAGGTTGATTCGGTATTACAGAATCTATCTTTTCAGAGAATTGTCCCCAAGAATCCCGCAATGAAGGAATTTCAGATAATTTACCTAAAATTCTATTTCTAAATTTGTCTACTGCTTTCATTTTTTGCATTCTGAACAGTTATTTTGTTCAGAGTAGCAAAAATGTTAGAAATGCTCAAGGTTTTTGCCCCAGAAGAATACTAGCAATGTGTTTACCGACTACTTCTCCTAGTTTTACAGGAACGGCATTACCAATTTGAGTATATTTTGGCACTTCTCTATCAAAAATATTCTCCCTTGGGTTTCCTGCCCGTCTGATTCCACCTGTAGTTCGTTTTCCTGCAAATTGATACCAATCAGGAAAAGTCTGAATTCTTGCCCATTCTCTTACAGTTGGAGTTCTTGCCTGAGAAAAATGAACAAAATCATCTGGTAAAGATGTTGCAGTAATTGTTGCACCTTTTAGTCCCCAAACCTTTGGGAGAAGTCTTTGGGCAAATTTCTTTGTTTGAAATTCTTTGGGAATTACCCCATTGTTATCAATCATTGCCTTAAATTTTGCAATTACTTTTTCAGAATGCTTACTGTATTCTTGTTCAGTCAATGCATCCCCTTTTTCCATTAAAGAACCATCAAGTCTGGTTCTCATCATTCTTTGAAATTCAGTCCTGTAACTCCGTAAATATGTATTTGTTTTTCCGCCATAGACGAAGTCATCATCAATTAAGTCATCCAATACATCAATTAAATTGGGTGCGGGTTCAGACGGTATAGGCAAGAAACCACACTCAACTGCATCGTTTGAACTATCTGTTGTTGAGAAAATATCGTTCCTAAATCCTACTATTAATATTCTCGGTCTATTCTGCGGAACACCATAATCTTTTGCATGGACTAATTTGTATTTGACTTGATAGTCAGGAATATGTCTAAATGTTTCTAAAACATCACTAAAAATTTCTCCCTTAATTCCTTCCTTTGTCCATTTCGCCGAAAGTAGTCCCTCAACATTTTCAAATAAAAATGCTTTAGGTTTAATGCGATGAATAAAAAACGCCATATCTTGATACAGATGATTGGAAGGTAATTGATGTTTGTCAACAGAGTATGACCTTCTGATTCCTAGACCTGAGAATCCTTGACACGGGGGACCGCCAACAACTAAATCAACGGAATTTTTTTCAAAATTTCTTTTATAGTCAACTTTGATTCCATTTGTAAAATCATCAAACCAAGATTCGTTTTTAATAATTTCTTTAATGTCTTGAACCCAATATTTTTTTCTTAATAGTGGAAACTGTCTATCCCTATTAATTAAATACGTTTGTAATGCATCTACATTTAATTCGTTTACAAATATTGGATTGAATCCTGCATTTTCTAAACCAAGAGATAACCCGCCGCAACCTGCGAATAAATCAATGCATACTAAATTTGTTTTTTCATTCATCACTCTATAATACTGAATAGACAGTTCCAATACCTACTTTCAACTCCCTCGCTATTTGCTTAATCCCCATTCCTTTTTCTCGTAGTAACTGTATTGCTGACCGCATTCCATCGTTCATCTTGCTGGGTCTTCCCATTTTGACTCCATTTGCCACCGCTCTCTTTTGACCCGCAATCACCCTCTCTCGTATTAGATTTCTTTCAAACTCCCCGATTGCCCCAAATACCGAGAAAATCATTCGTCCACTCGGTGTAGAGGTATCCATTCCCTGCTGTAAAAAGAACAAGTCAATTTTGAGTGCTTGCAGTTCATTGAGTATTTCTACGAGATTCTGTAATGACCTGCCTAACCTATCAATTGACCAACACATCACCATATCGAATCTTCTCTGTGTTGCTGATTTCATCAGTTGATCCAGTGCGGGACGATTCTGTCTTGTTTTCATCCCTGAAATACTGTTATCGATGAACTCAGCAATGATGGTGTAGTTCATTCGTTCTGCGATTGTTCGTAATTCTTGAAGTTGATTCTCACAAGTCTGTTTATCAGTAGAAACTCGTGCGTAGAGTGCGATGCGTTTCATTTTCCATACCTTTCAGAAAGTAAGTTCGGAATCTGGAAGGTACAGGTTTGGGGAGAAATGGCAAATTTGTTCTTGCTGAACAAAAATGTTCAAAGTGAAGCGAATTTACATTCTTGCCATTTCTTAATTTTTGAGAAATCTACCTTGTATTCAAGTTTTTTCATAGCAGTCACTTTCTGCTTAAGTAAATTTGAATGTGTATAAATTTTGCTACCAATTGACCGTGCCTCACTGGCATGACCAACTACTGCATCAATCGTTCTTTCGGGAATGTCTAACTCGGTCAATCTTGTTCTTACAGTATGTCTAAATGAATGAAAAGTTTTTGTTTTTTTATCTGTTGAAACTATCCCTACCTTTTTAATAAAGGCACTCATTTGCTTTTGAACTGAGTGGTATTGACCTCTAATGATTCCGTAATTGATATCAAATAAATTTATCTTACTTTTTTGTTTTAGTGTTTCAACAAACTCAATCAATCCTAAGTCTAATAAAACTTGATGAATAGGTATCAAACGGACAGAACTCTCTTTTGTTTTAATACTTTTATCTTCGTCATCTTCATTGATGTCGATACAGTAGATTCCATCTTCTTTCCTTATATCAGTGACCCTAAGTTGACAAATTTCACCAAGTCTTGCTCCTGTAAAAAGAGCAATTAATGGTAACCAATAGTCTGTTGCCCGCTTAATATTTCCTGTCATATATTGCTTTGATAGAAATATTTTCTTTAGGTCGTTTGTATCAAAGTCTACTTTATTGAATTTACCCTTCTTTGCAATACCCTTCTTTGAAGATTGAAGAATTGTTTTTAATTTTGTGTTTTCGATATATCCTTGCGCTTCACACCATGTTAAGAACTCTATTGCTACATTGATGTAATAGTGATATGTCTTTGATGAAATTTTTTCTACCTTGAGAGATGCAAGTTCTTTATAACTCTTTCCCTGATAAATTGCTGAGTTTCTTTTGGTAGGTAACTGGGTAAGAATTATGTTGAACTCTCTAATTAAGTCAGAGTCCAAATTGAGAATTCTTATATCTTTGCCGTAAATTTCTTTGATAACTTCCTCAAACAGTGATATTTGATTTCGATAAGACGCCATCGTGCTTTCTTTTACGATTCGTTCTTTTTGAATTAACCACTTTTTGATAAGTTCAGATAGAAATGGACTTTTTTTATCTTCTATCTTTTTTTCATCAGTTGTAGTTTTATTAAAAATGCCAAGTTCTAAAAAATCTTGTTCTCGTTGCTTAATTGCTAAATCTAATAATTCTGATTCATCATCATCTAACTCTGCAAGAAAGTCATTTACCGAATCCCAATCAAGAGTTGACACATAATCATATCGGGCAAGTAACTTCATGCCGGTTCCAAAAAGTTCGGCATTTTTGAAGTATTTTTTTTGAATTTTTGTCATAACAATCCAAGCAAATTTTGCCTTGAGAAGTGCTTCTTTCTTATTTCTTGTGCCCAAAGATTTGCGAAATAAACCTCTTTTTTCCTTACCCGATGACTTATCTATTTGGTAAGTATACGAATACTGAAAATAGTAAATTCCCAGTCGATTTTTAGTGATGTAAGTTGGGTTTTTCAAGGGGTTTTATCGCACTCATTTAACGCACCCCATGAGAATTTGCTTTAAGATTTACTGCAACTGATTGTTTCTTTTAGAATTTCAATGTATGTCTATGAAAATCCCTGATTCGCCACCAAATTCTGCCCTCAGCTTGTCTGGGGGCTTTGTTTTTGGATCGTTTATTGGTAAGGTATATCGATGATTTCTAGAACGTGGTGGATGATCTTTGGGTTTATTGCTCTA
>JACCDX010243919.1_pt1 | contig 13266 bp, 33 predicted proteins | sample 7449681 | NCBI WGS metagenome assembly JACCDX01 (sample SAMN15323450, study PRJNA562643) | freshwater metagenome | isolation source: river surface water | place: USA:Blue River Watershed | collected 2017-08-18
ATAGAGTTCTTCTCCACAGCAAGCAGTCTTTAGATGCCACTCTCGTGCAAAGAAATCGTAAACCATGCCTTTAGAGTTTGCGTACTTGTTTTGTACAAATACCTCAAATGGATCTGGAATCTCAAGACTGGCTAACATCTGCAACATCCTGTGCTGGGATACACTCCATACAGAATGCAACGCCAGTAGCAGCCACCCTACCATTGGCGGGATTTACAAAGAAGGTATCGTTTTCACCTATATGCCTACGGCACACATAGCATTTTCTAGTCATATATCAAGTATATCCTTTCGGGCGAATTAAGTCAAGCGCAAAAATGGTTTTAAAGTTCGGCGTGAAATAGAGATATCAAACCTCCCTATGAGCCTACAGGCTCACTATCGGTCTCCATGCTCTTATCCCATATAATGAGACATTTGGTACATGTAATACCATCCTGTCTCATATACCAAGTATGCTTACACTCTTTCGGCATGAGTTGGCCAATAGTAGAGACATTTATCGCAGCAAGGTTTGGCGGTATAGGATTGATACTCCGCATAGATAAGAGCATCCTTCCTATATAGATTAGCCTTATGGCTTTCTACCACTCTGGCTATATGCTCTGGCTTCTGCCAAATAGGAAGAGCCTTACCCCACATATGGCTAAAGGCTGACTTGAGGGTTTTAAGGTTTGATATATTTTTGTCTGTCTTAATACCACGCCAGTCTGCTTCATAAACCATATGATCAATGTAGTCCATTAATGATTGCTCAGCACCTTTCCACATAAGAACTGCTGGATGGTTTCGCCAAGCACCAGACTCACTAGCGCCAGACAAGACTTTAAGTATTTGATATCCTTCTAGGATTTGTTTATTAAGGCGCTTAGAGTCTAAGGCCTGGGCTGAGTATTCGTAATCTGATGACGGTAAAAATGTTTGCATATATCCAGTATAGCGGTTTTGGCGGGGGAAGTCAAATAAGAGTTCGTAATCCCTAGTATAACAAATAACCCTAGTAAGGACATATCCCAGATAGCCCAGATATCCAGATAGCCAGAGCAACCCAGAATGAATCAATACCCTGCCAAATAAGGTGTTCTGATACCTTGGTTTGTTAGGTTTTAAGGTGTCGTAATACCTTGATTGTTAGGTTTTGACTAAGCAATTTGGTAGGTTTTTATTAAGCAGTTTGTCAGGTTTTTGATAGATTATCAGAGTAAGTCTACGACTTATCCACAGGTTTATCCACAGATAAATCTTACTGATATTTTTTAGTTATGGTTTACATTTGGTTTGATAATGTCTAATGGGTTACTGACCATTTATATGAGGGGCGTTCGTAATGTCCACGGGGCCAAACCTCCTACCACAAAACCTTCATATTGTCAAACCTTCATATCCTGCATAGCGAATTATACTCCCAAACCTTGGTTTTGTCAAACCTTTGTATCCAAAAAACCCTGTACAAAATGAAGCAAAATGTCCAGTATTTGTAGAAAAAATGAATAAAAGGTTTGGATAATATCTAAAAACCAGGGAAAAAGGTTTGATATCGTAATGTCTTATTTGGGTGTAGTTATACTAGGGAGAATGGGTACTATTTCCTGATCCCCTGGATCGTAATGTCTGATAATCCTGGCTGTGATGCGCTAAGCGGGGATCGTAAAAGGACTTGACAAACCTTTATAGTTATGGTATCCTGTGCCCCAGATACGGGGATATAAGGTTTGGGATCGTAATGTCTACAAAGTCCCGTGATTTTTTTTCGAGGGTTCGTAAAGGGGCTTTTTTAGAAAAGTTTTGATTTATTTTCCAAACCCTGCTGCATCAAACATTTCATCCAATGACTCATAGGCTACTTTGTCATCAATGCTAAGCGCTGCAATAAGGAAGTTAAAGGTTTCGTTTACATATGCCTCTGCTGCGGGGGTAGGCAGGACAATGCTTTCATTAATAAAATAAGCAATAGGAAGACCTAGGTCGTTATAGGCAACAAAGTCTTTCAATTCTTCTTCGTCTCTATAATCAGACCAGAACTCAGCAAGGATTTCACACATACTCTCAAAGGTTGTCATGCTACCTGCTCCTTCATGAAGTCCTCAATGCTCTCATAGGTCTTATTTGGATCCAAATCACGGTAGGCACAAAGGGTATCCCAACAGAAATCAATCATCTCCTGTGACTCATTTGTAGAGGTAGCCCAACCTGTGTCAATAAACCTACATAGGTCAAGGACATACTCAAACTTCTCAAAGAACTCGCTAGGTAGGTACTCCTCTGGAATCTCTAGGTTGTTATACCATAAGATTGCTAGGATATTTTCTTTGCTCATCATTCTTCTTCAAATCTCCAGTTTCTATAGTCGTGGTGTAACTTTGGTTCTTCTCTAACTTTGTGTCTTTCAAACTCTGCTGACTCTAATACTACCATAAGGCGGTTAAATGTTAATTCAGGTAATACCCTTGCAACCATGATACCAAGTTGTTCAAGGTTTAGATTAAGGTCAGAGACCATGATATTTAATTTTTCTGCTAACTTTTCTTCTTTGCTTGCTCCGCTAACTCTGCGTATGCTGTAAGTCATGATACTCCTCTCTATCCATTATACCAAAAGTGTGGGGAGAGGGCAACCCACCACAAATTGCCCTCTCACCCTATATGACTGAGGTGACCCTACCCCAGTTCTTGCTCAGCCAAAATCGTATGATAGGCTATATAATCAAAGATAGTGTGGGTCCCACTGTCATCAATGACTGTATTATTAGTCAGGTCTACGGTGACGGGGGTATATTCTTCTTCTCCGCCCATGTCATCCAGGTAGATGCCAAACCCTGTTTCCTGGTTCCACTCATGTCCGATAATATTACTAATGATGATACGCAATGCATATCCAGTGTCACCTTGAATGCGGGGTAGCGCTGCCTGCAGTGCCCTTGCTAGGTCCTGCTTCTTGGTATCCCCACCCCAATGGCTATAGAGTGTCATTACACCTTGGTCCGTCTTGAAATGAAAGTTAGTTCTAGCACCCATCTTATTCGTCCTCATCTACTCTCTCTAGCGGTACAATTGACAAATCATATAATATCTCTTTGTATACTTCGTCTTGCTCATCAGTATCTGTATAAGCAGTGAAGTTCATGTATTGGCCAGTAGGCTCGTGTATTACTTCAATATTCCATTTAGGCATTTGCTTCCTCAATTTCTTTTAGTTGTTCGGGGGTAGCACATAGAGGGCAGCATTGCCACTCATAGAACTTATCATTAATTAATTGGCCATCGTCTTCAATCTCAGCATTGCAGCCTTCACAATAGTACCAGTAGGAACTGACTTTGATTTGAATCGTGGTATCTGCGGGGAATGGAACCTCAGTAATAAAATAACCAATGCGATTAACAAAGCCCCAGCCAGACCAAATATATGACCCGCCGTCGTCTCCATCACCATACATCCAGATATGGTTCTCATTGGCCTTCTTTACAAACTCATACTCTGCTCCATAGGTTTCAAACATCAAACCATCAAACGATGCATTTGTGTCTATATTATTAGGAATTGGTTTGTAGGTTTGGACCCATTCATCATAGTCCATCTCAATAAAGTTATTCATGGTGTTTTCTTTCTAGTAGTGGTTTATATACTATTTTACAGGTCTATGGAGTCAATGTCAACTCCAGCCTTGATTAGGAAATATTCACAGGTTTCAATAGAACCCAAAAGCACATCATGAATTTCTGTGAACTCTTCTACCTCTTGAATCTCTTCAAGTTTTGTAGCACGGAAATCTTTAATAAGATCAATGAAGTTCTCAAACCTCATGTTGCCATACTCTTCAGCACACTCTCCACAGTAGGTCTCTTCTGCATCTGTGTATGGTACAGAACAGCCACAGCCATTGCACCAAGACTCATCATACATTCCCATTACTCTACCTCAATCTCTGGTAAGTAGTCCTCATTGAATATTAGTGAGTAGGCAGATGATAAACCTTCTGCATACCCCTCTGCTCTTGTGCGGTCCATAGACAGCATTGCATCAGAGTAGTCATCTTCTTCTTCCTCACGAGCAATGTCATTAAACTCTGCCCATGCTTTTTGAATCATGTTTTTTAGCATTTCTTGTGGTGTCATTTTATCTCCTAGAAGTGAAAATCAATCGGTACTATAAATTGTCTCATGGACTGGGTAGGATTGTCAAGTCGTTCCTGAATATATCCCATATGTGCAGTATATTCCACCATATCGTAGAAGTAGGAGTCAGATGTATAACTATCTTGTAATAGTTCCCCTGCCTTTTTGACATAGTATGAGTTCATATTAAATCGCTGCTCATCGGCAGGCAGACCACTGTTTGAGATATAATCAACCATATCACTAACAAACTTATCAGTGTCAATCTTCTCCAGATATCGGTTCATCTCATCAATGCGCCACTTCTTGCAGAGTTCTAATCTCTCTTTAAATAGTTCAGGATTATCTGCATAAGATACAATCATGTTGTCATTATCAGTATAGCCATCACCTTCATCATTCCAGCGGCCACCACCAACTACATGCCAGTCAGACCAGTCAACCCAGTTACCGCCGTCATCATTAATAAGCCTTTCTTTAACAATGCTAAAGGCTTCCTGCTTATCTTCTGCTTCAACAACCCACCAGTGTAGTGTATGCATTCTTTAGTCCTCTATATATTCTATTGAGATGTTGTCTAAAACCTCATCATATTTAACTAATCTATCAATGTCCTCAGCAAAGCGGTTGATAAGAAATTCCACCTTATCTTCGGTACTCATATTATCAGGTGCATACTCATCAAACCCTATATCATGAAGTCTCATGGCTTCATCAATATCTACGGTTTGTTCAAGACTAATTCTAACTAACATTAGATTACCTCATAATTCACTAATGTAGATTCATCTAGGAAGTCAGCCCAATCAGGCTTACCAGTTACCCAGTCGTACTCAATGTCAATGCTACCGCCACCAGAGGTATCAGTACCAATAGTGATACAGAGTTCTGTACCGTCCTCAAAAAAGATTTGCTCAACACATGAGCGGTATGTAACTTCACGACTTGTAATATTCATTAGTCCTCGTCCTCATCTTCTTCTGCTTCTTCAACAAACTCTGTATGAATTGAATAGACTTCTGCATAGTGGGCATAGTCCTCATAGTGCCAGCCCTGCTCTTCTGCTTCTTCGGGGCTATCAGCGTTTACCTGAAAATTGTAGTGAACCACTACTTCTACATCATAGTATCCTGCCATTATTTTTCCTTTTCTTTGGTGTGTATATATTAATTATAGGGTTTGGGACTGACAAATACAAGCCAGATATGGGGTTTAGCCATGTGATTTACGACACATTGGCATCTTCCCAGCCTAGGAGGATCAATTCATCTGGGTAATCACAGACACATTTTGGAGCCTTCTTAAAGTCCAGGGTAGTGATTTCAAAGAGGGTATCACAATGGGTACAAAGAAGATTATACTTAAGCCAATTAGTCATTATTCAAAGTACCCTTCTGACCATAGGCCCTCTAGTAGGTCTCTTGCTTTCCATACGCTATTGTAAAGGTATGGGTCTTCCTTAATTGTACCTAGGACTACTGACAAACCTTCTGTCATGTCATCTAGATCTGTTTTGTTATATCCTAGCATTAATCAAAATACCCTTCTGCCCATAGCCCGTCAAGAAAGTCTAATGCTTTATTAATTGCGGCTACATCTTCACCACTTGCCTCAATACCACAAAGACCGCTAATGATATCTTGAAATTGTTCTTTAGTATAGCCTAACATTATTTCCCCAATACTTCTAGTGGTTGTTCCTGATAACATTTCTTACAAATCAGGGTAGATTCAAAGAAAGTAACATTAGTATTACAACAGGTACTCATTATCCCTCCCAGTATTGCATAATAGTATTCATTGTGGTATGTAGAGAGCAATCACAGTCTCCACCATTCATGTTTTCCATGAATTCAAAGTGCGATAGGTTATCCTCATAAATTTCCATTACGAGTTCTGATATGGTATATGGTTTGTATGTGGTAGTCATAATACAATTGTAGCAAAATATGGGAGAAATATCAAATCGTTCTTAATCGTAAAATGTCCGAATTGTGAGGTTTGGTACCGTAATCGTAAATGTGATATTGGTCACAGGGTTCGACCCATTTTTGCAACGTGGCCTGGCGATCCGTACGGGACTTGAACCCGTGACCTCTACCGTGACAGGGTAGCGAACTAACCAACTATTCTAACGGACCATGCGGAGCAGTTTTACAACTTGCTCAGGTTGATTTTTATTTATGCAATCTGCATTACATTTTGCACAACTTTCAGCAAACGATTTTTCTCTGCGTTAATTGCAGGGTCAAAACCACTTGCGCTTGCAAGGATAGATTCGTTAGAACCACCACGAGCAGAGCGGTACCAGTCAAGGCGTTCAGTAAGAGCGTTAAACGCACCCCAAGCGTTACCAGCAATCATGCCGTTAAATTCGCCTGTGTAAATATCGTTGATAACATCAACTTTATTTTCCCACTTTTTGAGAGAACCCTTAGAATCCTTCTCAGGCTTTGGATAAGCAGCGAGAATGATATCATTGAAAGTCTTAGCATTGACTTCCTTCTCAAACATAGCCTTAGCCATGATATCAAATTCGTCCATGTATGCGTTAGCAAGACCAAGAGTCTCACGAGCAATCTGCACCTTGCCATTGGCAGTCTGTGTATGGCGAATCTTGAATGATTGCTTTAAGCCATTCTTCTTCTTTGTGCGGTTAAGCGCAAGATTAAGAGTATTAGCGCACACAACACGAACAGGTGTAATGCTTGCTTGAATAGCAATAGAGCCATCATGTGAGGTGTTAATAAGAAGATAAGTCTTTACCTTATCTGCAACACCGCTAGGGTCAAGAACAGTCTCACGCTCTAGTGCTAATGCACCGAACACAACACGCCCACCCTTGATAGAGCCAGCAGTTTCCCAACGACCACCGCCGTCTAGGATATTATCACCGAATGAAAATAAATCTTCATTCTGCAATACATGGTATCGCTCACCAACTACACCAAGAACATCTGTCTGGGTATTGTCGGTAGGATTAGTACGCAAAACATATTGGTATGCCTTGTCGCTTGTTAAGTGTGCAGGGATAGGCATATCTTCAAGACGAACATTCCAGCCGTTGAGGTTAGCAGCCTCTAGCATTTCTGCGGTGGTTTTTTCTTCTGTAAAGACGGTACCCAATCCATGCCATGCAGGTTCACGGAAAGAAGCAAAAGAGGTCTTGCCGTTTTGTATTTCTAGGTCATGTGCCATGAGTTTTCTCCTTTTTTTGTTGTTAATCTAAGTATACACAACCCCACCGACATATGCAAATCAGGGTAGTTAAATATGGGGTAAATCGGACATTTCTTAAATGTGATTAAATTCACATGATATTTTGGGCGTGTCGTAACTTATCCACAGAGTTATCCACAGGCGGGTCGAAATTTTTAGTGAGCCGTTTACATGGACAATGCTCAGGTCCCTTACCCAGTTTAAAGACATGTGGCAGGTCCTTGTTTCATAGCCCCCTATGAAATATTATCTTCCGCCTGCAATGAGCGAGTGTCAACATTGAAATCATCAATTGAGTAATCAAATGAATCAACACTGAACTCAAGTGTGTTGGCTACTTCATCTGCGTCAACATCAAATGGGACCTCTAATTCAACTTCAAAGTCAACTGTTGCAGTGATTGTTACTGTCTTAGTTAATTCAAAGTCACAAAGTTCTGCAAGCGCTTCTGCAACTGAATGACTCATGTCTCCGCTATGTGTTGCTTCAATGACATACTCTTTAATTGAGTTACGGAAATTCTGTTGCTCTGCTCTGACTGTATAGATAGTCTGTGACTTCTGAGAATTCTCATCCTGAAGACGGATAATATATGCATCCTTCTTCTCAATTGATTCTTGTAGCGCTGCTACCTGACGATTAAGGAACTCTGTTGTTGCTACTGTTACTGACTGGTCCATGGGGGCCTCTTTCTGTTTGGTTAATAATATAAGTATAGCAATGGCCACTGACAAATGCAACCCAAGATCCCAGGAATCTTAAATAATGAGACTTAATACATGTGATAAAACTCACACGGATCGAAAAAATTTTGTGAGCCTTTTTCCAACGTGCTCAGGTTGTATGGGTTCTTGCACCTGCCCAATAAGGTGGCTCTATAGTATTTCTATAATCGCCCTAATCAGCCTGGCGAATCTCCACTCTATTTATTTAGCCACGCATTTCTGTGGTCGTGGTGAGCAGTTTATCCACTTACTCAGGTGGTTTTTGTTTTAGGCGTTATTGCCTAAACTTGCTAGAGATAACGAGCAATCTGCTTCATTGTGGAAGCATTTACTGTTTCCTCGTCCGTCATCTTTAAGATGTTAAGAGCATTTGTGATTTCCTCTTTCATCTCACGATAAGTGTGCTGGTGGATTTGCTCAAAGTCACGCTCTGGCTCAGTTGGCAACTCGTTTTCATTAACTGTAATATCAAAGTCAATGTTAAGGTTGTTAGTCCAAGAACGATAAGAAGTGCGGAAGTTAGTCGCCTTCTTGATGTTAGCAATAGCGAACTCTTGGACAGCCTTCTTGTGCTTTTCTAAAGCCTTCTGAAACTTTGCTTCGTTGGCTTCTTGTGAGGCATAGTCTTTTTCTAGTTTTGCTAGAGATGCTTCTAGTGCCTTGATTACCTTTGGTGTTGCTACCTTTACTGTAATTGCTCTGCTCATTTTTTTCCTTTTCTTTGGTGGTTGGTTTTTTTTAGGGGGTTTGTGTTGAGCAGTTTTATCACTTGCTCAGGTGAGGTTGTGAACCTTACTTAGAAGTCCAAGTTGTGTAGCGTGTGTTACCATCTACATCTAACTTGACTCGGACATTACCATTTGCCAATGGCTTGATTTCCTGAATTGTGCCTGTGACCTTTGACTTCTGTGAAGTGTAAGTGTCGCCGACCTTGTAAGTTGCTGTTGATACTGCCATTTGTGTTTCTCCTTTTGAGTAGTTTTTCTAGCGTTTTTCGCTTATATTACAATTTTAGCAAAAAATCTAAGAAATATCAAATCCATTTCCTAGATTTCTCACTATTTGAGACGGATTTTGTGTGATATAGGTCACACGCCTAGTGTCCCGACCCTGCTATCGCTAGGATAATCAGTATTAGGGCTATTAGTGTTATCATAGTCATTTAGACCCCTCATTTTTTGGTTGCACTAAACACTATATCAGATTTCTGATAAATACACAACTTGCAGGTAGCGCAGGCACTACCCTGTTGAGAGATAAGAGGAATAGCCTTTTTATTCTCAGGGCATTTAGCCCCAGGCTTTCCTGTTAGTTCTTTCATGTCTGCCTGTCCTAGTGCAAAATTCTTTGCAAGGTAGGCTAACTTTATTCCGTGATCTGTTTTGAGTCCGATACCGATAGCCTTGTTCTCGCTATCTGTGGAATAATATAAAGATAGATTAGGTTGGTCTTTAAGCATTACCGCTGCTGACTCTACTCTAGTGTAGACCCAGAATTGCACATGGCGATAATCCATGATTACTTGCTTCCATGCATATGCATAAGTATCGCTAAAGAAATCTCCGTCCCAGTGGATACGGAATAGCAATGGTGCGTCTTTCTTTGCACAATCCTTGATAAAGTCAACTATCATTTCTTTAAGCAATGCGACCATAGTTTCATAGTCTGCGTCTTTAAGTAAGTTCCAGTTATGTAGTAGATTAACTTTTACTGTTGGGAATACTTTTTCAAGTTTACCAGCGTAGCAAACACTCTCGCAGACACTCGTTGCGCCAGGACATGAATAGTTTTTTCCTGCGGGTAGTCCGAATGTATTAGCAATGCTTGCTTGCTTTCCGTTAGGTGTGACGGCATTAGTTACCTTTCTATCTTTTGAGCGTAGTAGTTTAGTCATGGATGACCTTCTTTCTTGTGGTGATATTACAATTATATTACTTAGTACCGACAAATTTAGGGTGCTTTGGTTTACGCTTATACTGTTTCTTATTCTTTACTGGGGTCGCTGCATTACAACGCCGTAACTCTAAGAGTCTGCGTAATTCCTCTGGTGTCTTTTTGGTGTTCATACTATTAAGTATAGCAAAAAAATATCATAATTGCAAATCCACGTAATCAGGCGATTCTACGTAAAACGGACATTTGGGACGGCGGGTCGAAAAATCTTGGGGGGAAGCCCAAGACTATTCTTCATCTCTATCTATGAAGACATATAACTTAAACATCTCTTCATAGTTGCAGAAGTATTCATCTTCCTCACCATACTCATTACGATAAGTGATTACATAGTTATCACCTGTTGCATCATCTGCAATCGCAATTACTTCTACAATATCCATATCAATATTGATCAAGTCACCTTCCATTAACTGGCTTGGTGTAAGTAGGTCTGCATAGACTAGTTCCATGTTTGCTATTGTAGCAGTCATTTTATAGCCTCCACGATTACATCGTCATAGCCAAGTTCAATCATTTCTTGTGCCCAATACTCTGCATCTCGTCTAGTTAAGTAGTTAGAATTCATCTCACTACCCCCAACCCATAAGGTATACATTAGTCCTCCCAATCAGGTAGCCAAAATTGTAGGTGGTGTTGGTCTACAATAGCCCTTGCAGGTGCCTGCGTTGAGCCACGATAGGTAATCTGAAAGTCACCTACCATAGGCATATCAATCATGCGGTCATAGTCTTCCTCATAGTAAGCGTCAATGGCTTCAATGCATGGCGTTACCATTTCTGCGGGTACTGGAGGATAGTGATTACCCTTCAGGTGATATAGAATCTGAGTCTCTAAGTCTAAGACTGTATCCTGAATTCCTAGCGCTGTTACACTTCCCATATTATTTCACACTCACATTTCCGTTGCGATAAAAAGTCTTGGTATACATCTTGCCATTAGGGTCTGACAAGTTATAGGTGGCGTATTCTTTAGCATCTCCAAAGTCTACACACTTATTCCATGCAGATACAATTTCTAGCATATCTGCACTTCGGGTAGTTGATACAAGTTCGCCGTCATAGGCGATAGTTAGGGCGTAGTTATATTCCATTAGTTATAGTTCTCCTTACATTCTGAGCATACATACATTAGTTTGCAGTAGCAACCTACTGCGTTAGGGCGAAGCATATCTGTTTCATAGTATTCGTCATAGAAATCCATATTAGTTAGCCTCCGCTGTTACAAATAGTGAGTTAATTTCATCTGCATATTGCATAGTTTCTGCAAGCATTTCAAGTGAGCAGTGTGAGCAATAAATCTCTAACACATCTACTGCGTTCTCATTACACTTCATGCAAGTATATTGGGTCATTACTTACCTTCTTTCTTGGTGGTAGTATCTACCTTAGCAGATAGGACTGACATGGCTTGGGCGGTTGTGGCCTTGCGTGTAGCGAGGACATGGGCCTTATATTGTTCTAGGTTCATACTGACCTTCTTTCTTAAGTTGATATAAATATCCTATCATGCATGACTGACATTCTCAAATCCGTAAAAGGATAAATCGGACATTCTTAATTGTGATAAATCTCACATCGTGCCTGTGGATAACTTAATGCTGCCTGTGGATAACGGGGGGTCGAAAATTTTGAGCAGTTTTAAATCATGCTCAGGATCTACGCTTAGGACCCACTAATCATTAAGAATCCCAGCAGCGCAAAGATTGAAAAAATTAAAAATGGTGTCATCGTTTCAACCTTTCTGCTTTCAGCAAGGACCTTAGTGCTTTATTTTGTTTTCTTAGGTCAACATTTTCTGCAACCGTGTAAACAATTACGATGCATGATGTTAGCAATGCAATTACAATTGCTAGAATTGTTCCAGTGTCTAGTGTCATTATAGGCAGGCCTCTCTAAACTTATCAAATTTGAAGTTTGGATTATCTTCTGCAAAAAAACTAGCGAAGTCCTCTACCAAGTCTTCAAATAAGAATTCATCTCCTATAAGGTCTTTATAGGAAGATAGAATCTCTGCAACTGCTACATAGTCTTTGCGGGTCATCATGTTATGCACCTGCCAATTCTAGAAACATTTCTGTGCCCCCGTCATTGATGTGGTCAATTACTGAATGAAGTTCTTCAATTGATGTAAGTTCTTCAAGATTAATTAATTCATCAACTGCCTGACGATTTAATTCAATGAATGCCTCACCCATGAGCATTATCATAGGAAGGTGGCGATTTGTTTCTGCAACTTTTGAAATAAAGTTGAATCCCTTATATGTGAATGGGAATGTAGCGAATTTTACTTCTTGTGTCATTGTCTGTTCTTCTTTCTATTAGTTATCTGTTTGGCATTTGCATTTTGTTATTTTAATTGTATCGCCTGCCACTGACACGCTTGCCAGTGTTGAGCAATTGTCGCATAGATAGATGTGCATTAGTCTACGCACCCATCACATTGAGAGTAAGGGTCAAATTCGCAGAATTGGCAACCCATGAACTCGTTACAAGTTTTGCAATAGTAGCGGAATTGGTGTTCATCACAACACATGAAAGTTGTGTCTGCGATATCATAGAACTCGGTTTGGTCAAGAAACATTATTCACCGACCTTTACTGCAACTGTGCGGTAGTGGTCTTTATATGAGTGAGGTGTGCGAATCTTTACAAGATAAGAATCGCAACCCTCATACCATACTGCGTGAGGGTGTGGTTCTGCGGTTACAATTTCACCCTGAAGGGTTGCTGAGCGATATTGCTTACCTACTAAGAGGTTCTGAACTGTGTATACATTTGCTGACATAAGTTTGTCCTACTTTCTTTTTCTTTATATATTAAGTATAGCATTTTGGTCTGACAATTTCACATTACTAGCCAGTAAATCCAGATAGTGAGACGCTCAAGGCGTGTGATATTCATCACATCAATTTGCTACTTTATTTAATTTTATAGTATTAATACTAGCATAGAAACCTTAAAAAGTCAAGGCGACACGCCGTAAACCAGGGTAAATTTTTTGTGATCTTAACCACAGCGACACGCCCGAGCACGTCGAAAAATTTATTCGCCTTTCACGAATAAATAGAATCCAGTAATTCCCATTGCAAGTGAGAACCAGAGCAACGCATTGCCACTTACAAAAAAGGTTTGATAAAAATTATTCATTGTTCACTCACCTTTGCTAATTCTTCACGAAATGATTTTGCAATTTCGTTTTGTTGTTTCTTTGTTAGTGAAGCCCACATATAGCCAAGCAAGTAGTGTGTTCCACTATC
>JACCDX010417960.1_pt1 | contig 13264 bp, 11 predicted proteins | sample 7449681 | NCBI WGS metagenome assembly JACCDX01 (sample SAMN15323450, study PRJNA562643) | freshwater metagenome | isolation source: river surface water | place: USA:Blue River Watershed | collected 2017-08-18
GTAGCCATTACGGAATTGATTTCCAAGAAGTGCTTACTGGCTTTAAGTGGTTAGCAAAGATTGAAGATCTCGCCTTTGGATATGAAGAAGCAATTGGTTACGCAGTTGATTCAGAGACTGTGAACGATAAAGATGGAATTTCAGCAGCTATTTTTTTGGCACAAGTTGCCATGGACCTTAAGCGCGATGGACTAACGATTAGCGACTTACTCAATCAGGTGTGGGAACGTCACGGTTTCCACGGGACCGAACAGATTTCCATTCGAGTTTCAGATATGTCTGCCATCACTCGCTTACTTGCAGGTCTTCGCCAAACTCCACCTCAGGAAATCGCAGGACGTAAGGTTGAATCGATTGATGACTTAGCCGCCCCTAAAGATGGTTTACCACCTACCGATGGTCTACGTATCTGGCTTGCCGGTGGAATCCGCATCATCGTTCGCCCATCGGGCACGGAAGCAAAGATGAAGTGCTACATCGAAGTAATCACTAAGACTTCAGGGGATTCAGAATCGCTCTTAAATGAGCTGCGCGAACCTTTAAAGAAGTTCTTGGCAGGTTAAGCGCCGAAGCGCTCAACAAATTCATCGAGCATTGCAGCTGTTCCACTAGCGCCGCTGCGCTTCACACCAGCATCCATAAATGAAAGCAACACATCAAGTGATTTCACGCCACCCGCACTCTTTACTTCAATCTTTGATGAAACCGAAGCGCGCATCAAGACAACATCCTCAAGGATCGCGCCAGTTGGCGCAAAACCTGTAGAAGTCTTTACATAGTCAGCTCCGGCTGCTTCACTGAGTTGGCATGCCTTCACAATCTCTTCCTTAGTCAAATATGCATTCTCAAGAATTACTTTGACTTGGTTGCCCTTCGCCGCGGCAACGACTGCAGCAATTTCTTCGCGGACTTCGTCATACATTCCAGACTTCATCCAACCAATATTGATAACGACATCGATTTCAGTGGCTCCATCAGCGACAACCTGCTTGGTTTCAAAGACCTTGGTAGCCGTTGCGGAATTGCCGTGCGGAAAGCCGACCACAGTACCGACATGGACATCGCTACCGCGCAGAAGATTGGCGCAGAAGGCAACGTCGGCTGGCTTACAGCAGACAGATGCAACGTCGTACTTCATCGCGACTTCACATCCTGCCTTTACCTCTTCACGTGACATATCTGGACGCAAGAGCGCATGATCAATTGTCTTAGCTACCTGGCGAAGGGTGTACTTAGGATGTGCCATTACTTACTCCTCTGAAATCTTTGCGTAGGTTGGCTTAACAACGCTTTCAATAATTGCAAGTCGCTCTTCAAATGGGATGAAGGCACTCTTAAGGGCGTTGATTGTGACTCGCTGAAGATCTTGGAAGGTCCAATCGCACTGGTTAACCATCTCGGTCATTTCGCGCGACATCGATGTTGCTGACATTAGACGGTTATCTGTGTTGATTGTGACGCGGAAACGAAGCTTGGCAAGACGTGCGAGCGGGTGGTGTGCGAATGAATCGGCCACACCTGTCTGGATATTCGATGACGGACACATCTCAAGCGGAACGCGGCGATCGCGTACGTAGGAAGCAAGTCGTCCTAAACGCGGTGGTGTGTGGTTGAAATCGATATCGTCGGTGATGCGCACACCGTGCCCTAAGCGCTCTGCTCCGCAGAGTTGAATCGCTTCCCAGATTGAGGGAAGGCCATAAGCCTCACCAGCATGGATGGTGAAATGTGCGTTTTCGCGGCGCAGATATTCGAAGGTATCTAGCTGATCACTTGGTGGGAAACCATCTTCAGGTCCTGCGATATCAAAGCCAACTACTCCTTGATCGCGGTATTTCACAGCAAGTTCGGCAACTTCTTGAGAGAGATTGTTCTGGCGCATTCCGCACAAGAGTGACATCACACGAATCGTGTTGCCTTCTGCCTTTGCTTCAGCTTCACCTGCACGAAATCCTTCGAGGATTGCCTCAATTGCCTGCGAGAGCGTTAACCCTTTCTCTGTGATGAGTTCGGGTGCCATACGTACTTCGGCATAGACAACTCCATCACGGGCAAGATCAACAGCGCATTCGCGTGCTACGCGCACTACATCTTCCTTACGTTGCATAACGGCAACTGTGTGGGCAAAAGTTTCGAGATAGAGAACGAGTGAACCTGAATCACACGAGCTTCGGAACCATTCAGCGAGTTCAGTTGCATCATATGTTGGAAGTTCGTGGCCGATTTCTTTTGCAATATCAATAATTGTTTGAGGGCGAAGTCCGCCGTCGAGGTGATCATGAAGAAGCGCTTTCGGTAAACGCTTTACTTGATCTGCAGTTGGCTTCTTTGTTAAGTCGCTCATCCTTCGATTCTCTCTAACACTAGAGGTAGACGATTGACCGTTCCACCTTCAACTATTGTGACAGCGCCTTCTAGAATTTCGAGAGCGCGTTCAAATCGTGGTGCTTCATCTGTATGCAAAGTCATTAATGGTGAACCCGCCGTGATGTAATCACCAGGTTTTGCATGGAGTTCGATTCCAGCGCCGGCTTGAACTTTTTCACCTTGCTTAGAACGTCCAGCACCCAAACGCCATGCACTTACTCCGACCTTCATCGCATCCATAGTTGTGATAATTCCGCTATTGGCAGCTTTCACGACATGTTGTTCGCGAGCAACAGGGAGCGCAGCATCTGGATCGCCACCTTGAGCACTGATCATGCGGCGCCAATGATCCATGGCGCTGCCATCTTTGAGAGCATCCGCTGGATCTTTGCCAACGATGCCTGCTGCATCAATCATCTCTCGCGCCAAAAGGATGGTTAATTCAACAACATCTGAAGGTCCACCACCTGCAAGGACTTCAACAGATTCACGAACTTCAAGTGCGTTACCTGCGGTGAGCCCGAGTGGAACATCCATTGCAGTAACTAGAGCACGAGTCTTTACACCAGCATCCTTACCTAGCTGCACCATGGTGCGAGCAAGTTCTGATGCCTGTGCAGGATCTGACATAAATGCACCAGAGCCTGTCTTTACATCGAGTACAAGTGCAGATGTGCCCTCGGCAATCTTCTTACTCATGATTGACGATGCAATCAGTGGAATCGCTTCAACGGTTGCAGTGACATCGCGCAACGCATAGAGCTTCTTATCTGCTGGCGCGAGCCCCGCACCTGCAGCACAGATAACCGCTCCTGTATCTTGTAAAACTTTGAGCATCTCGTCATTGGTCAGTGATGCACGCCAACCAGGAATGGATTCGAGTTTGTCGAGAGTTCCACCGGTATGACCGAGTCCGCGTCCTGAAAGTTGAGGAACCGCTCCCCCGCATGCTGCTACAAGTGGAGCAAGCGGAAGAGTGATCTTGTCGCCAACGCCACCTGTTGAATGCTTATCGGCTGTCTTTCGATCCAGCTTCGACCAATCCATGCGTTCGCCGCTATTAATCATGGCATTTGTCCAGCGAGAAATTTCTCGTGAATTCATTCCATTGAGAAGAATTGCCATAAGGAGTGCCGACATCTGTTCGTCTGCAACAACGCCGCGTGTATAAGCGTCGATGATCCAGTCGATTTGCGGATCTGTTAACTCGTTACGATCTCGCTTAGCCGCGATGATTTCTACAGCTGCAAATGGTTCAATCATGAAAGGCGTTCATTCATCTCTTCAGGGCCAAATGCCCATGGAAGAAGGTCGCCCAGGGTCTTAATCCCCTCATTGGTATCCATTTGAAGCTTTGAACCACCATGCTCTTGCAACAGCTGACGACAGCGCCCGCATGGCATCAAGGGATTGCCTGCAATATCTACGCAAGCAAAGGCGATTAAACGCCCACCGCCTGTGGCGATGAGATTGGAAACCAGGCCACATTCGGCGCAAAGAGTAAGTCCATAGCTGGCATTTTCAACATTGCATCCTGTGATGATGCGACCATCATCAACGAGCGCTGCGACGCCAACTGGGAACTTTGAATATGGCGCATAAGCCTTCTTCATTGCACCAAGTGCTTCGCTGCGCAACAAATCCCAATTGATTTCCATTAGTGCGAACCGCCTCCACGTTTATAGGCAACGCCGTCGGCGGCGGGAGCTCGAACTTTTCCGACGAATCCTGAAACAGCGATGATGGTTGCGATGTATGGAGCCATCAACATAAATTCTGATGGGATTGGTGTGCCGGTAATTGTCAGAAGTCCTTGCAAGTTATCTGCAAAACCAAAGATAAGAGCAGCAGCAACTGCGCCCAGTGGGCTCCAGCGACCGAAGATCAGCGCAGCGAGGGCGATAAAGCCCTTGCCTGCAGTCATCTCTTTACTGAAGGAACCAACAGCTCCGAGTGTAAAGAAGGCACCACCAAGGCCTGCGATTGCGCCAGCAATTAGTACATTGCGGAAGCGAATCTTATTGACATCAATACCGACAGATTCTGCTGCCGTTGGGTGCTCGCCAACTGCGCGCGTGCGTAGCCCCCACTTAGATTTAAAGAGCGCGACGTGAATGACTATGACAGCGACATACATGAGATAAACAATGATGTTCTGACTGAAGAAGATTGGTCCGATGACGGGGATCTTTGAAAGAAGTGGAATCTCAATGGGTGCGAAGGTTCCGCCTGAGTTCCATGTTGATTGGTAAGGGATGAGCAACTTCTTGTAGAGGAAGCCAGTAAGCCCAATAACTAATACGTTAAGAACAAAGCCAAGTACTACTTGGTCGATTCCGTATTTAATTGCGAAGACCGCCAATAACCAAGCAATCGCTGCTCCTGCAAATGGAGCCACCAGCAAGCCTGCGATCTTATTTTGGGTCAGAGATGCAATAACTCCGGACATAAATGCTCCGGCCAATAGCTGTCCCTCAATTGCAATATTGATAACGCCAGAACGTTCAGAGAGAACACCGGCCATTGCACCAAAGATAAGCGGGACCGAGAGGAAGAGCGCTCCTTGGAGAAGTCCGGTAAATGGAATGAACTTTCCTGCCGCTGCCCAACAGAGGAAAGACATCAAGAAGGATGCGCCAAAGAGACCGCTTGCAAAGCGGATTGTCTTCCGCTGCCTAAATTGGAAGGTTGCAAGAATTACTGCTGCTATCGCAATGGCCGCAAAGACGAGTGCGCCTGTCTTTGAATCTACGATTCGTTCGCGAGCAAGTACCCATTCATTTCCAAGTACAAAGCTAAAGGTCACTGGAGCGCTTGTCTTGGGCAGAAGACCGAAGAGAATAAGAGCAAATGCGCCGAGTGAACCCATAGTGATGATTCCACGCTTGCGACGACGTTCTGGAGCAGAGAGCGCTCGAACTTCTGTAGTGCTCATTAGCCGTTCCATCCCTTCGACGCTACGGTTTCGCCAGCATCAACATTCTTGAGGCGGAAGAGTGATTTGATAAGCGCCGGTGCTGCAATGAAGAGCACAACAAGAGCCTGAATAACAAGAACGAGATCAAGTGGTGTCTCAGTACTTGACTGCATTGTGAGTCCACCGGCACGAAGCGCACCGAAGAGCAAGGCAGCAAAGACTGTTCCGATAGGAGTTGCACGACCTAGGAGTGCAACAGTGATTGCATCAAAACCAAAACTTCCACCAACTCCTGATGTCATGGCGGGTTCTGAACCAAGAATTTGCACAGCGCCACCAAGACCTGCAAGTGCGCCAGCGATAAACATGACAGATGTTGTCACTCGTGGGACTGAAATTCCTGCCGTGCGAGATGCCGCTGCATTTGCACCGACTGCGCGGAATCGGAAGCCCCATGTACTTCGGTTCAGTAACCACCAGATTGCAGCTGCTGCAATGAGTGCGATGATAAATCCAAAGTTAGCGCGGAGTTCTGATCCAAAGAGCAATGGAAGTCGAGCAGTTTCTTTTACTTCAGGAGCCAGTGGATCTTGGCGGCCGGGGCGTAGAAACGCGGTTGTGCTGAGCAACCAGAGCAAGAAGTAACCTGCCACGTAGTTGAGCATGATGGTCACAATTACTTCATGTGCTCCGGTGCGCGCTTTAAGAAGTCCAACAAAGCCTCCATACAGACCGGAGAAGAGCATTGCAGCTGCAATCGCTGCCAGGACATGCACAACGACAGGAAGTTCAAAGGTAAAACCCACCCAGCTAGCGCCGATTGCTCCGGCGATAAATTGACCTTGCGCACCGATGTTAAAAAGTCCGGCGCGGAACGCAAGGGCTACTGATAGTCCAGTAAGAATAAGAGGAGAAGAAGCCACAAGAGTTTCAGAGAATGGATAGAAGCCTTCAAAGAAGTTTTCTTGTGCAAGTTGCGGATCAAAGATTGAACCGCGGAAGAGAGCCCAATATGCATTTCCGGCAGTGGAGAACGCCTTGGCAATCATCGATAGTGGCTGGCTCTTTAGTGCCAATACGGAGTTATCTGAGAATGCAACGAGTAAGCCGCTGACAAAGAGCGCCATTGCAAAGGAGAGACCAGGGATTACAAGTTTCTTCAGTTTCACGGTTTGATACCCGCCATCAATAGACCGAGATCTTCTCGGGATGTAGTTGCTGGAACGATTGCAATGAACTCACCGCGGTACATAACTGCGATGCGATCAGCTAAATCAAAGACCTCATCGAGTTCAGTACTAAAGAGCAACACTGCGCGCCCTGAATCACGTTCGGCGATGATGCGCTCGTGCACAAATTCAATTGAGCCGACATCAAGACCACGAGTTGGTTGTGATGCAACGACAAGTTTGACGGGGCGAGAAAGTTCGCGAGCAAGCACTACTTTTTGCTTATTTCCGCCCGATAGAGATGATGCAGAATCCTTAGGCGATTGCGTACGGATATCGAATTCAGCAACGCGCTTCTCGGCTTCTTGAGCCACAACGGTTGGTGAGATTACTGGCCCTTTCGCGTAAGGGGGTAAATCATGAAGATCTAGGATGAGGTTCTCTTCAATACTAAAGGAACCAATCAAGCCATCTTCTTCGCGTGATTCAGGGACGAATGCGATACCTGAATGAAGCGCCTGGCGTACCGATGCCTTCGTAATATCAACGCCATCGAGTGAAATGCTTCCGTGGACATGCTCCTGCAGACCAACGATTGCTTCGGCAAGTTCGGATTGACCATTGCCCTGAACGCCAGCAACTGCAAGGACTTCACCAGTGCGAAGTTCGAAAGAGACATTCTTAACAAGCGCACGACCTGTGTGGTCTGAGATATTGAGGTTCTTCACATCGAGCATCACTTTGCCCAGCTGTGGAGCTTTCTTTTCTACATCAAGTGAGACCGGGCGGCCGACCATCAGAGAGGCGAGTTCTTCTTGTGAAGCAGATGGTGATGCTGTGCCCACTACCTTGCCGCGACGGATGATGGTGATCTTGTCAGCTGCCTCTTTAACTTCGCGCAATTTGTGGGTGATGAAGACAATTGAGGTGCCGGCAGCTTTAAGTTTCTTCATATTGCGAAGAAGTTCATCAGTCTCTTGCGGGGTGAGAACAGCGGTCGGCTCATCAAGAATCAAAACTTTTGCATCATAAATAAGTGCGCGAATGATTTCGACTCTCTGCTGTAGCCCAACGGGCAAGTTCTCAACAAGAGCATCTGGATCAATATCAAAGTTGAACTCAGCAGATACGCGCAGGATCTCTTTGCGCGCGGCTTCAAGATCAAGAAGTCCTGGTCCCTTGGTCTTCTCGTGGCCTAAAACTATATTTTCAGCCACGGTAAAGACAGGAATCAACATAAAGTGCTGGTGCACCATGCCGATGCCCGCAGCCAGTGCATCGAGTGGCGAGTCAATGGAAACGACTTTTCCGTCGACGCTAATTGTGCCTTCATCTGGGGAGAGAAGACCATAAACAATATTCATGAGAGTTGATTTGCCGGCGCCATTTTCACCGAGGATGGCGTGAATCTCTCCATCTGCAACTGCGAGATCGATGGAATCATTTGCGGTCAAGGATCCAAAGCGCTTTGTAATTCCACGCAATTCCAGTGACATGTGCGTAAATCTACTAGTTTTATTGCACTTTAGAAAGTTATAGCAAAATAAAAAGTGGGCTAGCACCGAAGTGCTAGCCCACTTTTATGTGGAAGTTTTAGCTAATTACTTAGCTGAAACCTTTCCGCTGCGAATATCGTTTCCAAGCTTTGTAACTTCAGTACGAAGCTTTGTTGGAACCATACGGATTAGGTCATGGTAAGGAGCAAGGAATGTTCCTGCATTCTTGAGGTTACCGTTGTAACCTGTTGAAGAGAACTTTCCAGCTGCTTCATCCTTGATAACAGCCTGTACAGAAGTTCCAACACCCTTAACTACAGATGTAAGAAGAACCTTCTTGTACTGAGGAGCTGCGACGTATCCATCTGTATCAACCCAGATAACAACTGACTTCTTTGAAGTGAGTGAGTTACCTGCTGTTGCTCCACCGAGTCCACCAGCAACTGGGAAGATTACATCTGCACCCTGCTGCTCGAAGTTCTTAGAGATCTGAAGAGCCTTAGCCGAATCTGAGAAGCCACCGACGAATGTTCCGTCCTTCTTAGCTGTATCCCAACCAAGAACTGTTACTGACTTGCCCTTGACCTTGTTGTAGTGAGCTACACCCTTAGCAAAGCCATCCATGAAGATTGTGACTGGTGGAATGTTAAGTCCGCCGTATGTTGCAACCTTTGCAGTCTTTGAAACTCCAGCAGCAAGGTAACCAGCTTGGAAAGCTGATTCGTTTGTTGAGAACTGGATTGGCTTTAGGTTTGCAAACTTTGTACCAGGGTAGACAGATCCGTCTGCGCCATGGTCTTCGCCGTCCTGATCAACGATTGCGAAGTGAACTGTTGGGTTTGCCTTAGCCGCTGCAACGATTGCTCCGTTAATAAGGAAGCCGACGCCAACGATGATGTTGCACTTCTCGTCTACAAGCTTCTTAATGTTTGGTGCGTAATCTGCATCTGAAGTAGCTGAAAGGTACTTAACAGTGATGTTCTTATCTGCCTTTGCTGCAGCCTGCGCGCCTGCCCAAGCAGATGCGTTAAATGACTTGTCGTCAACGCCACCTGTATCGAGTGCAAGGCATGCCTTTGTTGCGTTAGCTGCTGTTGCTGCTGGTGCAGCACCGAAAGCAAGTGCCGCAGCAGCGAAAACTGCTACAAACTTAATTGTCTTCTTCAAGGTTTTCCTCCAAGGAATATTGGTTGTTCTGTGTGCGTGAGCCTAGTCTTCTGCGCTGAGATTCAACAAAATGCGAGGCTTTAAAACGCGGTGTGGCTTGTAACAGTTGTGAAAACTCTCAACTTGAACTTTACGTTCTATGCGGGAATCTTCTCCGCAGTGGCAGCCGCCACATTAATCAAGTCACTCACATTGGCCAATTCTTTAGAACGGACTGTGAATTCGATTCCGCCACCAGTAATTCCATAACTACGCCCATAAATGCCCGCATCTGCATCGAGAATATCTAGGTACTGCTTCTTTGCAACAGAGAGTGCAATGACATCGTAAATCGCTTTATCCACGCGCTTCACAACGGACGCGATAAGAAATTTCTTTGTCGCGTTGGTAACCGTGATGTATTGATCGGGTTCGATATTGATGAGCCCCAGAACCGAACCTTTTTTCTTCGCATTGCGAGCAAGAATTGATTTGAAAATTTCTGCATCAGAGCCAAAAGTTGTGGCAAAGACTACGTCTGCTCCTGCATCAAGCACTTGGGTGGTTGCAACTGAGTAAGAACCTGAAACATATTTAACGATTGGAATAACTTTCTTCTTAGAGGCAAAGACTCCTGCAGAGAATCCATCCTTGAAGAGATCTGCTTGATTTGGATTGGCAATCATCGCAACTTTGCCTGTCTTTGAAATCAGCGCTGCGCTATATCCAGCAAGATAAGCACCTTGTACGTTGCCGAAGACAACTGATGTCACATTGAGCGCGGCAACGCTGGCATCGTTGATGATGGCAAATTGCGTATTGGGGAACTCAACAGCCAGAGCTTGGAGTGTCGGTGAATACCCGCTTCCAATAACGATGATGGGGTTGCAATTCTTAGTTATAAGCGAGCGAATTCGCTTTTCGCGATCAGCGCTGCTGCCGTCCGTAACAACGGCATCGAGTTTGAAATCGAATTGTCGCTGGGCTTTCTCTAATCCGGCAGCTGCAGCGTCGTTAAAGGATTTATCTCCGCGCCCACCAATATCGTAGGCAACGCCAACGCTGAGATTAGTTGCCGCCTGTGCCGGTGCAGATAGCAAGGATGCGCCAACCAAAAGGGCAATGAAGGCGGCGCGAATTTTCATTAGAGAACGACGCCCAAATTCTTGTAAGTCGCATCGATTGTCTGCTGAGCGACAGAGCGCGCTTTTTCAGAGCCTTGGTGCAAAATATCGAGAAGGTGCTTTTCATCTTCGAGAAGTTCGACAGCCTTTGCGCGAATAGGTCGTAGGTATTCGACAACCACTTCAGCGACCGCTGACTTGAAGTCTCCGTACCCCTTGCTATCAAACTCATTTTCAAGATCTGAGATGCTCTTGCCTGAGAGTGCTGAATGAATAGTGAGAAGGTTGCTAATTCCAGGCTTTTCAGCGACGTCATATTTAACTTCGCGACCAGCATCAGTCATTGCGCTCTTAATCTTCTTCAGGTTGGCTTCCGGTGTATCCATAATTTCAATTACACCAGCAACCGCACCTGATGACTTACTCATCTTGGCAGTCGGCTCTTGAATATCGTTAATCTTCGCCGCAGTCTTAAGGATGTATGCCTCGGGAAGTTGGAAGGTATTTCCGTAACGCGAATTAAAGCGTCCGGCTAAGTCGCGAGTGAGTTCGATATGTTGGCGTTGATCTTCGCCTACAGGTACGTAATGAGCCTGGTAGAGCAAGATATCTGCAGCTTGCAGCATCGGATAGGTAAAGAGTCCAACGCGAGCAGAATCTGCGCCAGCCTTTGAAGATTTATCTTTAAATTGCGTCATGCGGCTTGCTTCGCCGAATCCAGTCATACATTCCATGATCCAACCCAATTGGTTGTGCTGTGGAACTTGTGACTGAACAAAGAGGGTTGATTTCTCTGGAGAAATGCCGAGGGCCAAAAGCTGCGCAGCCGATGCAAGGGTGCGCTTACGTAATAGCGCCGGATCGGTTTCGACTGTTAACGCGTGGAGATCAACGATGCAGTAAAAAGCATCATGGCCTTCTTGGAGTTCAACCCACTGCTTTACCGCGCCTAGATAATTGCCCAGGTGGAAAGAGTCACTAGTTGGCTGAATGCCAGAGAGAACGCGCTTCATGGTTGTAATTCTCGCACGCTCTAGTAGTTACGCGAGATCAATAATCGTCCAGCGCGCTTACCTTCCATAGAGAGCACTGTGATTCGGACGCCATTAACCCCAACAATGTCGCTGGCAACTGGGATTCGTCCTAAATAATGCATCACAAAACCGCTTGCGGTCTCGTATGGGCCATCAGGTAATTCGATGCCAGTTTCTTCGAGTAAATCCTCGAGAGAGATAAGTCCATCAACCTCAAAATCACCGGTGCGGGATTCGAGCGAAACTTCAGTCTCATCGCCATCGTATTCATCACGAATATCACCAATGAGAGTTTCAACGAGATCTTCAAGGGTGACAATTCCATCGGTGCCTCCGTACTCATCGAGAACGATTGCCAGGTGCTGGCGCTGGCTTCTCATTTCAGTGAGTGCAGGCAGAATTCCCTTTGTTCCTGGCAGATACATAATGTTGCGTGAGAGCTCTTGAATCTTTGCATTTGAACTTGCAAGAGAGGTGTCAAGTAGATCGCGGACGTGGATAAATCCGATGACTTCATCTGATGATCCGCGCACGACGGGATAGCGTGAGTGCGACTTTTCAATCGCTAATGCGATTGCCTTACCGACTGTCAACGATGCATCCATGAAATCAACTTCGGTGCGCGGCACCATGACTTCGTGAACCTGTCGCTCTGAGGCGTTGAAGACTTCTTCTACGATGTCGCGTTCTTCATCGGTAAGTGCTGCGTGCCCAGCGACGAGGTCAAGAAGTTCTTCTTCAGAAATCTGTGCGCGCTGTTCTTTAGGATCGATACCAAAGAGGCGAACCACAATGCTGGTCGAATGCGAAAGAATCCAGACGATTGGACGAAATAAGTATGTGAGTACGTGAATTAATCCAGCAGAGGCGAGCGCTATTTGTTCGGTGCGATAGAGCGCAATACGTTTTGGAACTAATTCACCAAATACCAATGAGAAGTACGCGATGATAAGTGTGACGCCAATAAGTGATGTGGTGTTGGCGGATCTGGCGGATATTCCTAAATCTTCCAGCCACGGAATTACATAGACGCCAAGTTTTTCAGCACCGAGGGCGGCAGAGAGAAATCCAGTAACCGTGACTCCCACCTGCAGTGCAGCCAAGAGGCGATTTGGGTTGGCTGCGACCCGGGCAACCATGGCACCGCGTTTGCCGCGGGTGGCCATCTGCTTGATCTGAGATTCACGCAATGAGATGAGGGCGATTTCGGCTGCCACAAAGAAGGCGCCGAAGACAATGAGGAGGACTACAAGGGCTATCGCAGAGTAGATAGATCCCGGGGGGTGGCTTTCCATGATGTGAGAAGTCTAGCGACTGCCCTTCCTAAACGCTCCCCCGTGCCATAACCTTTCCCACGCTGGTCAACCGGCCAGCACCTTCATCCTCGGACCGTCGGGCACGTACCTGCCCGGATAAGGAAATGGAAAAAATGGCATCAGTTGTATTCGAAAATGCATCACGCATCTACCCAGGCACAACAGCTCCTGCAGTAGACAAGCTCAACCTCACCGTCGCAGATGGCGAGTTCCTTGTTCTTGTAGGACCATCAGGTTGCGGTAAGTCAACATCACTTCGTATGTTGGCAGGCCTTGAAGAAATCGACGGTGGTCGAGTTCTTATCGGAGATCGTGACGTTACAAACGTTGCACCAAAAGATCGCGATATCGCGATGGTCTTCCAGTCATATGCGCTTTACCCACACATGACTGTTGCAGAGAACATGGGCTTCGCTCTTAAGATCGCAGGCGTTGATAAAGCAGAACGCGAAAAGCGTGTCCGCGAAGCAGCAAAGTTGCTCGACCTCGAGCCATACCTAGAGCGCAAGCCAAAGGCACTTTCAGGTGGTCAGCGTCAGCGCGTTGCTATGGGTCGCGCGATCGTTCGCGAACCTCAGGTGTTCCTTATGGATGAGCCGCTATCTAACCTCGATGCAAAGCTTCGTGTTGCAACTCGTCCACAGATTGCAGCTCTCCAGCGCCGCCTCGGCATCACAACTGTCTACGTCACTCAC
>JACCDX010764518.1_pt1 | contig 13262 bp, 10 predicted proteins | sample 7449681 | NCBI WGS metagenome assembly JACCDX01 (sample SAMN15323450, study PRJNA562643) | freshwater metagenome | isolation source: river surface water | place: USA:Blue River Watershed | collected 2017-08-18
AGGCGGAAAAAGAAGCGCGCATGTTTGAGCCGAAGGCGAGTTTGCGCGCTTCCCGCCTGTTGCGAGCACCGCAAGGGAGCCCGAAGGGCCCCCGCATTGAAGCCCCCGGGCCCATGCCGCCCACCCAGCGCGCTGCACCGCCAACGCCAACGCAAAGGCGCAAGAAACCGCCCCCGTCAACCCCGCCCGCGCACGATCCGCAACAACCCCGCCGTCGAGGCATCCAGCCCACCAACATCGCCACTGACCAGGCGCGCACCAATGTCCTGCGCCAGCACCTTGCCCAGCTCCACCCCCCACTGATCAAAGCTGTTGATCCCCCACAGCGCGCCGCTGCAGAACACCCGGTGCTCCTGCAAGGCCACCAGCGCGCCGAGACTGGTGGGATCGAGCCGGTCCAGCAGCAGGAGCGTGCTGGGACGGTTACCCGGGAAGTCACGGTGCCCGCCTGCATCCGGACGCCCCTGCATCAGCGCCTGGCCCTGGGCCAGCACATTGGCCAGCAGCTGCGCCTGGTGCTCCGGCAAATCATGCGCGGCCTCGCGCACGGCGATGAACTCCACCGGGACAACATCACTGCCCTGATGGATCATCTGGAAGTAGGCGTGCTGGCCGTTGGTGCCCGGCTCGCCCCACAGCACCGGCGACGTGGACAGGGGCAGGGTACGGCCGGCGCGGTCCACGCGCTTGCCATTGCTTTCCATCTCGAGCTGCTGCAGGTGCGCAGGCAGGCGCGCCAGCCCGCTGTGGTACGCCGTGATGCAACGGCTGGTGAACCCATGGAAATTGCGGTACCAGACGTCCAGCAGCGCCAACCGCAGCGGCAGGTTGGACTCCAGCGGCGCGGTGGCGAAGTGCGCGTCCATCGCGTGGGCGCCAGCCAGCAGCTCTCGAAAACGCTGCGCGCCGATGGCCATCGCAATGGGCAGGCCGATCGCAGACCAGAGCGAATAGCGCCCGCCCACCCAATCCCAGAAGCCGAAGGTGGTGGTGATGCCGAACTCCCGTGCGGCATCCACGTTCGTGGTCAGGGCGGCGAAGTGGCGCGCCACATCCCGGCCGCCCTGCGCCTCGAACCAGGCGCGTGCCGAACGCGCGTTGGTCATGGTCTCCAGCGTGGTGAAGGTCTTGGAGGCGATGAGGAAAAGCGTCTTGGCGGGATCCAGCCCGCGCAGCACGCCGTCCAGTTCGTGACCGTCCACGTTGGAGATGAAATGCACGCGCCGGCCTGGCTGCGCGTAAGAGGCCAAGGCCTTGACGACCATCTGGGGCCCCAGGTCGGAACCGCCGATGCCGATGTGGACGATGTCCGTGAACGCCTTGTCCGCGCGCACGCGTTCCGCATAGGCCAGCATGGCCTCCAGGGTGGACTGCACCTGCGCGCGCTGCGTGGCCAGGCCGTCCAGGCCCGGTGGCGTCCACTGGGCACCCGTCACCGGATACCGCAGCAGGTAATGCAGCACCGCGCGGTCTTCGGTGGTGTTGATCGCGTCCCCGCGGAACATGGCATCACGCTGCGCCGCCAACCCGCACTGGCGGGCCAGGTCCATCAGCAAGGCCTGCGCGCGCCGATCGATCAGGTTCTTGGACAGGTCGGCAAAAACCTGCGGCGCACGTTGGCTGAAGTCGGCGAAACGATCCGGATCCTCACGAAAGGCCTGTCGCAGATCAAAGCCCCGGGCGCTGCGGTCGAAGTGGGCTTGCAGGGCGGGCCAGGCCGCGGCCTCGTCGCAGCGTACGAACGATGCGGGCGTTGCCATCTCAGGCCGCCTTCATCATCTGCTCGAGCTTCTGGGCATCGGCCACAAAGGCGCGGATGCCCTCGGCCAGTTTCTCGGTCGCCATCGCGTCCTCATTCAGCGCGAAGCGGAAGGACGCCTCGTCCAGGCGGACCTCCTGCAGGTCTGCGGCGCGGGCCTGGGCCGGGTCCAGCGCACGGGTAACCGCCTGATCGCTCCCCACCAACTGGGCCAGCAACTCGGGGCTGATGGTGAGCAGGTCACATCCGGCCAGGGCCAGCACCTGGCCCACGTTGCGAAAGCTCGCGCCCATCACCTCGGTGGCGATGCCGAAGCGCTTGTAGTACTGGTAGATCTGGCGCACCGAGCGCACGCCCGGATCGTTCGCGCCGGCATGGGCCCCTTCGTCCCACTGCGCGCCAGCGGATTTCTTGTACCAGTCGTAGATGCGGCCGACGAAAGGCGAAATGAGCTGCACCTTCGCCTGCCCGCAAGCCACGGCCTGCGAGAAGGAGAACAGCAAGGTGAGGTTAGTGTGGATGCCGGCCTGTTCCAGGCGCGCTGCGGCCTGGATGCCTTCCCAGGTGGAGGCAATCTTGATCAGGATCCGCTCGCGCGGCACGCCCTCCGCCTGGTACAGCGCGATCAGGCGCTCGGCACGGGCGACGGTCGCCACGGCGTCAAAACTCAGACGCGCATCGACCTCGGTCGACACACGCCCGGGCACATGGCGCAGGATCTCCAGGCCGAAGCGCACGAGCAGCCGGTCCATCACCTCGTCCAGCGGCAGCTTGCGAAAGCGCTCGACGGTCTCCTGCAACAGGGGCGCGTAATCGGGCTTTTGCACCGCCTTGAGGATCAGGGAGGGATTCGTGGTGGCGTCCTGGGGACGGAACTGCGCGAGCTGGTGGAAGTCGCCGGTGTCGGCCACCACGGTCGTGAACTGCTTGAGCGCGTCGAGGGAAGTCATGCCCGGATTATCAGGGCCCGGACGCAAGCCGTGGGGTGCGTTCCGGTCATCGGTCCTCCAGCACAGACACGCCGTTTCGCGACAGCGACAAGCCTACCGCCTGACCCGGCATCGGCACCGCGTCCAGGCCGTGAGCCAGCACGAAGACGGGGCCAAGGTCTGTGGCGAAGGTCAGCTCATGTCCACTGCCCAGGTAGGCCGACTTGAGCAACCGCCCCGCCAGCCCGCTGCCTGCCGGGCCCAGGCGCCAGGCCTCGGGCCGCACCGCCACCCGCACCGGGCCGGCCGCCACCGGCTGGTGCGCGGTGAAACGCAGGGGGCCGAGGGTCACCTGACCCGTGGCATCCGCCTGCGCCGCGAACAGGCGGGCCTCGCCCATGAAGCCTGCAACGAACTCGCTGGTCGGGGATTCATACAGCGCCTGCGGCGTACCCTGCTGCGCGATCCGCCCGCGCTCCATCACGATGATGTGGTCGCTGACCGCCAGGGCCTCGCTCTGGTCGTGGGTGACATAAGCCACGGTGAGCCCGAGCCGCTGCTGCAGGGCGCGGATCTCCTCGCGCATCTCACGGCGCAGGCGCGCGTCGAGGTTGGACAGGGGCTCGTCGAACAGCAGCACCGCGGGCTCCAGCACCAGGGCGCGTGCCAGGGCGACGCGCTGCTGCTGCCCGCCAGACAGTTCGCTGGGCAGGCGTGCATCCAGGTCCACCAAGCCCACGCCGCGCAGGGCCTGACCCGCGCGTTCGCGCGCGGGGTCCTCTGGCACGCCAGACATGCGCAGGCCATACATCACGTTGCCGATCACGTCCATGTGCGGAAAAAGCGCATAGCTCTGAAAGACCAGGCTCACATTGCGCTGCGCAGGTCCCAGTGCGGTGACATCCTGGCCATCGATCCAGATCTGCCCCGCCGAGGGCGACTCCAAGCCCGCGATCAGGCGCAGCGTAGTGGTCTTTCCGCAACCCGAGGGGCCCAGCAAGGTGGTCAGGCTGCCACGGGGCACCTGGAAACTGATGCCGTCGACCGCGGGCGCTATGGTCACGTCGGATCCATAGCGCTTGCTGACGGTGCGGAATTCGATGCCGGCGGGACTGGGGGTCATGGGGTTCCTGCGGGTGCGGTCAATGAAAAGCCCGTACGGCGGCCGAGCCGGCGCTGGCCCACGATGGCCTGGATCAGGCCGATCACCAGCAGCATGGTGCTGACCAGGACGGTGCAATAGGCCAGCGCCACGCCGTAGTCGCCATTGCCGACACGGCCGATGATGAAGGTGGTGGCCAGTTCGTGTTCGGCGGTGACCAGGAAGATGACGGCGCTCACCGTGGTGATGGAGCGCACGAAGCCATAGACCAGGGCTGCCACCAGCGCAGGCTTCAGCAGCGGCAGCACCACATGCCGCAAGGTACGCAGGCTGCCGGCGCGCAGCATCATGGAAGCTTCGTCCAGCGACCGGTCGATCTGCCGGAAGGCGGCCGTCCCCGCGCGCACGCCCACGGGCAGGTTGCGGAAGATGAAGCACAGGACGATCAGCAGCGCCGTCCCCGTGAGTTCGAACGGCGGGACGTTGAAGGCCAGGATGTAGCTCACGCCCAGCACGGTGCCGGGGATGGCAAAGGCCAGCAGGGCGAAGAACTCGAAACCGCTGCGGCCACGGAATTCGCTGCGCGCCAGCAGCCATGCGATGAGAAGACCCAGGATCGCAGTCAGCGGCGCCGCCGTCGCCGCCAGCTGCAGGGTGGTGAAGAAGGAGCTCCAGGCCGCGCCAGTCCAGGCCAGGCCCTGTGTCCCCCACTCGAAGGAGAACGCCGTCTGGAAATGCCGCAGGGTCAGGGTGTAGTCGCGGCCCCAGGTCTGCACGAATCCGCCGGCGAATGCCATCCAGTAAACCATGAGCGTGAACGCCATCCAGGGCAGGGCCACGCCGCGCACCAGGCGCGAGAGTCCGCGGGGCAGGGGCAGCGGCAGGCCGGCATCGCCCTTGCCCGAGACGGTGGTGAAGTTCTGGCGCGCCAGCAGCGCGCGCTGCGCCGCGAACACGCCCAGCGCGAACAGGGTCAGCACCCAGGCCAGGGAAGCGGCGCGCCCCTGGTCGTACTGGGCGCCGACGATGGCGAAGAAGATTTCGGTGGACAGCACCGAGAACTGGCCGCCCACCACGACGGGGTTGCCGAAGTCGGCCATGCTCTCGATGAAGCCCACGAGGAAGGCATTGGCCAGCCCCGGCTTGAGCAGCGGCAGCGTCACCGTCATGAAGGTCTGGCGCGGGCTCGCGCGCAGGGTCTGCGCCGCTTCCTCGAGACTGGGGGCCAGGCCCTGCACGACGCCGCGCATGATCATGTAGGCCACCGGCGTGAAGGCGAAGGTCTGCGCCACCCAGATCCCGAACCAGCCATAGAACCAGCGGGAAGGCGGGATATCGAACGCGAACTCGAGGAACTGATTCACCAGGCCGGCACGCCCGAACAGCAGCACCAGGCCCAGGCCCACCACGAAGGGCGGCGTGATGATCGGCAGCATCGCGACGATGCGCAGCACGCCACCCGCGCGCTGGTGCGTGCGCTCGGACATCAGCGCCATCAGGGTTCCGAGCAAGGTGGTACTCGCACCCACCAGCAAGGCGAGGAACAGGGTGTTCCAGGCGACGCCGCAGCGCGCGCCGCCAGCCAGGCAGGACAGGCCGAAGATGCGGTCGCTGGCCACGCGCTCCCATAACAGGGCCGGGGCGAAGACACCGTCCTGCGCGAGGAAGGCCGCCGACAAGGTCTTGGCCACCGGGAAGGCGATGAACAGCAGCAGCAGGCCACCGGCCACGAAGACGCAGGCGGCGGTGAACAGGTCCCCCTTGAAGGCCCCACGCCGCGCGGCCCCGAAGGACGCGAGCACGCACAGTACCGCGATCACCACCGCACCACCCCACCCCACAGCGCCCTGGCGCTGCGCGAGTTCACCGAACACGGTGTTGAACGATTCGAACGACCAGCCACGGGCTCCGACCAGGAAGCCCGGCACGAGCACGCCCGCCAGCCCGCCTGCACCCGCGACCAGCAACAGCCAGGCCTGGGCACGCCCGGGTGACATGACGGAACCTGCTGCGGCCAGCGCCAGGGCGATGCCGGCGCCCCACAACCAGGGCCGGCCATAGGCGGCTGCCTGCGCCAGGCCGCTGCCGGTCTCGGGCGCGGCAAACACCTGGAGGACCTGCAGCAGCCCCGATCCGTCCGGTACCGCGTACCAGGGCAGGAACAGCCAGGCCAGGGTGCCCAAGGCAACCCAGGCCCTCACGGCATGGTTCGAGGCAGGAGACATATCGTCGCAGGCGCCGTGCGCGAGGCGCGGGACGCCGCGTTCAGCGGCCCGCGTTCAGGATCTCTTTTTCCCAGCGCGCGATCAGGCGGCGGCGCTCGGCGCTGGCGCCGTACTTCGCGTAGTCGTAGTTGATCAACTTGACCTTGGCCGGGTCCGCCATCCGCGGATCCTTGGGAACGCCAGTGTGGCTCGGGAGCTGGAACTGGCGGGCCGCAAGGCCGAACTGCTGTCCGCCCGGTGTGAGGGCCCATTCATAGAACCGCTTGGCCGCCTCCGGGTTGGGGCCGCCCTTGACCAGGCTCATGGAGCCGATCTCGGCGCCCGTGCCCTCGGAAGGCGTGATGCCGCCCACCGGGAAACCTGCGAGCGCCTCGGTGGTGACGTCATGCACGAAGCTGATGGACACCATGGTCTCCCCGCGCGCCGCAGCCTTGACCGGGCCAGTGCCGGAGCGGGTGTAGGCGCTGATGTTCGGATGCAGGGCCTTCATGTAGGCGAAGGCCTTCTCTTCGCCCATGAGTTGCACAAGGGTGGCGATCATGGTGTAGGCCGTGCCGCTGGAGGCCGGATTGGCCATCTGGATCTCGCCCTTGAACTCGGGCTTGAGCAGGTCGGCCCAGGACTTGGGCGCCGCGACCTTCTTCTTGGCAAGCAACTCGGTGTTGTAGCCAAAGCCCAGGGGGCCGAGGTAGACACCCACCGTGCGGTACTTGGCGTCGGTGGCCTGCTTCTGCGCCCAGGGATGCAGGAGGGACAACTGCGCCGACTTGTATTCGAGCGTCAGGCCCTGCTCGGCGGCCTGCAGGTGCGGATCGCCCGTGCCACCGAACCAGAGATCGGTCTTGGGGTTGGCCCTCTCGGCGTTCAACTGCGCCAGCGCCTCGCCCGAGCCCTTGGCCACCATGTTCACCTTGGTGCCGGTGGTGCGCGCAAACACGGTGGCCATCAGGTTGCACCACTCGGCCTGCACGGAACAAATGATGTTGACCTGTCCCTGCGCCGAAGCGGCTGCCCCGGCCAGGGCGAGCAGCGCGCCCATTGCGAATTTCTTCATGGTGTGGCCCAGTAATTCAGTTACACCCAATGCTATCCGACCGACCCGGGCACGAGATACTGGGGAATCCCTACGAAGGCCGGGAGTCCGCGTGAAACCAAATTACATTAACTGCTCGGCCCAGGATCCCTCATGAGTTTCGACCTCGTCCTATTCGGCGGCACCGGCGACCTCGCCTGGCGCAAGCTGATGCCCGCCCTGTTCCAGGCTTTCCGCCACGGCAGCCTGCCGCCCGACGGGCGGATCATCGGCGTCGCACGCGACACGCTCACCGATGCCCAGTACCGCGAATTCATCCGCGCGCGCTTCGACCAGGTCGAGGGCGCCAAGCGGCCCAGCGCTGAGGAATTCGACCGCTTCGCGGCCCTCCTGGCCTATGTGCGCATGGACCTCTCGCAGCCCGCCGACTACGCGCGCCTGGCACAGACGCTGGCCCAGCGCCAGGCGGACACGGTGGTGATGTACCTGGCCACCGCGCCCGGGCTCTTCACCGCGGTGTGCGAGCAACTCGGCGCGGCGGGCCTGAACACCCCGCGCACCCGGCTCGTGCTGGAAAAGCCCCTGGGGCATGACCTTGCCTCTAACCGCGCGATCAACGAGGCCGTGCGGCGCGTGCTGCCCGAGCGGCAGGTGTTCCGCATCGACCACTACCTGGGCAAGCCGGCGGTGCAAAACCTGTTCGCCCTGCGATTCGGCAATGCCCTCTTCGAGCCGCTGTGGCGGCGGGAACATGTGGACCATATCCAGATCACCATCGCCGAGGAACTGGGCGTGGAGCGGCGCGGCGCCTTCTACGACAGCACCGGCGCCCTGCGTGACATGGTGCAGAACCACGCCCTGCAGCTGCTATGCGCGCTGGCGATGGAGCCGCCGATCAACGCCCACGCCGACGCGATCCGCGACGAGAAGCTCAAGGTCCTGCGCGCCCTGCAACCCTGGACGCCGCAGACCCTGGAGCAGCACGCGATCCGCGGCCAGTACACGGCGGGCCGGGTGGAAGGCGTGCCCGTGCCCGGCTACCTGCAGGAGCCCGGCGTCGCCCCGGACAGCGGCACCGAGACTTTCGTCGCCCTGCGCACCGAGATCGCGAACTGGCGCTGGGCCGGGGTGCCTTTCTACATCCGCACCGGCAAGCGGATGGCGGTGCGCGACGCGCACATCGTCGTGAATTTCCGGCCGACACCCCACGCCATCTTCGACACGCCCGCAGGTGCGGCCAACCGGCTCGTGATCAACCTGCAGCCCCGCGACGGCCTGGAGTTGCACCTCATGGCGCAAGGCCAGGACACGCGGCATGCGCCGCACCGAGCTGCGACGCACACCCTCACACCGGTGCAACTGGACCTGGACTTCGACAAGCGCTTCGGCGCCGAGCGGGTCGGCGCGTACGAGCGCCTGCTGCTGGACGTGATCGACGGCCGCCTGAACCTCTTCGTGCGCAGCGACGAACAGGAGGAGGCCTGGCGCTGGGTGGAGCCGCTGCTGCATCACTGGCAGGGCCAGGCCCAGGGACTGCGGCCCTACACCGCCGGGTCGTGGGGACCCAGCGCCTCCAGCGCCATGATCGCGCGTGACGGTCATTGCTGGAGCGAGGAACGCTGATGCTCGATCGCATTCAAGCCTGCCTGCCCTCCCTCGCCCCGGCCGAACAGCGGGTTGGCCGCCTGGTGCTCGCCGACCCCCGGTCCTTCGCTCGCCTGCCGGTGACCGAACTGGCCGCGCGCGCGCAGGTCAGCAAGCCCACCGTGGTGCGCTTTTGCCGCAGCATCGGCTATGACGGACTCTCGGATTTCAAGCTGAAGCTGGCGGGGAGCATCAACGAAGGCGTGCCCTTCATCCATCGCAGCGTCGACGCCAACGACAAGCCGGGCAGCGTGCTGGTGAAGGTGATCGACAACAGCGTCGCTGCCTTGCTCAAGTACCGCAACGACGCCTCCAGCCATGCCATCGAGCGGGCCTGCGAGGCGCTCGCCGCCGCCTGGCGTGCGGGTCGGCGCATCGAGTTCTACGGCGTGGGCAACTCCGGCATCGTGGCACAGGACGCGCAGCACAAATTCTTCCGCCTGGGGGTCCACACCGCCGCCTGCAGCGACGGGCACCTGCAGGTCATGAGCGCCTCGCTCCTGGGCGATGGGGACTGCGTGGTGGTGTTCTCGAACTCGGGACGCACGCGGGACCTGATGGATGCCTGCGACATCGCACGCCGCCACGGCGCCACCACCATCGTCATCACGGCCAGCGGCTCACCGCTGGCGGGGGCTGGGCATATCCACCTCGCGGCAGACCATCCCGAAGGCTATGACCGTTACAGCCCGATGGTCTCGCGCCTGTTGCATCTTGTGATCGTCGATGTCCTGGCCACCTGCGTGGCCCTGCGAATCGGCGGTGACACCCTGCAGCCGATGCTCAGTGAGGTGAAGAACAACCTGCGTAGCAAGCGCTACACCTGAAGCGCCTGGACCTGGCCTCGACCCGGGCGCTTTGTCCGCCCTAGATCCGGCCTTCTGCCACCGCGTGGCAGGCCACCTGCACGCCCTGAAAGGTCTGTAGCGCCGGGCGCTCGCTGCGACAGCGGTCATTGGCATGCGGGCAGCGCGGATTGAAAGCGCAACCTGCGGGCGGGTTCAAGGGGTTGGGCACCTCGCCCTGCACCGGCGTACGGGCGCGACCCGTATCGCGCATCTTCGGGATCGCGTCCAGCAGCATGCGCGTGTAGGGGTGGCGCGGGTTCGAGAACAGCTCGCGCTTGTCCGCCAGTTCCACCAGGCGGCCCAGGTACATCACGCCCACCTGGTCGCTCACATGGCGTACCACCGCGAGGTTGTGCGAGATGAACAGGTAGGTCAGGCCCCGCTGGCGCTGCAGGTCCTTCATGATGTTGAGGACCTGCGCCTGCACCGACACGTCCAGCGCCGAGGTCGGCTCGTCGCACACCAGGAATTCCGGCTCGGTGGCCAGTGCGCGCGCGATGGAGATGCGCTGGCGCTGCCCGCCCGAGAACTGGTGCGGGTACTTGGCGCGGTCCTGCGGGGACAGGCCCACCGATTGCAGGAGGGCATCAACCCGGTCACACAGGGCAACGGGATCGGTCACCAGGCCGTGCTCACGCAGGGGTTCACCCACGATGTCTTCCACCAGCCAGCGGGGATTGAGGCTGGCATACGGGTCCTGGAAGATCATCTGGATCCGCCGGCGCATCTGGCGGCCCTGCGGCGTCTTGAAAGCGGCGTGGGCGTCCTGGCCGTCGAAGGTCAGGCCGCCGCGCGTGGGCTCGTACAGACCCACCAGCAGGCGGGCCACCGTGCTCTTGCCGCAGCCGGACTCGCCCACCAGGGCCAGGGTCTGCCCGCGCGTGATGTCGAAGCTCACGCCATCCACCGCATGCAGCAGCTGTCGAGGCTTGCCCTCAAGCACGCGATTGAGCCAGGGCGCGGAGACGTCGAAGGTCTTGGCCAGGTCGCGCGCCTGGACCAGAGGCGCACCCGTGTGTTTCTCCGCAGCGCTCATGCCGCCACTCCCGCCGGAATGTCATGCAGCCAGCAGGCCGCGCGGGTGGCACCGGCGTCCAGCAGCTCGGGGCGCTGCGTCCTGCAGCGGTCGATGGCGCGCGGGCAACGCGGGTTGTAGGCGCAGCCCGCCGGGATCGCATTCAGTCGTGGCATCGCGCCATCGATCTGGTTCAGGCGCTCGCGCTCCTCGCCGATGTCGGGAATCGCCGCCATCAGGCCCGCGGTGTAGGGGTGCGCAGGTTGGTTGATCACCTGGTGCACCGGGCCGATCTCGGCGATGCGGCCGGCGTACATCACGGCGACACGGTCGCAGGTCTCGGCGATCACGCCCATGTCGTGGGTGATCAGCATCACGGCAGCGCCACGCTCGCGGCACACGCGTTTGAGCAGCTGGATGATCTGCGCCTGGATGGACACGTCCAGCGCGGTGGTGGGCTCGTCGGCGACGATCAGCTGCGGTTCGGCAGCCAGGGCCAGGGCGATCACCACGCGCTGGCGCATGCCGCCCGAGAACTGGTGCGGGTAGTGGTCGATCCGCTCGGCGGCCGCGGGGATGCCGGTGTCTTCGAGCAAGGCGATGGCGCGGCGGCGCGCCTCCTGGGCGTCTACGGGCAGGTGGGCGCGGATGGTTTCCGTCAGCTGCCGGCCCACGGTGTACAGCGGGTTCAGGGAGGTGAGCGGGTCCTGGAAGATCGCGCCGATCTTGCGCCCGCGGATGTGGCGCATGGCCTCGTGCGGCAGGTGGTCGATGCGCTGGCCTTCCAGCAGGATCTCGCCCGAGGCGATACGACCCGGCGGCTCCAGCAGGCCGATGATGGACGCGCCCGTGAGCGACTTGCCCGCGCCGGACTCGCCCACGACACCCAGCACCTCGCCCGGGGCGATGTCAAAGGAGATGCCATCCAGCGCACGCAGCGTGCCGCGGCGGTTCGGGAATTCGACGACGAGGTTGCGGACGGACAGCAGGGTCATCGGAGTTTCGGGTTCAGCGCATCGCGCAGCCAATCCCCAAGCAGGTTCACCGACAGCGCGATCAGCACCAGCATGAGACCCGGGAACAGCGTGATCCACCACTCGCCGGAGAACAGGTAGTCGTTGCCCACGCGGATCAGCGTCCCCAGCGAGGGTGAGGTGGGTGGCACGCCCACGCCCAGGAAGGACAGCGTGGCCTCCGTGATGATGGCGGTGGCCACATGGATGGTAGCCAGCACCAGCACCGGGCCCATCACGTTGGGCAGCACATGGCGCGCCATGATGCGCAGCGGCGCCACGCCCGTCACGCGCGCAGCCTGCACGTACTCCTTGTTCCGTTCCACCAGGGTCGACCCGCGCACGGTACGCGCGTACTGCACCCACCCGGTGAGGGTGATGGAGACGATCAGCACGCCGAAGGCCACCGAGTCATGCGCGTTCGGAAACAGCGCGCGCCCGACGCCCGCGATCAGCAGGGCCACCAGGATCGGCGGGAAAGACAGCATCACATCGCACAGGCGCATCAGGAAGGTGTCGATCCAGCCACCCCTGAAACCCGCCAGCAGCCCCAGCGCCACGCCGATCGCCATCGACAGCAGCACCGAGGTGATGCCCACCACCAGCGAGATGCGGGCGCCGTACATCAGCGCCGAGAGGATGTCACGCCCCTGGTCGTCGGTTCCCAGCAGGTACTTCAGTCGCCCCTCGGGGTCCCAGGCGGGCGGCAGGCGGGCATCACTGAGTTCCAGCGTGGTCAGGTCGAACGGGTTGTGCGGCGCGACCCAGTTCGCGAAGACGGCGCTGACCAGGCAGACCAGGGCGATCAGCGCCGCCACCATCGCCGTGGGCGATGAACGGAAGCTGTAGCCCACATCGCTGTCCAGCCAGCGCGAGATCGTCTTCATCATGGCGTGTGCCGCGGCTTCAGGCGCTTACTTCTTGACCGTGATCCACTTGAACGGCATGAAGTTGTCCGCCAGCTGCACGAGGTCGACCTTGCGGCTCACGCCCCAGGCCAGCGTCTGCTGGTGCAGCGGCAGGTGGCCGATGTCCTCGGAGTGCAGCTTGAAGGCCTCCTTGATCATGGCGTCACGCTTGGCCTTGTCGGTCTCGGACTGGATCTTCACCGTCAGTTCGTCGACCTTGGGGTTGCAATAGGCGCCCAGGTTGAACTGGCCGGTGCCCTTGTCGTCCACGCAGCGCACCAGCGCGTTCAGCGCGTTGTGCGAGTCATAGGTGCCAGGGGTCCAGCCGAGCATGTAGAAACTGGTGTCGCGGCGCAGGACCTTGGGGAAGTAGGTGCCCTTGGTCTCGGCCACCAGGTTGATCTTCACGCCGATGCGCGAAAGGTTGGCGGCCACCGCTTCGCAGATCTGGCCGTCGTTGACGTAGCGGTCATTCGGGCAGTTCAGGGACACCTCGAAGCCGTTGGGATAGCCGGCATCGGCCAGCAGCTTCTTGGCGGCGTCGGGGTTGTACGGCAGGCGGGCGTTCATGTCCTGCGAGAAGCCGTTGATGCCGGGGCCCACCAGCAGCGCCGTCGGGTTGGAGGCGCCGCGCATCACGGTGCGCTTGATGCCCTCGATGTCGATGGCCTGGTAGAAGGCCTGGCGCACGCGCTTGTCCTTGAAGGGGTTCTTGCCCTTGACGTTGGAATACAGCAGCTCGTCGCGCTTCTGGTCCATGCCCAGGAAGATGGTGCGCAGCTCGGG
>JACCDX011009344.1_pt1 | contig 13262 bp, 9 predicted proteins | sample 7449681 | NCBI WGS metagenome assembly JACCDX01 (sample SAMN15323450, study PRJNA562643) | freshwater metagenome | isolation source: river surface water | place: USA:Blue River Watershed | collected 2017-08-18
TCGGGCTGATCCATCTGATCCTGCCCAATGCCCGGATCATTGATGCCCGGCGCCATCCCATGGCGTGCTGCTTTTCCAACTTCAAACAGCATTTCGCCCGGGGGCAGGGCTTCACCTACAGCCTAACCGATATTGGCCGCTATTATGCGGATTATGTGGACTTCATGGCGCATATGGATGCGGTTTTACCGGGCCGGGTCGTCCGAGTTTTCCACGAAGATATGGTCGCGGATAACGACACCGAAATCCGCCAGTTACTCGAACGGCTGGACTTGCCTTTTGAAGAAAGCTGCCTGCGTTTCTGGGAAACTGAACGCGCCGTGCGCACCGCGAGTTCGGAACAAGTGCGGCGTCCCATTTTCAAGGATGGGACAGATCAATGGAAGATGTTTGAGCCTTGGCTTGATGAGCTCAAGGTTGCGCTAGGGCCTGTTCTTCAAGATTATCCGGCTGTCCCGCGCCATTTATCCCGCTAACTGTGGTATTTCTGCACTATCTGTTTGGTGTAATCACTTTTTGACGTGCCTTTTTGCGCCCAAAAGATTGACCGCCGTTCGATCGGGACTCATTGTGGGCCGATTTTATAATTGGGGAGTTTTTATGCTGCTTGCTGAAACAAAGCGCACCATGGTGGCGACGTTGTTGGCCAGCTCGATGCTGATGCCGGTTGCTGCTTTTGCGCAGGACGCGGCTTCAGGGGCGTCGAGCGATGAAATCATCGTCACCGCACAAAAGCGCGAAGAAAGCCTGCAAAATGTGCCGATGTCGATCCAGGCCATTGGCACGGAAAAGCTGGATCAGCTTCAGGTGCAGGAATTCGCGGATTATGTGAAGTTCCTGCCGTCGGTGACGATCCAGTCGTCGGGGCCTGGCTTTGCGCAGGTCTTCTTCCGCGCTGTTGCATCGGGTGAGAATGCGAACCACTCCACCTCACAGCCGACCGTGGGCATGTATCTCGACGAACAGCCGATCACGACCATTCAGGGCGCGCTTGATATCCATGTGTACGACATGGCGCGCGTAGAAGCGCTCGCGGGGCCGCAAGGGACGTTGTACGGCGCTAGCTCGATGGCGGGTACGATTAAGCTCGTCACCAACAAGCCCGACACCAAAGGCTTTTACGGCGAATTTGGCGGCGAAGTGAACGGCGTGTCGCGCGGCGGCATGGGCGGCACCGCAGAAGGCTTTGTCAACGCGCCGATCAGCGACATGGTCGCGGTGCGTGCGGTGGGTTGGTATCGCCGCGATGGCGGCTATATCGACAATGTGCGCGGCACGCGGACCTTCCCGACTTCGGGGGTCGTCGCAGACAACACCGCCTTGGTCGAAAATGACTATAACGACGCCGAAACCTATGGTGGCCGTATCGCGCTTGGGATTGAGCTCGACGATAGCTGGACGATCACACCGACACTGATGGGGCAGGTACAAAAGACCCAAGGTTCCTACGCGCAAGAGCGTGGGCGTAAGTACCAGACGGTCCAGTACAACCCCGAAGGGTCGACGGATAAATGGTGGAATGCGGGGCTGACCATCCAAGGCAAGCTCGGCAATTGGGACATGACCTATGCCGGTGGCATGCTCAACCGGCGCGATCGGGTCCAATCCGATTATTCTGACTATTCCTACTTTTATGACGCCATTTCGGGCTATGGTGCCTATTTCTACGACAATGATGGCGAATATGTCAGCCCGAACCAATATATTGAGGGCAAGGACCGCTATAAGAAATACTTCCAGGAATTCCGTGTTTCGTCGCCGTCGGATAACCGCCTGCGTCTGATCGCCGGGCTGTTCTGGCAGCGCCAAGCTCACAATATCGAACAGAATTACAAGATCGATGATATTGCCGATTCAATTACGGTCACGGGCACCGACACCAATATCTGGCTGACCAAGCAGCAGCGGACCGACCGCGATCAGGCTGCCTTTGGTGAGATCAGCTATGATGTGACGGACAAGCTGACGCTGACCGGCGGTTTGCGTGTCTATCATTATAAGAACTCGCTGCAGGGCTTTTTCGGCTATTCGGCGGGCTATTCCAGCCGAACCGGTGAAGCGGCGTGTCTGAACACCGATGGCACCACCCGACGCGCCAATCCGGCGGGCACCCCGCTGCCGATTTTGGTGCCGGGCAGCCCCTGCACCAACGTCAACAAGACGACATCGGATACGGACTTCATCCACAAGCTCAACGCGACCTATAAGATCAACGACGATGCGCTGATCTACGCCACATGGTCGCGCGGCTTCCGTCCGGGTGGCGTCAACCGCCGCGGGACGTTGCCGCCCTATCTGCCAGATCAGATCGACAATTACGAACTGGGCTGGAAGACAAGCTTTGGCCGTCTGCGCTTCAACGGGGCGGTCTATCAGCTCGATTGGAACGACATTCAGCTGTCGTTCCTTGGTGCCAATGGTCTTACGGAAGTCCGCAATGCTGGCATCGCGCGCATCCGCGGCATCGAAGCAGATCTGGGCTATCGTATGGGCGGGCTCTCGCTCAACGCCGGGATCAGCTATAATGATGCCGAGATCCGTCGCGATTTCTGTAAGATTGCGAACGCCACGTTCAACTGCTCGCTGAACGGTCCGGATGGCGCCGAGAATAAGCTACTCGCACCGTCGGGCTCGCGCCTGCCGGTAACGCCGAAGGTCAAGGGGAATGCGGTTGCCCGCTATGAATTCCCGCTCGACGATTGGACGGCGCACGTTCAAGTCGCGGGGAACCATATGGGCGGCCGTCGCAGCGACCTGCGGCCGGTGGAAGCTGGGATCAAGGGAGATCTCAAATCCTACTCCACGCTCGATTTGAGCCTCGGCATGAAGACTGATATTTGGACAACCGAAGTCTTTGCGACGAACCTGTTCAATTCAGGCGGGCTCATCAATACGGGCGTTCAATGTCTTGAATCGATCTGCGGCGATGTCGGGGGTGATACGGCATCGGGCGGCGTCTTTTACGATACCGTTATTCGCCCGCGCGTTATCGGTTTGAAGATCGCGCGTAAATTCTAACAAACACGCCTTTCCCCTCCCGCTTGCGGGAGGGGGCGTTTGCGGGCAGGGTGGGCATAATGGCGCCTGACCTGCCCGTTCCTGTTTCTGCCTCTGGCCATCAGGGGGATACCCGCCCGCGCAAATTGGGGGTGTGGATGTCGATCGCGCTCGTCGCGGGCAGCATGATCGGCTCGGGCGTATTTCTTTTGCCCGCAAGTCTGGCGCCTTTTGGCTGGAACGCCGTGGCGGGCTGGGCAGTGACGATTGCCGGCGCGCTGTGCCTTGCCCATGTCCTTGCCCGGCTGACCGCGGCTGCCCCTGGGCCGATCGGCCCTGCAGAACTGGTGGAACGCAGCTTTGGGCCGGTCGCGGGTTTTCTCATCGGCTTTAGCTTTTGGGTGTCGGTCTGGGCAGCAACGGCCACCATCTCGATCGGCGCGGTGTCTTATGCGGCGAGCTTTTGGCCGATCATGGGGGTGCATCCGGCGCTATCCGCCACGGGGGTGATTTGGGCGGTCACGCTGATCAACCTGATCGGCACGCGCACCGCGGGCGGCTTTCAGCTGGTGACCACGCTGCTCAAACTCCTGCCGCTTCTTGTTGTTGCCGGGCTGATTTTCCTCGTGCTGGGGCAGCAAGGCCCTGCCGTTATCGCGCCCTATCCTGAGACGGGCCTGTCCTTATCGTTGGTCAATCAGGCCGCTGCCATCACTTTATGGGCCATGGTCGGGTTTGAGGCCGCGTGCGCCGCCTCGGGCCGGATTGCGGATCCCGTGCGCAACGTGCCGCGGGCAACCTTTTGGGGCGCTTTGCTCTGTGGTGTCTTCTACCTCATCGTCTGTTCCGGGATCGCGCTGATGCTGCCTGCGGATCAGGTGGCAGCGTCCAACGCCCCTTTTGAGCTGTTTGTCGCAACCTTCTGGTCGCCCGGCCCGGCGGCCTTTGTCGCGTTGTTCGCCGCGATCAGCGCGGTGGGCGCGGTCAATGGCTGGGTGCTGGTGCAAGGCGAGGTGCCGTTTGAAATGGCGGAGCGGCGCTTGATGCCGCGCTGGTTTGGCAAGACGGCGGCCAATGGCGTACCCGTGCGCGCGGTGTTGGTGGCGAGCGTGCTGGCCACGCTGCTGGTCGTGACCAATTCCAGCCGCTCGATGGCGGGGCTGTTCACCTTCATGGCCTTGCTCACAACCTCGGTGACTTTGTGGCTCTACCTTGCCTGCGCGCTCGTGGCGTTAAAGCGGCGGATCGCGGTGCCTTTTGCAGTCGCCGGGCTGCTCTTTGGGCTCTGGTCGCTCTGGGGCGCGGGGCTGACAGTCAGCGTTTACGCGTTCCTGTTGATGATTGCGGGGCTCCCGCTCTACTGGTGGGCACAGCGGGAGGGCAAAGCGGCTCTTACCCTCAATGAAAATCGCGTGATTTAGGGATCGTCCGCACATCGCGCGGGTGGCTCATGCGCGGATAAATGGGGTGGGCAAAGCTGTCGCCGCGCCCCGGCGGTGGGGCCAGCAAATGCGCATCTGACAAGCGGGTAATGTCTATATTGCGCTCAATGATCCGGTGCGCCATCAGATGGACGATCCCTTCCGGGCTACGCTGCACCTCGCCTTGGACTTCCATCAGCCGGGCCGACATCACTGCGCGCCGCTGCGCCTCAAAATTGCGCGCCCATAGGATGATATTGGCAACCCCCGTTTCATCTTCGAGCGTGATGAAAATGGCATTGCCGTTGCCCGGCCGCTGGCGGACAAGCACCAGCCCCGCAACCGCCACCCGCGCGCCTGCCTTGGCGCGGTGCAGTTCCATGGCCGACAAGATGTTTTCGCGGCGAAAAACCGGGCGGAGCAGCGCCATCGGATGGTCTTTGAGCGAGAGGCGCAGCGTCTGATAATCTGCCACAACATGCTCGCCCAGCGCCATATCGGGCAGCGCCATATCCGGCTCCTCCCCCAATTCGCGCGCGCGCGCCGCCGCGAACAGCGGCAGCTCATCGGGCGGCGTTCGCTGCGCTTCCCAAAGGGCGGCGCGCCGGTCGAGCTGGAGCGAGCGGACGGCATCCGCCTCGGTTAGCAGGCGAAGCGCCCGGGGCGGCAGGGCGGCGGCGCGCGCCAGTTGTTCCAAGCTGGCATAGGGGCGGTGCGCCGCAATCGCCTCGGCCCAGTCCGCGCGAAAGCCGGTGATCTGCCGAAAACCAAGCCGCAGCCGGGTGCGGCCATCTTGCCCCAAAAGCGCCTGATTGTCCCAGGTGCTCGCATTCACATCCACCGGATCGACCGGCACGCCATGCTCGCGCGCATCGCGGACAATTTGGGCAGGCGCGTAAAAGCCCATCGGCTGGGAATTGAGGAGCGCAGCGGCAAAGGCGGCGGGTTCATGATGCTTGATCCAAGAGGAAACCCAGACAAGCCGGGCAAAGGCAATCGCATGGCTTTCGGGAAAGCCATAAGAGCCAAAGCCTTCGATCTGGCGAAAGCAGCGTTCGGCAAATTCCTGCTGATAACCGCGCCGGACCATGCCCGTCACCAGCTTGTCGCGAAAGGCGTTGATCGTCCCGATATTGCGAAACGTTGCCATCGCGCGGCGCAATTGGTTCGCTTCGCTAGGCGTAAATTCCGCCGCGACAATCGCAAGCTTCATCGCCTGTTCCTGAAACAGCGGCACGCCCAAGGTTTTGCCCAGCACCTCGCGCAGCTCATTCGGATCATGCGGGGCAGCAGGCGAGGGGAAGGAGACAGCCTCGCGCCCCTGCCGTCGCCGCAAATAGGGGTGGACCATATCGCCTTGAATGGGGCCGGGACGGACGATCGCGACCTGAATCGCAAGGTCATAAAAAGTCCGCGGCTTCATCCGGGGCAGCATGTTCATCTGCGCCCGGCTTTCGACCTGAAACACGCCGATGCTATCCCCCCGGCCCAGCATATCAAACACGCCGTCATCCGCATCGGGGAAGGTGGAAAGCGATAAAGGCGGGTGCGCTTCCCTCCGCGCCTGGCGCAGCTCTTCAATCATGCCAAAGGCTTTGCGGATGCAGCTCAGCATGCCGAGCGCGAGCACATCGACCTTCATCAGGCCCAGCGCATCGATATCGTCCTTGTCCCATTCGATGAAGGTGCGGTCGGCCATCGCCGCGTTCAGGATCGGCACTGTTTCATCCAGCCAATCTTCGGTCAGCACAAAGCCGCCCACATGCTGCGACAAATGCCGGGGGAAGCGCAGAATCTGCTGCACAAAATGGTTGAGCCGGGCGATTTCGGGATTGTCGGGGTCAAACCCGCTTTCGGCAAATCGCTGGGGCGCCATTTTGGAACTATGGCTGCCCCAGACGGTGGCAGACAGGCGCTGCGTCACATCTTCGGTCAGCCCCAGCGCTTTGCCCACTTCGCGCACCGCGCTTCTCGGGCGATAATGGATCACGGTTGCGACAATCCCGGCGCGGTGGCGGCCATAGCGCGCATAAATATACTGCATCACTTCTTCGCGCCGCTCATGTTCAAAATCGACATCGATATCGGGCGGTTCGCGCCGTTCTTCCGACATGAAGCGGGAAAAGAGCAGCTTGTGCCGCGCCGGATCAACGGCGGTGATGCCCAGCACAAAGCAAATTGCCGAATTGGCAGCAGAGCCGCGCCCTTGGCACAAAATGCCCCGGCTCTGCGCGAACTGGACAATATCGTGCACGGTCAGAAAATAGGCTGCATAGTTGAGTCGCCCGACAATCATGAGCTCCTCATCGAGCAGCTTTTGCATGTCAGCGGGCACGCCTTCGGGCCAGCGCGCGCGGGCCTGTTGCGCAACCAGCTCTTCCAGCCAGCCTTGCGGGGTAAAGCCGGGGGGCACTGGCTCGTGCGGATAATCATAGGCAAGCTGGCGTAGGTCAAACTCGACCAGGTCCAACAGGCGCTGGGTTTCCACCAGCGCCTCGGGGGTGTCAGAAAACAGGCGCGCCATTTCTGATGGGGTTTTCAAATGCCGCTCGGCATTGGTGGCGAGCTGCCGTCCCGCCTTGTCGATGCTGGTGCCCAAGCGGATGCAGGTCAGAATATCCTGCAACGGACGATCTTCGGGCCGGGCATAAAGCGCATCGTTCACCGCGATCAGCGGCACGCCAGTCTCGACCGCGAGCGCCTTCAGCCCCGCCAACCGCCGCTTGTCGCGTCCGGTGCGGTGGAGCACTGCGCCAATCCAAAGATGCGGGGTGCGCTTGGCCAAGAGGGGCAGTAGCATGGCCAAGTCTGGTCCGGCCCGGCTTGCCCGCAGCCCGGGCGGTGCGCCCTTGGTCACAGAAATCGGGGGGGCATGGGCAGGGGGCAGGATGATCAGCGCCAGATCTTCCAACTCTTCGGTCAGGTCGCCCAAGAACAGCTGGCAATCGCCTTTCTCGGCGCGCAAATTGCCCGTCGTCAAAAGCCGCGTCAGCCGCCCCCAGCCGCGCCGTGTGAGGGGATAGGCGATGATATCAGGCGTGCCATCCCCAAAGACGAGCCGGGCGCCCGTGATGAGGCGGAAATCTTGGGCCTCCCCCCGGTCGCGCAGATCGTTGAGCGCGCGCCACGCCCGCACCACGCCTGCCACGCTGTTCCGGTCGGCAATGCCCAGCCCTTTCTGCCCCAGCGCGACGGCCTCTGCCACCATGTCTGCCGGGTGAGAGGCGCCGCGCAAGAAGGAGAAGTTGGTGGCCGCGGCCAGTTCCGCATAGCTTGGGCCTTTCTCACCCAAATAAACCATGGAGATACCAGTCCGGGCTTGTCTTTTCCGCGCCATAAAGCCCGTGGCGGAACAGCCAGAAGCGGCGGCCCACACTGTCTTCCACGCGGTAATAATCGCGTGTCAGTCCAGCGCCATCGCGGCGCTTCCACCATTCGGCTGAAATCCGCTCGGGGCCTTCAAAAGCGGTGATGTCGTGCGTCTGCCGCCGCCAGCGAAAGCGGCGGGGCGGGCCATCGGGCACTTCGGCGATCACGTCGACAATCTGGGGCGGGTCAAGCAGCTGCAAGGGGCGCAAGAGGGGCTCCCCCGCTTCGGGGGTATGGGCAGCAGAAAGCGGCAGCACCGGACTGTTAACCGGCACGGTAAAGCCCGCGCATTCGGGGATATGGCTGTCCCCTGCTGCAAAGCGCCGCACCCGGCCCGCGCCCAGCCGGACGCTCAGTCGGTCGGTCAACAGGGCAAGGGCGTCTGCCGGGGCCTGATCTTCCTCAAAGCCGGATTGGGCGGCGGCCAGCGGTTCGGTGCGCAGCAGGTCAAGCCGCATCATGTCATAGCCAAAGCCGGGGTCGAGCGGATCGGCAAGCGTTTCGATCCGTTCGGCAAACAGGCGGCAGATCAGGCTGGGGTCGCGGCTCGCTTGCCCGGTTTCGATGCGCAGCCGGTGCACAACGCCGTCACTGCGGAACAGGGATAGGCCAAAATCGCGCCCGCCTTCATGCCGCTCGGTAAGGTCGCGGGCTGCCTGTGCAACCAGATCGCGCAGCGCCTCTTCGATAAAGGCGGTGCGCGCCACCGGCTCGGCAAAACGCCGGCTGACGCTGAGCGCAGGGGGCGTGCGGCGCGGGGTGATACGCGCATCTTCTTCGCCCAAAATCCGGGCGAGCCGGGTAACGGCCTCTTGCCCGAAGCGCGCGGCAAGCGGCGCGCGGGGGCGGGCGGCAAGGTCCCCCAGCCTCATCAGCCCGGCCCGGCGCAGCGCCATGGTCTGCGTGTCGCTCAGCGCCAGCGCGCGGATGGAGAGCGCCTCCACCTCCAGCATCCCAGCGGTCGCGTTGGCGGGGGCAGGGGTCGGCGCGTGATAGGCCGGGCGCGCATCATGGATGTTCTGCGGCGGAATCTTGCGGCCTGCGCGCAGCAGATCGCCACCATGGCGGGCGAGGGCGCGCGCCTGATCGGGCGTGTCACCCAGCGCGAGGCGCAGCGTCAGCCCGGCTTTCACCAAATAAGCGGCGAGCGCGCTGATGAGCCCCGCCTCGCCATCCCAAAGATGGACGCAGCCGGTGATGTCGAGGATCAGGCCATCGGGCGGGTCAAGCGCGACCGATGGGGTGAAGCGGTCACAGCCTTCGGCGATGATCTCCAAAAGCCGGGCGTCGGCGGCGGCGTCATGGGGAATGCTGTCCACCTCGGGCACGCGGGCGCGGGCATCGGCCAGCGCCATGCCCGGTGCCAGCCCCAGCATCTCGGCAATCTCATCCACTGCGATCACCCGCATCGCACCCCGAGTGCGTTCCACAAAAACCCGCGGTCCGGGCGCACCGGGATGGTCACGCAACCATCTGTCGGCGCTCAACAGGGGCAGAAACACGGCGCAATAGCGCCGGTTCGTGGGAAGAGGGAGGCTCGCGGAAGGCTCGGTCGTCATGGGTCCACTCCACCAAGGTTGTGAAAGGGGGCACACCGCCGCGATGGCGGAGCAGCGAAAGCGCCAGCGTGGCGCGGCCCGGCGCCTGACCGGGCAGCGGTACCGACGGGGCAGCAGCGACCTGCCAGCGGGAAGCAGCGGCGCTTGCGATCACGCTCCCCCCGGCGCGCAACACAAAAGCGGTGACGCCTGATTGCGCGCTTGCCAAAGCAAGGCGACGGCTGGCGGTCAGGTCCAGCTGTCGGGCCTCGCCCATATCGATCAGCGCGGCGGCAAGGCCTCGACAGGCCAGCGCATCGCCCGACGCTTTCAGGGCCGCCCGCTCATCGGGGGCAGTCACGATCAGCACTTGGTCTGGCGGGATGCCCAGTTCGGCCAAGCCCGGGCCATAAGGCACGCCGTCGCGCCGCAGCCGGGCCTCGGTGGTAATCCAGAGAATCCGGCCCTCTGCCATCGTGGCGTCGGCGGCGCGTACGGCCATCATCAACGTAAAGGCAGTCGCGTTCACGGCATCGGCAGCGCTTTCGGGCAGGATCTCATGCACCGCCCCGCGCGCGAGCCCGCCGTCCAGCCGGGCATCGAGCGCTTCCAGCCCAAAAGAGACACGCCCGCCCCGCCCCGATGCAGCGGTCGGCGCAAGCGCAGCGATCCGGCGTTTCAGCCGGGCAAGCGAAGGATGCGACTCAATCATGTTCACCATTTGTTCTATAATCATCTCAATTAAATTCCTGTCAAGGCTTCCCCTTGCCTGAACGCCGCTGGTAAAGACCCGGCACCTGTTGCGGGAGGCGTTATGCGCAAGATTAGAAAAGCCGTTTTTCCAGTCGCTGGTTTGGGGACGCGGTTCTTGCCCGCGACCAAAGCAATGCCGAAGGAAATGCTGCCCGTTGTGGACCGCCCGCTCATCCAATATGCGGTGGATGAAGCCCGCGAAGCGGGGATTGAGCAGATGATCTTCGTCACCGGCCGCGGCAAAAGCGCGATCGAAGATCATTTCGACATCGCCTTCGAACTCGAACGCACGATGAGCGACCGGGGCAAGGATTTATCGGTGCTCGCCCCTACCCGGCTGGGTCCGGGCAATTGCGCCTATGTCCGCCAGCAAGAGCCGTTGGGGCTGGGGCACGCCATTTGGTGCGCGCGCGACATTATCGGGGATGAACCGTTCGCCATCTTCCTGCCCGATGAATTCATGGTGGGGTCTCCGGGCTGCATGAAGCAGATGGTCGATGCCTATGAAAAGGTGGGCGGCAATCTGATTTCGGTGCTCGAAGTCCCGCACGACAAAGTCTCCAGCTATGGCGTGATCGCGCCGGGCAAGGTGGCGGGCAACATCACCGAAGTTCAGGGCTTGGTTGAAAAGCCCAAGGCTGAAGATGCGCCGTCGAACCTCATCATCTCCGGCCGCTATATCCTCCAGCCCGATGTCATGCGGGTTCTGGAAGCGCAGGAAAAGGGGGCAGGCGGCGAAATCCAACTAACAGATGCCATGGCGCAGATGATCGGGCAGCAACCCTTCCACGCGGTCAAATTTGATGGCGAACGCTATGATTGCGGCGACAAGGCCGGGTTTATCACCGCCAATATCGCCCTCGCCCTTGCTCGGCCCGATATCGGTCCGGCGGTTCGGGAGTGGTTGAAGACCATCGATCTGGGATAAGGTTGGCTTCTCGCACGACCTTCGGCCTTGAGCCGGAGCCCAGTTCCGCGGCGCCTATAAGAACAGAAGCTCCCCGTCATTGCGAGCGGAGCGAAGCAATCCAGCTTTCTCCGTCACCCTTCTGGATTGCTTCGCTCCGCTCGCAATGACGACGGGGGCTATTCTCAACCTGCTCCCCAAAGAAAAAGGCCGACCCGAAGGCCGGCCTTTTCCTGATTTCGTCGAAACGAACGTCCGAAGATTATTCGGCGTCGTCCGCAGCCGCTTCTGCTTCGGCCGGGGCTTCTTCCGCAATCGTGCCGGGTTCGGCGTTCGGGTCGAAGTCTTCGGTAAAGCCAGCAACGTCCTTTTCGAACATCTGGGCAAGGATATCGACGCCCTGGCTCTGAAGGTCAGCTTCTTCCGGCGAGCGGGCGACGTTGATCTTCACCGTGACGGCGACTTCCGGGTGCAGCGAGACCTTGACGTCATACACGCCAATGGCCTTGATCGGCTTATCGAGCACGACCTGCTGCTTGGTGACTTTCTTGCCATCGGCAACCAGCGCTTCGACAACGTCGCGCACGGCGACTGAGCCGTAAAGCTGGCCGGTGTTCGACGCCTGACGGATGAGCGTGACGGAAGCCCCGTCAATGCCCTTGGCCGCAGCTTCGGCATCGGCGCGCTTGGCGTCGTTGTCGGCGACGATCTTCGCCTTATTAGCTTCAAACAGCTTGCGGTTCGCATCATTGGCGCGCAGCGCTTTGTTGCGGGGCAAGAGATAGTTGCGCGCAAAGCCGTTCTTCACGGTGACAACGTCGCCGATCTGACCAAGCTTTTCGACGCGTTCAAGAAGGATAACGTCCATCGGTTGTGCTCCTTACTTCACGATGAAGGGCAGAAGCCCGATGTGGCGGGCGCGCTTGATGGCCTGAGCCAGTTCACGCTGCTTCTTGGCAGAAACGGCGGTGATGCGCGACGGGACGATCTTGCCGCGTTCCGAGACAAAGCCCTGAAGCAGACGGACGTCCTTATAATCGATCTTGGGCGCGTTCTTGCCAGCAAAGGGGCAGCTCTTGCGCCGACGGAAAAATGGGCGTGCCATAATGTGTCGCCTTTCTTAATATTCTTGTTCGTCGTCGCGGCGCGGCTTGCGGTCGCGTTCGCCCTTGCGCATCATCACCGACGGGCCGGCTTCCTGCGCATCGACCTTGATGGTCATATAGCGAAGCACGTCTTCGTTGATCTGCGTCTGGCGCTCCAACTCGGCAACAACCGTGCCCGGCGCTTCGAAGGCCAGCATCACATAATGCGCCTTGCGGTTCTTCGCGATCTTATAGGCGAGGGTGCGCAGACCCCAAGTTTCGGTCTTCGAAACCTTGCCGCCATTCGATTCGATGATGGTGGTGGCGGTTGCCGCCAGCGCGTCCACTTGGGCTTGGGCCAAGTCCTGACGCGCAAGAAATACGTGCTCGTAAAGAGCCATAAAGCTTGCCTTTCCCTGCCGATCGCTGACGCCGCCCCATGCGAACGCCCCTCCGGCTTTCTTCGATTCCCCTTTCGGGGAGACGGGCCATTGGCGGAAAGGGACGCAAAAAGCAAGGGCGAGCGGGAATTAAGGCGGCTTAGCTTTCCGCATCCCCCTGATATTTCAGCTCCAGATAACGCCCTTGCGTCGCGAGCTTGTGCAGATCGCCGCTCGCGAGTTGTTCGCTCATGCGCTGGAGCTCCGTTTCGACAACGCCGAGCCCTTCGATCAGCTGCTTGTCCGGGCTCATGCCGTTCAGCCCCTCGCGGCGGAGATGCTGGGGAACGCGCAGATAGCCATTTACGAGTTCGGGCAGCTCATCTGCGATCAGCCGGCGGATTTCGAGCGCGGCGGGCTCTTTCTCATCCAGCCTCTCCAATTGCGGGGCAAGCTGTTCCAGCTTCAGCCCGATGCCATCGGTCAGCCGTTGCGCGGGTGGGGGCAGGGCGCGGCGCTGGCCAGAGAGCCATGCCTCGGTTGAAAGCGGCAGTGCTTTCAACGGCGCGGTCGGCAAATCTGTTGCGGGAACATGGACTGTGGCGGGCATGAGCAAGACAGCCAGCGCCAGCCCGAAATAGGCCATGATCGAAAACAAAAAGCCCAACAGCCCAACGGGGCTGATGAACAAGGAAAAGAGCGGCACGCCCACCAGAAAGCCAACGGTCAGCCAGGCCAGCCGCTTTGCCTTGATCTTCCCGGCATTAACCATGCGGGAAAGCGCGCGCTGCTGCATGCGGGATCGCCCGCCA
>JACCDX010775759.1_pt1 | contig 13259 bp, 11 predicted proteins | sample 7449681 | NCBI WGS metagenome assembly JACCDX01 (sample SAMN15323450, study PRJNA562643) | freshwater metagenome | isolation source: river surface water | place: USA:Blue River Watershed | collected 2017-08-18
CCGGATTCAGCCGCGTCATCGTGCCGGACGCCACCATCTGTGCGCAAAGCCGCTCATATTCTTCCTGCGAACCATCGCACCAGAAAATCTGATCAGGCCGGGTCAGAGAAACGATCTCAGTCACCCATGCGATGAGTTTCGGATGGCGGATATAGGAGGGAGGACTGACCGTGGCGGCGCCGGCCATCGAGGCTTGATTCATGCGTTTCCTCCATGCCTTGAAGCAGGGCCCGGGCGGCAGGATCGTCGCGGGTTTGTGGCCGGCCCGGCGCCTGCAAAGGGCCAAAGGTAGTCAGAGAATTTTACTCCCGCGAGTGCGGGAAGAGCGCTGTTTCGGCGCAAGGCCGATCCGGCAAGCGACAAATACTTACGGCTTCGTCGCGCAAAATTGCATGACAACACGCTAATTTCCGGAAAACAGCAAATTCAAAGGATATGCGACAGCGCGACAGCGCAACAGACCGATCACGACAGGCCCCAGGCCTGTCGGTGTCGACAGCATCAGTTAACGATCCATGTCCGAAGGCACGTCGGTTCTGAGCGAACCCGCAAACAGGCGCAAGCGACTGGTGGGGGTTTCCATGCGCGAGTGCCGCCACAGGTTCTTCCAGCCCTGTGGCCAGGGCAGGGCCGCACCTTCATACGGCCCGACGTTGCCACGCAGTGGTATTGCGGGCAGGAATTCCGGTTGTGCCCCGTCCCAGCCGAGCGAGTACGCATGGTTCGGCAGCAGCGCATCGCACACGCTGGCAAACCATGCGGCATGGTCTTCATCACGTCCGAGCGCCTGTGCCAGCCCCTGCGGGTCGAACCGGGCCAGCGCCGACACCAGTTCATGTGCGGAGTCACCGGGCTTATCGCCCCAGCCCATCACCGGATTGAGGTTGTACTCGGCGCCGGAGCCATACCAGCCTTCGCGCCACGGGCGCTGCAGCCACTGGCGCGCGCCGGTAAACAGATGCCAGCGCCAGTGCAGTCCGGAGGGCTTAGGCCAGCTGTACAAATAGAGCCGCTGATATCCGGCCTGATGCAGTTCGCGCACCATCGCCATCAGCCGGCCATGCGGCATCCGGTCCGGAGGCGCGCGCCGGAAACGGATCGGCTCGCCATCCGCATGCTGCACCTGATCGCAGGACAGATTCAGGTCCAGCGTGCGACCTTCGTCGCCGAAGCGCGCGGAGACCCAGCCGGTCAGCAGATTGACCGACGTGATCACGCCATAACCGCGATAGCGGTGAAAAATCACGGTGCCGGGGGCGATGGCTTTCATCGGAAGATAACAGTGACAGTGGGGTGAAAATCAACGCGATCGGAGCAGTGTAACGGCAGCCGGGCCCCTAGTAAAAAATGAATATTTGTTCGGTCTCCGGAACTTCTATACCTCTCGCCGAAATCCTTGCAAGGTGCGACATGCGTTTATGCCAACTTAGCATTGGATTCCATCACAAGGACGCTCTTACCATGCAAGTCCATCTTGTCTCGGATGGCGGGCAGCCCAGTCGTTTCTCGTCTGTGTTGCCCAGCATTTCGGGAGTGGTTCTTTGCGGACCACTCCCTTTTTTTATCGCTGCGCGGATCGCGTTATCATCAGCGAAAACCCTGTAGCGAAATCCTATGACCCTGCGCATCATTGCCACCGGTGGCACTTTCGACAAACATTATGATCCGCTGACCGGGGAGCTGGTCTTTCGCGACAGCGTGCTGCCCTCGGCACTCGCGCGTGCACGCATCACCGAGGCGCTGGTATTCGAGCCCTTGCTCGCGCTGGATTCGCTGGACATGAACGATGCTCATCGGGAGCAGATCCATGAGGCCTGCAAGCGCAGTCGCGAAGACCACATCGTAGTCGTGCATGGCACCGATACGATGCGCGAGACGGCTGAGGTACTTGGCCGGGCCGGGCTCGCAAAAACCATCGTGCTGACCGGCGCGATGGTGCCCTACCTGATTGACGACTCGGATGCCTTGTTCAACCTCGGCTTTGCCTGTGCTGCCGCAACGCTGTGTGCGCACGGAGTTTATATAGCCATGAACGGTCGCGTGTTTGCATGGAACGACGTGCAAAAAAACCGCGCTGCCGGCATTTTCGTCAACGCGCGCTGAACCAAGGGCGTCGTCGCCTGTCGAATTCTGGCTGCGCACGCAGCCAGGGGGCCATCTGCATCGAACATGAGTCTGCTGCCGCGCTGCGGCGCTTCATCGCTGCTTCTTGTTCGGATTGCCGGCCAGCCATCCTTCATGGCTGGCCGGTGGAGACAGGCATGCATATCCAGGTGCGAACGGCCCGGGGCGGCTTACTGACAGGCCTGATCGTGCTGCTGGTCGCCTGTCACGGCGACAGCGGCACCTCGACCGGCACCAGCGCCGCACAATTGAGCGCGCAGGAAGCCCAGGGCCCGCGCGCGAGCGGCGATGTCGCCAGCGATGGCCTGCGCTGGATTAACTTTCGTCGCGCACAGGCTGGGCTCGCTATCACGACGCGTGACGCACGCATCGACCGCGCCGCTGCCGCGCATGCCGGCTATCAGCAGCTGAACAATCTGATCACGCACGACGAAACCCCTGAAAAAACCGCTTACACCGGTGCCGATGCGCCGGAGCGTTTGCGCGCCGCCGGCTATCCGTTGGCAGCGGAAAGTATCGCCGATGGTGAAGTCATCGCGGCTACCGCCGAGCCCGATGGTTTTGCCGCAGCCGAAGGGCTGATGGGCGCGATCTACCATCGCTACCTGATGCTTGAGCCGCGCTTCGATTTGGCCGGCAGCGGCAGCGCGCATCGTGCCGGCGGTTACTACTGGCTGAATGTGAACTTCGTTGCCACGCGCGACAGTCAGCGGCTGGGCGCGGGCCAGGTGATCGTGTGGCCGGTGCCGGACCAGAAGAACGTGCGCAGCGCCTTCCTCAGTGATGAGGAAACGCCGGATCCGGTGGCAGCACAGAACGAGGTCGGTTTTCCTATTAGCGTGCATGCTGACAGCGGCAGTAGCTTGCGCGTGAGCCGGTTCATCCTTCGTGAGCAGGGCGGCGCGACCTTGCCGGTGAAACTTCTCGAGCATGGCAGCGATGGCGACACGCCGGCTTCCGCTGCGGCCATTATTCCGCTGACGGTGCTGCGCAAAGCGACGACTTATGACGCCGAGTTCGTCGGCAGCGCCGATGACATCGCCGTGGCGCGTCGCTGGAGCTTCACCACGCAATAGATCGTTCGACCAGATGAGCGGCCCTCGCCCAATGAGCGCTGCCGCTGCCGCGTGAATACCTGATCTTCACTTTTCCGAAGATCTTCAAAACAGCGCACGCATGCGCACCGCGCAAGTGCAAGCCCTCGTCCAAAACAGGGAGCGCGTCAGGCGCACGTGCGATGCCGTGGGTGCGGTTCAGCACCCGCAATTCATCGAAAGCGCTTCGAATACAGTGACTTAGAAAACAAAATTCCGCCTTGGCACGGCGGTTGCTGAAGCGAGGGAGAAGCGATAACCCGAATCGCCTTTCCCAACCTTTGGAGAACAACACAATGACGAACCGCCGTACCCACTTGAAGACGCTCGCCGCGATTGCCGCACTCGCCGCCGGTGGCCTGTCGATCACTTCTTCCGCTTTCGCCGCTGATACGATCAAGGTCGGCGTGCTGCACAGCCTGTCCGGCACGATGGCGATTTCTGAAACCGTCTTGAAAGACACCGTGTTGATGGCGATCGAAGAGATCAACGCCAAAGGCGGTGTGCTCGGCAAGAAGCTCGAGCCCGTCATTGTTGACCCGGCATCGAACTGGCCGCTGTTCGCAGAGAAGACTAAGCAGCTGCTCACGCAAGACAAGGTGTCGGTAATCTTTGGTTGCTGGACTTCGGTGTCGCGCAAGTCGGTGCTGCCAGTCGTCGAAGAACTGAATGGTCTGTTGTTCTACCCGGTGCAGTATGAAGGCGAAGAGCTGTCGAAGAACGTGTTCTATACCGGCGCGGCGCCGAACCAGCAGGCGATTCCGGCGGTCGACTATCTGATGAGCAAAGAGGGTGGCGGCGCGAAGCGCTGGGTGCTGCTCGGTACGGACTATGTGTATCCGCGTACTACCAACAAGATTCTGCGCGCCTATCTGAAGTCCAAGGGTGTGAAAGATTCCGATATCGATGAAAAGTACACGCCGTTTGGTCACTCGGATTACCAGACCATCGTTGCGGACATCAAGAAATTCTCGCAGGGTGGCAAGACCGCAGTCGTGTCGACCATCAATGGTGACTCCAACGTGCCGTTCTACAAGGAACTCGGCAATGCCGGTCTGAAGGCGAAGGACGTACCGGTGGTCGCATTCTCGGTGGGCGAAGAAGAGCTGCGTGGTGTAGACACCAAGCCGCTGGTCGGTCACCTCGCGGCGTGGAACTACTTCATGTCGATCAAGAACCCGGCCAACGCCGAGTTCACGAAGAAGTGGGCTGACTATGCGAAGGCAAAGAACATCCCGGGCCACAAGGACATGCCGCTGACCAATGACCCGATGGAAGCTACCTACATCGGCATCAACATGTGGAAGCAGGCCGTCGAGAAGGCCAAGTCAACCGATGTCGACAAGGTGATCGCCGCGATGGCGGGCCAGACCTTCAAGGCACCGAGCGGCATCACATCGATGATGGACGAGAAGAACCACCACCTGCACAAGTCGGTATTCATCGGCGAAATCAAGGCCGATGGTCAGTTCAACGTGGTCTGGAAAACCCCGGGTCCGGTGAAGGCCAAGCCGTGGAGCCCGTACATCGAAGGCAACGACAAGAAGCCTGACGAGCCGGTCAAGAAGTAAGGAAGTTGCAGCAGAAGCGCTTGCAGTAAACGCAGGTCTCCCTTCTGGTGCGGGCGGGCGCGGTACCGAGTCATCGCGTCCGCCTGTGTGATGCCAGATTCTTTCTGTCCGGAGAGTCCCCTCTCCGGTATTTTTTTGATGACCATGAGATTTCAAACCACCCTGGCCCGTCGCACAGCAAAGGCGCTGCTTGCCGCGCTGGGAATGGCTGTCGCGATTCACAGCGCGCATGCACTGACCGCGGACGAAGCAAAGCAGCTGACTACCGGCGACACCGAAGCGCGCATTGCAGCGCTGTCGGCAGCCATCGCGAATGCAGACGATAAAACCTTCGCGCTGATCAAGGCCCTGAGTGAAGACGCCGCCAAGCTGGCCGGCGCGCGCGTGTTGATCATTGACGGTGACAAGAGCATCGACGCCGTCAGCGGCGAGTCCGTCACCCTACCCGCAGACGCCGAAGACATCATCAGCAATAACCGCATGCGCGGCGAGATCGATAATGCAATGGCCGCATTGCGCCTGTTGTCGAAGAACGCGACCGAGCGACTTGATGCAGCTAACGCGCTGCTGAAAGAGCCGGATGCCGCGAAATTGCCGCTGATTGACAAAGCCATCAGCGCAGAAACCGATACCGCGGTAAAGACCAGGCTGATGCTCGCGAAAGCCGCTGCCTCGCTTGGCAGCGATAACGTCGCCGTGCGGCGGCAGGCAGCAAAAGACATGACCGGCGCGCCCACACCCGATACCGTGCTGCTGTTGAACCAGCGGCTCGCCGAAGAAAGTGATGCGGAGGTGAAGGCGGCGCTGGCGGCCTCCTTGCGCGAGGTCCAGTCCACGCTACAGCTCGGTGAAAAACTCGGTGTGATGTTCACCGGCATCAGTCTGGGATCCATCCTGCTGCTGGCGGCGCTCGGGCTGGCGATCACTTACGGCCTGATGGGTGTGATCAATATGGCGCATGGCGAGCTGATCATGATCGGCGCCTATGCGACCTATGTGGTGCAGGCCTTGTTCCGGACCTATCTGCCGGGTGCGTTTGACGCGTATCTGGTGGTCGCGTTGCCCGTGGCCTTCCTGACTTCCGCGATCGTCGGCGCCATCATCGAGCGTCTCGTGCTGCGCCATTTGTACGGCCGTCCGCTGGAGACGCTGCTGGCCACCTGGGGCATCAGCCTGGTGCTGATCCAGGGTGTGCGCACGCTGTTCGGCGCGCAGAACGTCGGCGTTGAAAACCCGGTCTGGATGTCCGGCGGCCTGCCGGTGCTGGCCAATCTGACGCTGCCATATAACCGGCTCGTGATCATCGGTTTCGCCATCGCGGTGTTAGTCGGCATGGCGCTGCTGATCTCGAAGACCCGCCTCGGTTTGTTCGTGCGTGGCGTCACGCAGAACCGCCCGATCGCTGCCTGCATGGGCGTTAACACCGCGCGCATCGACATGCTCGCGTTCGCGCTCGGCTCCGGCATTGCGGGCTTGGCCGGCGCGGCACTGTCGCAGGTCGGTAATGTCGGTCCCGACCTCGGCCAGAACTACATCGTCGATTCCTTCATGGTGGTCGTGCTGGGCGGCGTTGGCCAGCTGGCCGGCACGGTGTACGCGGCCATGGGGTTGGGCATCCTGAACAAACTACTCGAAGGCGTGGCCGGCGCGGTGCTGGCGAAGATTGCGGTGCTCGTGATGATCGTGATCTTTATTCAGAAACGCCCGCAAGGCATTTTCGCGCTCAAGGGCCGCAGCGCGGAGGCATGACATGGACCCACTCAAGATGACACCTGTCGAACTTCCGCAGCCGGCGCCGCTGCTATCCATGAACGGCTGGCGCGCATTCATCGTCGCGCTGATCATCATCGGCGTGCTCGCGCCGGTGATGAACTTGCTGGTGCCTGAAAGCAGCGTTTTCCATCTGAGCGATTACGCAGTCGCGCTGATCGGCAAGATCATGTGCTACGCGATCTGCGCGCTCGCGATGGATCTCGTGTGGGGCGTTGCCGGCGTGCTGTCGCTCGGGCACGGACTGTTTTTCGCGCTCGGTGGCTATGCGATGGGCATGTACCTGATGCGCCAGATCGGCCGCGACGGCAACTACCACAGCGATTTGCCGGATTTCATGGTCTTCCTTGACTGGAAGACCCTGCCCTGGCACTGGATGCTGTCGGACAGTTTCGTCGCAACGCTGATCCTCGTCGTTGCGGTGCCCGGCGTGCTCGCGCTGGTGTTCGGCTTCTTCGCGTTCCGCTCACGGATCAAGGGCGTGTACTTTTCGATCATCACACAGGCACTGACCTTTGCCGCGATGCTGCTGTTCTTCCGTAATGAAACCGGCTTCGGCGGCAATAACGGCTTCACTGACTTCAAGCGCATCCTTGGCATGCCGATTGCGACGCCATCGATGCGGATGACGCTGTTCGTGCTGACCGGCTTAACGCTGCTGGGCTGCTTTCTGTTCGCGCGCTGGCTGGTCGGCAGCAAGTTCGGTCGCGTGCTGCAGGCCATTCGCGACGCAGAAAACCGTGTGATGTTTTGCGGCTACTCGACGCTGCAGTACAAGCTGACCATCTGGACCATCTCGGCCATGATGTGCGGTATCGCCGGCGCGCTCTATGTGCCGCAGGTCGGCATCATCAACCCGAGCGAAATGAGCCCGGCGAATTCGATCGAGATCGCGATCTGGACTGCCGTCGGTGGCCGCGGCACGCTGGTCGGCCCGATCGTCGGCGCGTTCATCGTTAATGGCGCGAAGAGCTGGTTGACGGTTGTTGCGCCGTCGTTCTGGCTCTACTTCCTCGGCCTGTTGTTCGTGGCTGTGACCCTCTACATGCCGGGCGGTGTGGTCGGCCTGGTGAAAAAGCTTGCCGGAGGTGGCAAATGAATCCGGAACTGATGAAAGCCGGCGACCAGCGTGTCGCCGCGCATCACGAAAAAGCTCAGCGGGCAGCGGTGGTCAACACCGAGTCGGGCGGCAATATGTCCAGCGGTCGTCCGCACAAGGCGGGCGAGCTTGATCTGGTGCACGGCCGCATTCTTTACCTCGAAGATGTCAGTGTCAGTTTCGATGGCTTCAAGGCGATCAACAAGCTGTCGCTCGATATCGCGCCGGGCGAGCTGCGCTGCATCATCGGCCCGAACGGCGCCGGCAAGACGACGATGATGGACATCATCACCGGCAAGACGCGTCCGGATGAAGGCATCGTATATTTCGGCAGCACCATCAATCTGCTGCGGCATACCGAGCCGGAGATCGCGGCGATGGGCATCGGACGCAAATTTCAGAAGCCCACTGTATTTGAAAAGCTCAGCGTGTTCGACAATCTCGAACTCGCATTGAAGACGAAGAAAGACGTGCGGTCGTCCATGCTTTTCAGACTGGATTCCGCGCAGCGCGACCGACTGGCCGAGGTGCTGCACACCATTCATCTGACGCAGCAGGTGCACCGGCTCGCCGGTGACCTCAGCCACGGACAGAAGCAGTGGCTCGAGATCGGCATGCTGCTGATGCAGGAGCCGCGCGTGTTGCTGCTCGATGAGCCGGTGGCCGGCATGACCGACGACGAGACCGAGCGCACCGCCGAGCTGCTGCTGCAACTCAAGGGCAAGCACTGCCTGATCGTGGTGGAGCACGACATGAAATTCATCGAGGCGATCTCCGACATCGTCACCGTGCTGTGCGACGGCTCGGTGCTGGCGCAGGGGCCGCTGTCCAAAGTGGCGGCGGACGAGCGCGTGATCGAAAGTTATCTGGGGCGTTGAACACGATGGCGATCCTGAACATCCAACAAGTCAATCGGTACTACGGCGGCTCGCACATCCTGCGCGATGTGAGCCTGAAAGCCGAATCCGGCAAGGTGACGGTGCTGCTCGGCCGCAATGGCGTCGGCAAGACCACGTTGCTGAAATCATTGATGGGTCTCGTTCCCATCCGCACCGGGACGATCGAATTCAATGGCGTGCCGATCGAGGCCGCCACGCCGTATGAGCGCGCGCGTACCGGCATCGGCTTTGTGCCTCAGGGCCGCGAGATCTTCGCCCGGCTGAGCGTTGAAGAAAATCTGCGCATGGGACTCGCGACGAAACCGGGCAGCACGCCGGTACCGAAGAATCTGTTTGAACTATTTCCGATTCTCGACAGCATGCGTCACCGTCGCGGCGGCGATTTGTCCGGCGGTCAGCAGCAGCAACTGGCGATTGCGCGCGCGCTCGCAGCCGGTCCCAAGTTGCTGGTCCTCGATGAACCGACCGAGGGCATACAGCCCTCCATCATCAAAGATATCGGTCGGGTGATCCGGCTGATGGCAAAGCAAGAAAACATGGCCATCCTGCTCTGCGAGCAGTACTACGATTTCGCCGAAGAACTAGCCGATACCTATTACGTGCTGGATCGCGGCGCCGTGGTGGCCGAGGGGCCGGGTAGCGAAATGAAAGAGAAGAACGTGCGACAGATGGTCGCCATCTGAGTTGACGCCGGGTCGTGTACCGGAATTTCCGAAACGACCCCGGATCGAATGGCCGCCAGTGTTCTTTGCGACCATCCATCCGGGGAGCCATCGATGCGACCGACCACGACCGCCGGCACGCCTGTGCCGCCTTATCCGCAGCATGCCACCGAAGCTACCCATCCACGTCCGCAGGGATGGCGGCGCTGGCTGTATGCCAGTAATCACAAGGACATCGGGACGCTGTATCTGTGGTTCTCGCTGAGCATGTTCATGGCCGGCGGCGTGCTCGCGCTGCTGATTCGCGCCGAGTTGTTCCAGCCCGGACTGCAGCTGATGCAGCCCGAGTTCTACAACCAGCTGGTCACGTCACATGGACTGATCATGGTGTTCGGCGCGATCATGCCGGCCTTTGTCGGGTTTGCGAACTGGATGGTGCCGCTGATGATCGGTGCGCCCGACATGGCTTTCGCGCGCATGAATAATTTTTCGTTCTGGCTGCTGCCGCCGGCCGCGCTATTGCTGATCGGCTCATTCTTCGTTCCCGGCGGTGCGACCGGCGCCGGCTGGACCTTGTATGCGCCGCTCTCGGTGCAAATGGGTATCGGCATGGACATGACGATCTTCGCGATTCATCTGCTGGGCATTTCATCGATCATTGGCGCGATCAATATCGTGACGACCATCCTGAACCTGCGCGCGCCGGGCATGACGCTGATGAAGATGCCCTTGTTTTGCTGGGCCTGGCTGATCACGGCGTATTTGCTGATCGCGGTGATGCCGGTGCTCGCGGCCGCCGTGACCATGGTGCTGACCGATCGCCATTTTGGCACCTCGTTTTTTAATGCCGCCGGTGCTGGCGATCCGGTGTTGTACCAGCACCTGTTCTGGTTCTTCGGCCATCCGGAGGTTTACATCATGATCCTGCCGGCGTTCGGCATCATCAGTCAGGTGGTGCCGGCGTTCTCGCGCAAGCCGCTGTTTGGCTATGCTTCGATGGTGTACGCGCTGGCCTCAATTGCCATTCTCTCGTTCATCGTCTGGGCGCATCACATGTTCACGACCGGCATGCCGCTGACGGGCCAGCTGTTCTTCATGTACGCGACCATGCTGATTGCGGTGCCGACCGGCGTGAAGGTCTTCAACTGGACAGCGACGCTGTGGAAAGGCGCGCTCAGCTTCGAGACCGCGATGCTGTTCGCGATAGGTTTCATTTTCGTGTTCACCATCGGCGGCTTCACCGGGCTGATACTGGCGATCGCGCCGATCGATATTCAGGTGCAGGACACCTATTACGTGATCGCGCATTTTCACTATGTGCTGGTGGCCGGCTCGCTGTTTGCGCTGTTTGCCGGCTACTACTACTGGGCGCCGAAATGGACCGGGCACAAGATTCCGGAAGCGCGTGGCCAATTTCACTTCTGGAATTCGCTGATCTGGTTCAACGTGACCTTTTTCCCGATGCACTTCCTCGGACTGGCCGGCATGCCACGGCGCTACGCGGACTACGCAGCACAGTTCACCGACTTCAATATGGTTGCATCGGTTGCGGCTTTCCTGTTCGGGCTGTCGCAGGTGTACTGGCTGTTCTTCGTCGTGATACCAAACATCCGCGGCGGTGAGCAGGCCAGTGCGCGCCCGTGGGAAGGCGCTGAAGGGCTGGAGTGGACCGTGCCCAGCCCGGCGCCCTGGCATACCTTCGATAATCCGCCGGTCGTGAAATGACGAATTGAGGCCAGCCCGTCATACTGGCAGATAGTGAATTTACTTTTCCACCGCATCCGTGAACCCCATGAAAAATAAAAAACTCGTCTTCACCCTCCTGCTGTCATTGGCTGCGTGCAGTGCACACGCGATGCCGCTGCAACCGCTGGCGGAGCGGCCCGGGAAACTGGCCATCCGCGGACTGCCCGGCAAAGTCTGGTACGTGCCCTCCACCCTGCAAACCATCAAGTGGGGTTATCTGCCGAACGCCACTGATCAGCCGCTACTGACCGTGCCCTCGGGCGCTACCGTGGTGTTCGATACCTTGTCTCATGAAGGTCTGCTCGAAGATCAGGGTCGCGATGCCGAGAAATATTTTCGATCGAAAGGCGTGCCGGCCAACATGGTGCTCAGCGATGCCATGGCCATTACGCGCTCGACGCTGCCGCATGACTTCGCGAAAGATGGTCCGCACATCATCACCGGACCGGTGGCTATCGAAGGCGCAGAGCCCGGCGATGTGCTGAAAGTCGACATACTCGCTGTCACGCCACGGGTGCCGTATGGCGTGATTTCGAATCGTCACGGCAAAGGTGCACTACCCGGCGAATTCCCCGAGGGACCGAAGCCCGAGCCGGATGCCAGCGCGGAGCATCCGGAACGGTTTCACAACGTGTCGGTGTTCACGCCGATTCGCAAGGACCGGCGCGGGCGCTGGTTCGGGCTGATGAAGAATGCGCGCGGCGACGAGATCAGTTTTCCGACTGCGCCCTTCATGGGGGTGATGGGCGTGGCCGCTGCGACCGACGAGCCCGTGCACTCGGTACCGCCGGGCGTTTTTGGCGGCAACATGGATGTGAAAGATCTGGGCCCCGGCACGGTGGTCTACTTGCCGGTATTCGTGCGCGGCGCGAATTTCTACACCGGTGATCCTCACATGGCGCAGGCCAACGGCGAGGTCGCGCTGACTGCGCTCGAGCATTCAATGCGTGCCACCTTCCGTTTGAGTTTGCTCAAGCGTGGCGATGCGCGCATTCCGTCGTCGTCGGGCTCGCTGACCAAGCCCTTCGGCGAAACCCGTGATTACTGGATTGCGATCGGTCTGAACCAGGATCTTGATGAGGCGATGAAAGAGGCGGTGCGCGAGGCCATGCGCTTCCTGCAAGAGAAACTCGGCATGGAGCCGGCAGTCGCGTTGGCCTATATGTCGGCGGCGACGGATTTCAATGTTTCACAGGTCGTGGACCGCACGAAGGGCATCCATGCGCTGATTCGTAAGCGTGATTTCTCCAAGGTGCTGGCTAAAAAAGCCCGCGTGCCGGGATGATGGCGGTCTGAACAGGTATGTGCTCCAACTACACGCCGTCAAAACGCAGCGCGCTGCCAGACGCCTTCGGCGTCGAGCCTCCCGCTGACGACTGGAAAGAAGAAGCTTTCCCCGGCTATCTCGCGCCCGTTGTGCGCGTGGCCGAGGACGGCTCGGGCGAGATCGAGAGCCTCAATGCCTGTTTCGGCATGGTGCCGCACTGGGCCGAGTTGAAGTTGTCGCGGCATACCTATAACGCGCGCAGCGAGACGGTCGCCAGCAAGCCCTCTTTCCGACATGCTTTTGCGAAGCGACAGCTGTGCATCGTCCCGGCCGAATCCATTTTTGAGCCGAACTATGAGAGCGGCCAAGCGGTACGCTGGCGCATCGCGCGTGACGACGGTAAGCCGATGGGCATTGCAGGCTTGTGGGAGTGGCGACCCAACGGTGGACCCGACGACCGGCCGCTGGCGTCCTTCACGATGTTGACGATCAACGCAGATCATCATCCGTTGATGCGGCGCTTTCATCGTCCGGAGGACGAGAAGCGCATGGTGGTGATATTGAGTGAAGCGCAGTATCGCCCTTGGCTGGAGGCTGGCGTCGATGCGATCAGGGATTTCCTGCTGCCCTATCCCGCAGAGGGGCTGGTCGCGGAGCCGGCGCCACGCTCCGCGAGTTCAAGAAATTCAGCCAAGGTGAAAGCACCGAAGGCGGTGCCCAAGTCTTTGTGGGATTAGCGGTGCGCTGATCGTGGGTTTCGCGTTGCTCAACCCACCAACGATCAACACCCGGAATCGTTCATGCTGCCATCCGGCATCACGGTATTGCAGAACTTGGCCGCGTCAAGTTTGGCGCCATCGACCTTTGCGCCTTTCAGGTTCGCACCCTTCAGATTCGCGCCGTCAAAGACGGCGTTCGACAAATCCGCGCCTTGCAGATTGGTCTCGCGCAGGAAAGTATTCAGGAACTTCGCACCCGTCAATTTGGCGTCGGCGAAGTTCGCCTTTTTCAGATTCGCGTCTTCAAA
>JACCDX010487854.1_pt1 | contig 13258 bp, 13 predicted proteins | sample 7449681 | NCBI WGS metagenome assembly JACCDX01 (sample SAMN15323450, study PRJNA562643) | freshwater metagenome | isolation source: river surface water | place: USA:Blue River Watershed | collected 2017-08-18
CCAGTTAGTGGAATGCCAATGGTTATTCGTGCTGCAAGTAGTCTTCCAGCTGCGAATAAATGGATTTTTATAGCGCGCACAGAGGATGTAAAAAAACATCCAGTTGAGTTAACCATAAAGAGAAGATATCCAGATGCAATAATATTATCAATTAATGAATCAACAACAGGGCAGGCTGCAACCTGCCTGCATGCTGAGGATTTATTGAACTCTGAATCAGCCCTACTTATAGCGTCCTGTGACTATGAACATTTCTATGATGATGTGAAATTACAGAAATTAATTAATGATGATTCGATTGATGGGATTATTTGGACATATCGTATGGATATGAGCATGGCGCACAATCCAAATGCATTTGCTTACTGCGTAACAGAAAATGACGACATAACTGTAATCCAAGTTGTAGAAAAACAATCAATTAGTAATCAACCTAGCAAGGATCCCTTAGTTGTTGGGACTTTTTGGTTTCGAAAGTCATCAGACTTCATCGCCGGGGCTCGAACCATGATAGACAATGGAATAATGATTAAAGGCGAGCATTATGTTGGCACAAGCATAAATCAATTAATTAATAATGGCAAACGCTTTGTTATATTTGACGTTGATCAGTGGATTTCGTTTGGTGATCCACATGAGCTTAAAATACTTGAGTACTGGGAAGAGTATTTTTGCGAATCTGAAAATTTAAAATAAATATAATCAACTTTATAAAATAGGGTATATTTTTTCCTCTTACAATTTCTCTTTTTAAGAAATGAACCTCAAATTGACTTATACGAATTATTGACCGGCACGAGAAAGCTTTTTACTTGAATCGGGCTAGAGGTATGAAAAAAATATTTATTCCTTGGAGTTTAGATGGCTACATCAATGGTAATCATCCTCTAATAAATAGCTATTTAATATTTATTAAAGCTAATTTTGAAGTAAATACAAAATCGAATATTATCAACTACGAATCGGCTAACGAATTTACCAGAAATAATCTACAGTACGTCTTTTCGAAATATAAAGATAAAGCGCCAACAGCAATTGAATATTTATCCTCTAGAAATAACCTCAGTTATTTATACCAACCCGTTGATTCTGTTGCTCTTCACCATTCTATAATGCCCAACATTTGCCTCCCTTCAATAATTCACTTCGAAACACCACTTACACTTTTCATCCCTTTCCTCTCTCACGGGAAATTCAGCTCAGGACTCTCATTAAAAAACCATCCAATGTACCCATATATATATGAGGATCTTATGAGTAAAAATATAAAATTTATTTTTACTCACTCTCGTCTTGGTTACGAGAACTTTAAAAAATTATTTGCAGATCCACAGCTTCATCAAAAACTCCACTATATACCGGCAGAGTCATTTGTAAATGATTTCGTATCGCATCACAGAAATAGGCAAAATTTGCGTTTTTTAAATCCCCTTATAAATTTAAGGAATAAATTACGGCCAAACAAATTTAAGCGTGAAAAAATAAATATCTTATTCACATCTTCTTACCATAGCGGCGAAAATACCTTTTGGTTAAGAGGCGGTGCCATAGCACTTAAATCATTCGCTAATATATGTGATCATTACTCAGCTTCATTAGACTTTGTAGGGAAAATTCCAAAGGACTTACCACAAGAGTTAATGGAAATAGTTTCTAGGTCAAATGTAACTACACATGAATTTTTATCTGACCATGATCTTCAAAGGCTCTATGATAAGTGCCATATTTTATTGAGCCCAACTGTTGGTCTTCATGCTATGTCTTTACTTAGGGCAATCTGCAGCAATGTATTTGTTATATCTTCAAATGCACCTGGGGTTAGCGACCTTGTCAATCATGCTAATTACGGGATTGTTGTAGATTGCAAATTTTTTGATAGAATATACTTTCCAGATCAAGACACCGGCATACTCCTAGATAATTATGCTATGGTTAAAGAGTTTAATAATAGAAATTATTCGACATTTACCAAAGCTCTTGAATTAGCAATTACAACCATTATTCCAAACCTCGTAAAAGTAAAATCACCCCCTGATGATTCTGCAAAATTACATTTAAAGGCATGCCTAACCCAAGCACTTTCGACTTGAATATTATCTCCAACTTAAAAGATAATATAGCTGGAGATATTATTAATTCTAGTCTTTTTAATAATTGGCATAATTTATTTATTAAGAGTGGATGCAAAATTAATCAAATTGTAATACATGGTGCAGTTTACATAACCTCCAAAAAAATTCATTCAATTTTTTTGGAGGTTAACTTTTCTACCCCTGAGTCACACATACTCACTCGCTCGATCCTTTTGAAAGGCAAATCAGTAGTTGTAGTCCCTCTCATATATCTTAAGGATCAATTACTGCCCAAATTTTTGATGGTCAAGCAACGGCGTATTTGTAATGGTAAATTTTCCTTAGAATTTCCGTCTGGAAAATTTGAAGAAAACTACACCCCGACTCGTAGCGCCCAATTAGAGTTATCTGAGGAGTGTGGTATACATGTTCCCTTAGGAGACTTAAAAGTACTAGCTCAATCAACAATCGTCTGCGAATCCTCATTTGATGAGTCTGTAGATTGGTTTTACTGCAAACTTGACCCTAGTTTTATACCTAGATTGAATTTGAATTTAGCCCTAGGAAATAATTTCGACGGAGAATTCACTTATCCCATCTTGGCTAGTATTGATAGTTTAAAAAAAATTAATTCTTTTCAAATTAAAACAGGTCTAGAACTCCTTCTCGAGAAAAAAGTCTTAAATTTTTCTGATATGGACTAAATAATACATACGTAATTTTCAATAATATGTTTATAAATTTCATTTAAGAAAATAAATGTTAAATCTACTTAAGATGGGATTTCGCAACCATTGGAATAATTTAGGATTGAAATCATCCACATTTTGTTATGACAAAAATCAAAATTTCTTAAATATGATCTCTTCATTACTTGAAGATACCTCATTATGGAAATCCTCTAATCCTAATCCTAATACAGTAAAAAAATTACATGAATTATTTATAAACTCCAGTCCAATTCAACTATTGGCATCAAGACAAATAATCTCCCAAAAACTTCGATGTCTATTATCAACAACTAACTTGCAATCGCAATTACAAGTTAATTTAACAAGAAATTTAGCTGACAATGGCTTTGCTCTATATTATCTAGACCTTGATTTTGATTCTATTAATAAAAGAATATATTCATTAGAGGGGAGAGTTTCTCACTCACCCTCTGCTGGAGGTGAGCTTAGCGGATTCAGCCAAAACTTGCAGCGCTTTGCTGTTGGCGCCGAATCTTCCTTGCCACACGTTCCGGAACTTTTCTATATTTTCAACAATGACACGATTGTTGGTACTGTAGCCTCTTTTCTTGGGTGTCAGCCAACAATTGTTGAAATTGCAACTGTTTACACAAATGAAAGCAAAGAAAATTTGCATGCCCAGGGATTCCATCGGGACATTAATGATTTTGGCTGGGTTACTGTGTTTATATATCATGATGATATTTGCACCCAAAATGGCCCACATCTTTTTTTAAGTGGGTCACATAAGTTAGAAAACTATCCGAATAGCCAGGCAGGGATGCCAAAGTTTACCGTTGATTATGGCTACGATAATTGCTATTTAAATTACTTTGGAGATCCGGTTGAATTCAATGGGCCTAGAGGGACAGTAATTATCGAAGACTCTATTGGAATTCATGCTGGAAAAAGGGTTCAAAACGGTTCAAGAATGATTTCATGGTGCGTTTATGCAATGACACCCAGCCTCTTCAACTTTTATAGCTCAGATCAAAGAAAATCACCTATCACTTGGTCAGATCTTAAACATACACCCTCTGAGATTGAAAAATATCGTTGGAGGCTTTATATAGAATAATAATATGATCTATTTAAACTTCATTAAGAATTTTGCAAATTTCATCTATCTCATCTTCTTTTAAATCGGGAAAGTTGCCAATATAAAATCCATAGAAATGTATGTGGTCTGTTTCCGGAAATTCATTGTAGTACATATCAGGCACGATACCTTTAAGATATGGCTGCCTTAATTGATTACCTCCACCTGCGCTGCCGCGACGAAACTCAATTCCCCCATCCCTCATCTTTTGCATTAGTCTTATTGCCAATTCAGAATTAGGCTCGCGCAAAACAAGATTAAACGCGTAATTACTTGACCCCTCAACTTCAAAATCGGTTCTGTATTTGTTTGGATCTATTGAATTTAGAAAATGGATAAGATTTTTTGTTCTCTTTTTTACATTTTCATCCAGCCTTTTCAATTGACTTAATCCTAAAATCCCACCAATTTCCGTATTTCTTACGTTATATGCAGGATAGGCAAAGATAAAATCTGGATTTAGCTCTGGAAACTCTTTTAAGTATTGATCTTTGATTTTAGGTTCTGTAACTTCTCTCACCATCCCATGAGATCTCCACATACGTGATTTTTGATAAACCTCGTAATCGTTTGTGCAAATCATTCCTCCCTCTATCGTACTCATATGATGCGCGTAGTAAAAGGAAAAATTGGATACCCATCCTATGGATCCCAATTTTTTACCATTATGCGTTGCTCCATGTGATTCACAAACATCTTCGATCAAAGGGATATTTCGTTTTTCTAGTTCGCCTAGCAACTCGTTAGTAAATCCATTGAATCCCTGAGCATGAGTAAGAAATACTGCACGAGTTTTGGGGCTTAATTTGTTAATTATTTTTTTAGAATCCATTGCTAATGTACGCGGGTCAATATCGACAAATACAGGAGTAAACCCATTTTGTAATACTGATGCAATGTCAGATATCCAAGTTAATGGCGGAACAATCACTTCGCCACCCTCTGGATAGTAAGTTTTTAAAATCGCCATTGTTAGCAAATTAGCCGATGCGCCAGAATTCACAAAAAGACTGTATTTGACACCCAACCACTTTGACCATTCTTCCTCAAAAGCCCGAATCTTTGGGCCATTAGTCAATATAGGATCATCATTCTCAAGATGCTTAATAACTGCATTTAAGTCTTCTCTCAAGATATTATTTCGCATTAATGGAAATTTCATGTCAATTCCTCTGATTTTATTAATTTCAAATATTGAATTTATTTATTTTTTCAAGATACCAGTCATATGTCTCTCTAATACCCTTATCAAAGGAGACCTTTGGAAACCAACCAAATTGATTAAATCTACTACTGTCTAATAATTTTCTAGGAGACCCATCAGGCTTAGATAGATCCCATTTAATTTCCCCGTCAAACCTGATCACCTTGGATATGAGAACTGCTAATTCCTTAATAGATATATCCGAACCACTGCCTAAATTAACCGGCAGCTCTAGTTCTTGAATATCAGAGTCTAAAAGCTTAATACAAGCATCAACGATATCGTCAACGTGGATAAATTCACGTCGAGGGGATCCGCTACCCCATAAAGTAACGGAATCATTTTGATTTACTTTTGCCTGATGAAATCTAGCAATCAAAGAAGATAGTACATGCCCTGAGTTTGGATCAAAATTATCTCCAGGTCCATATGCACTATTTGGAATTACAGGTATAAACCGCTTTACTTTGAATTGATGGTTATAAGCAAGGCAAGACTGGAGGCCTGCCATTTTAGCAACTGCATAGGCAATGCTGGTGTATTCAGGCTTTCCAGAATACAGAGCATTTTCCGACATCGGCTGCGCACATTCTCTTGGGTACATGCATGACGAGCCAAAATATATTAGCTTTTGAACAGTGCTCTTATTTGCTGCTTCTATTACATTTTGCTGAATAGCAATATTGACTGTTATAAAGTCTGCAGGGTACGTTCTATTTTCTATAATCCCCCCAACTTTACCAGCAGCCAAAATTACATACTCTGGCTTTTCCGACATAAAAAAATCAATAACAGCTTTCTTGTCAGTCAACTCCAAATCTTGATGCTTGGGTATCAACAAATTCTCATACCCCAAACTTTGAAACTTCCTTAAAAAAGCTGAACCAATTAAACCGGTATGACCAGCTATATAAATTTTTGAAAACCTATTCATTTTTTAAAAACCATTTGGCTCATATAAAACAACGCGACTGCCGTTATTCTCAAACTGGAAAGGCACATGAATTAAGTTTGATAATTCAGTCTTAATGCGAGAATGCTTTTCTGGAGGTGCAAACAACAATAGAAATCCGCCACCCCCAGCACCTAGAATCTTTCCACCAATGGCACCTGCATTTATTGCAGTTTCATATAAACCATCGATGTAAGATGATGAAACTTTGCTGGAGAGACCGCGTTTAATCATCCATGCTTCATTTAAAAGCCTGCCAAAATTTAGGATGTCGCCTCTCACACTCTGAAGAATATCTATTCCCTCTTGAACCATTTGATACATTTGAGCTAATTCAGCTTCTTTTTCTTTTATTTTTTCTACTTGAGTCTTTGCAATCTCAGACGAGAATCGAGAAATTCCGGTAAAAAAAAGCATCAAATGAGAATGTATTAATTCTTTACTGCCAACGGGGAATATGATGGGCTCAACTGAAAAAGTTTCATCGCAATGAAAATCGATACGATTAAATCCACCATACGCAGCAGAGATCTGGTCTTGAGATCCAACATTTTCATTTATTAAATTTTGCTCAATGTGAATCGCCTCACTTGCTAAATTTTCCTTTGTCAAGATAAAGCCATTGAGAGCACTTAACGCATTTAACAACCCAACAGTAAACGAAGAACTGGAGCCAAGTCCGCTTCTTGCAGGCAAATCTCCATCATGATGTATTTCAAGACCTTCATTTATGCCTCGATAACGCAAAACTTCTCGTACAGATGGATGGTTAATTTGATCAAGCTCCGTAACATTCTCAATTTTGGAGTAAACAATTCGATGTTTATGCTCAAAAAATTGTGGTAATTTTCTGCATGAGATATAGCAATATTTATCAATTGTTGTTGCAAGTACCGCCCCTGGATGACTACGAAAATATGACGGAAAATCGGTCCCGCCACCAAAAAAAGATATACGAAATGGAGTTTTTGTAATGATCATAAACTTTTGTTTATGGCATCATCGGTGGATAGCTTCGCGTTGATTCATTAGCTATCAATTCTTCCACAGCCTGGCACATATAATGATATATACAGACATGAACTTGTTGTATAAGTGGGGTTGATTTTGAGGGAACATCCAAGAGAATGTCTGAGTAATTAGCCATCTTACCACCACCAGAACCGGTTAAGCCAACTGTTTTCATGCCCAATTCTTTTGCTTTTTGAAAAGCCAAAAGAATATTTTGAGAGTTTCCGGAGGTACTGATTCCCCAGACAACGCCATTCTCTTGAGCCAGAGCCTCCACCTGCCTAGAAAAAACAGTATCAAAATCATAATCATTAGACCATGCAGTCAAGATTGCTGAATTTGCCGCCAAAGAAACGCAATTCAAAGCTCTTCGTTCTCTTAAAAATCTACCAACCAACTCGCCCGCGATATGCATTGAGTCCGCGGCAGAACCGCCATTACCACAAATTAGTAGTGGTTTATTTTTACTCAACGCACCTCCAATTAACTTTATCGCTTCTTGGATTTTCTTATCATCCAAAACCATGGATGTGCTAATTATTACTTCTGATGAAGTCTTCAGATACTCCTTGAAAGTCATTTCCATTTTTAAATTGTATGAGAAAAATATTTGTTTAAGATAAGATCAGTCTCGCCGATATCCCGAATGCCACCCCCCTCTAACCAAAGGACTTTATTGCACGAATCTCGGATCACATTTTCATCATGTATTGCATGTACCACTATCTGCGCTCTAGCGTGAAATTCACGCAATCTCTTTTTTGCCTTTTCTTGAAAAGCACTATCGCCCACACCCAAAACTTCGTCTAATAAAAGGATATCTGCATCAATTGCTGTCGAAATTGCAAAAGCAAGCCGTACTCGCATTCCAGTTGAATAGGTGCGCAGTGGTAAATCTATGTACTCACCCAACTCAGTGAAGTCAATAATTTCAGGTGTTTTCTCTTGAATCTCTTCATCGGTCATACCCAACAATAGACCCCTCAATCGAATGTTTTGCCTTCCCGTCGATTGATCATCCAAGCCAAGTCCAATATCCAATAAAGGAACCGACTTCCCATAAATACTTACAAATCCAGAAGTCGGCGCGTAAATTTCAGCAAGAACTCTTAATAAAGTGCTCTTTCCTGCTCCATTTGTTCCGATCAAACCCAAACTATCGCCAGGATTAAGATCGAGATTGATATTTCTCAAAGCCTCAACTACTACCACGCCAGCACTGTCATCTGAAATTTTTTTTTGACCGAAATTAATTAATCTCTTTTTTAAAGACTGTGATGAAATATCATAAATGGGTAACTGCAATGAAACATTTTCGAGTTTTAATTTTGTTTGCATATTAAACCCAATATGGTATTCGATTATGGTATTTCCCAATAAAAATTAAGGTTATGAGCCACCCAAAAATTAAAAGTACAAGAGAAATGATCCAAGAATTTAAACTGGGAAAAGAGCCCATTAGCGGATCACGGACGATGTTTATCAAGTAGGTCAATGGGTTATATCTAGCAATCCAATCGTACTTTCCTAACATTTTTGCTTCAAATAATATTGGTGTGATATAAAATCCAATTTGGAGTAACGCTTGTATGATTTGTGGAAAATCTCGATATCTTGCTGAGATTAACCCAACAAATGCGGCCATCCACGTTGCATTTAACAAAAGAATTGCTAACCCCAATAGACTAAAAAATGCCAGGGGTATATTTTTAATACCGAAGAAAAAAAGAATTATTAAAATAATAATTGAATTATGGGCAAAAATAACTAAATTTTTCCAAACCACTTGAAAGATATATACAAATCTTGGTGTGCGAACTTGTTTTATATAGTTTGCACTTTGTATAAATGCATTACTACCTTCGCTAATTGTGGTTGAGAAAAGAGCCCAAACAACAATGCCTATCGCTACCATTGGAAGATAATCAGATAGCTCTCTTGAGAGCAATGCGCCGTAAACAACACCCATTGTCCCAACAAGCACGCCCATACTAATCGTTAACCAAAAGGGTCCTAATTTTGACCTAGAATATCTTTGTCTAATTTCAAGCCAACCAAGCAAAGTCCATAACTTCCACATACTGATAGTTTTTGTGAGATCTGAAAACCCTAATGAAAAATTCATATAAAAAAGAAGTGTCAGTACATTGTTTGTTAATTGTGGCGAATTACTAAAAATACTTTAACTCTATTTTATCATTACAGCATCATTAAACATAAGCTTATTTATCATTACTATTAGTTAGATATAGCTTTTTGATACGGATACCTTAAATCAACATCAGATATGAAAACTATTTTAGTAACCGGCGGAATTGGGTATATTGGTTCTCATACCGTAGTCCAACTTTTGAACTCTGGGATTCATGTTGTAGCACTTGATAATCTTTCAAACAGCAAAGCTAGCGTAATTAAAAATATCCAATCAATAACAAACTGTAATTTTGTTTTTTATCATGACGATATTCGTAATTCTCATGTCTTGGATGAAATTTTTAGTTCCCACAAAATTGATGGTGTAATTCACTTTGCAGGACTAAAGTCTGTTGCCGAGTCGCAAACGAATCCCCTAAAGTACTATGACTATAACGTCTCTGGAAGTGTGTCGTTGTTTAAAGCAATGCTAAAGGCAAATGTGCATCAACTAGTTTTCTCGTCGTCTGCAACAGTTTATGGTGCGCCTGATATCCACCAATATACCGAAGATTTACATACAGACCCAATCAATGTTTATGGCAAAACTAAATTAATGGTTGAAAAAATTATTTGTGACCTATCCCACTCTAATCCTAAATTTAAGGCGGTATGTTTGCGTTACTTTAACCCCGTAGGAGCGCACCCTTCCGGTCTAATTGGTGAAGACCCGCTGGGAGCCCCCAATAATTTAATGCCCTTTATTGGGCAAGTTGCTCTAGGAAAGTTGCCAAGTTTAAAGATCTACGGCAATGATTATTCAACGCCGGATGGTACGGGGATGCGTGACTATATTCATGTGGAAGATTTAGCCTCAGGCCATTTGGCTGCTCTTGATTACATCGAAGAAAATACGGGGGTACTCACCGTAAATCTTGGTAACGAAAAGCCCCACAGCGTTTTAGAGGTTGTGCACGCCTTTGAAAAGGCAAGTGGCCTTCATATTCCTTACCAATTTACCGAGCGACGGGCTGGAGACTTACCCATCTACTATGCAAATGCCCAACTTGCTAAAAATGTCCTGGGGTGGTCAAGTCGCTACGATCTTCAACGCATGTGCGAAGATACTTGGCGGTTTTATAAAAACAGTGAGTCTGCTTAGTAACTAACCAAACCTGATAAGCAATTTCGGTTATCCTGATGTAAATCTTTTCTAAGATAATGCCTGCCTATAAAAAAATTTTAGTCGTTTGTCCTGCTGGAGCCGTTACTGGGGGTCCTGAAGCCCTCCATCAACTCTGCGCCCATATGAATAGTCTAGGGCTGCCAGCCTATATGTGCTATCTACCATTTGATCGATTAGCTATAACCCCAAAGCCCTATGAGCAGTACAACACCCAATCGACTCCTTACGAGGATGCCCCCGGGAATCTTATTATTTTTCCAGAAGTTGACCCTATGCTGGCCTTAAAAGTGAAGCATGCCCAGGCAGCCATCTGGTGGCTATCTTTAGAGAACTTTTTAGAACGCCGCCATGTCTCCCCCCTCTATGACAAGATTCGTTACATGAAGCGGGTGATTCAAGGGCGTAGGCCATGGGGCGGTGCACGAGCCCTAAAAACTGTCCTGCACCTCTCCCAGACAGAGCACTCGTCACAATACCTGCGCTCCTGCGGAATTGAACCGATTCCCCTCATTGACTCTATCAATGAGGACTTCTTAACAGATCGGTATTTAGACCGCATTGATCACAAGCAAAATATCATTCTTTACAACCCAACAAAGGGTTGGCGGATTACGCAACGTCTGATTCAAGCCTTACCTCAGTGGAGATTTGAGCCTATAAAGGGCTTAAACCGCGAGGAGCTTTCAGAAAAACTCTACAACGCCAAACTATATATTGATTTTGGACATCACCCAGGTCGCGATCGAATGCCACGTGAGGCGGCGATGCATGGCTGCTGCCTAATTACCGGTCGACTGGGATCGGCCGGTAACGACATCGACTTACCCATCCCCAATCAATACAAGTTAGACAGTAGCGCGATGAATTTTCAGAATCAATTTGCAAAATTGGCCTCTGAAGTGATGAATGATTTTCCATCGCACTTTCGTGCTTTTAATCCCTATCGAAAATGGCTGCAAGATGAACCCCGCATTTTCAAACAACAAATCCGTCAATTTTTTATGACCTAGGGATTAGACTGTAAAAGTTTTTTCAATTTTGCCCATTGTTGGCGAACATAAAAGCGTAACTTAATTTCAGAGTCAGGCGACTTAAAAAATTTTAATGATACGTTTTCAATTAAATGGCGTGGATTTTTCATTTTAAGATCAGCCACGATTTTCAAATAAAGATTGGTCTGATTAGTCGCCCGATAGTGCTCCTCGATATAACGATACGCCACATTTAAATAACTATTCAATTGTGTATTTTCCGTCTGTGCAAGAATTTTGAGAATTTCCTCAAGAGTTTTTGGAGACTCAAACAAGTACCGTTGAAGACCCAATGAATTCATTAGCTCACGATAATTAGGTGTATCGCTACAAATTGGTATTAGCCCGCTTGCAATGGAGCTGACCGCCTTATTTGCACTTTTAATAAAGGAATTGATACTCAAATCTAGTGGAACATGATTTAGCAAAGCTAAGTCATGTTCTTTGAGTTCAATAGTCAATTGACTGGTTGTAAACGATAAGAAACGAAATGCGGATGGCAATTCATTTTTCAGTGATTCCAATGAGATTACAGAAAAAGAATCAATATAACCCAGCTCCAATGCTTTTTGAATCGTATTCTCAAAAATTGGCATGCTGCGCCGATAGCTTTCAGGATAACCAAACCAAACGAGTCGGCGCCCTTCAATTGGAGCAGGGACTTTTGATTCACTGGCACTAATTAGCGGATCAATCGCCTCAATCAGTTGATAAATTGGCAAATCAAATGCATAGCCTAATACCCTTTTATGCATTTCACTGGGACAGATAAAAGCATCAGCTACGCGATAAGCGTCTTCATAGACCTCATAATTCTCGACATCTGACGCAAAACAAACTGTCTTAAACGAGCCACCTTCTAACTTAGTAATCGCTCGAATAGCATCAGTATCTTTGTAAAAGAAATTAATGATTAGATGATGATTTGGTTCAACTAATTTTTCTAACGTATCACAAGGGTTCACAAATTCAACCAAATAATTTTGGTTGCCTAACTCACGAGCTAAGGTATCAAAGTAAAAACGAAATAATGGATCATCCCATTCTTTTTGACTAAGGAATATAAATTTATTCATCCAATTATTGTAGGCTTGACATGCTGATTTTCATTCACATCGTATACTACCTGAATGGCAAAATTACTCAAACGCATCAAATCATCTTATCGCCTAATTAAGTATGGGCTTCATGCGCCTAAACTAAGCCCCGAGACGATTTATAAGCAATATAGCGCTCAGATGCTAGGTCTTAAAGACTCTGCCTCACTTGATCTAGGCTGTGGAAATAATCCTCGCAATCCTTTTTATGCAAATCGCATCTTTGGCGTTGACCTATTTGATCAGAATATTCCCCATGTAAAAGTCGCCGATCTCTCAATTGCGCCCATTCCTTTTGAAAGTGAATCGCTAAACTACATCACAGCATTTGACTTTATTGAGCATATCCCACGGATATTGTACGCACCACACCGCTCTTTTCCGTTTGTAAATTTGATGAGCGAAATTTATCGCTGCTTAAAGCCAGGTGGCTATTTTTTTTCCCATACCCCCGCCTACCCTTACTCGCCTCTTTTTAGAGATCCCACCCACGTGAATTACATCACCGAAGAAACTTTTAGTATTTATTTCGACATAAAAAATGGCTACGCTCGCCACTATGGATTTAATGGTGGCTTTAACATCGTCCAAGAAGGGTGGAATGGTTACACCCTCGTATCGCTTCTACAGAAACCAAAGCCCTAAGAAGTAAATTTTTTCATTAATAAATCATATGGTGAATTGGACTCCGCCCGAGTTCGCCAATTGTTATGCCAATGATTGACAACGTACTTTTTATTAA
>JACCDX011114205.1_pt1 | contig 13250 bp, 12 predicted proteins | sample 7449681 | NCBI WGS metagenome assembly JACCDX01 (sample SAMN15323450, study PRJNA562643) | freshwater metagenome | isolation source: river surface water | place: USA:Blue River Watershed | collected 2017-08-18
GGATCAGACAGCAAGGGCTCAAGGGCCAGTGCGGCCGGATTGAAACGTTCCAAATGCCCCACAGCCAACACACAGTGGTTTTCTTTGGCCAAACGAATCAATTCATCGGCTTGCTCGAGCGTGGTGGTCATCGGTTTTTCGACCAACACATGCACGCCCGCGCGCAGAAACTCTGCACACACTTCGTAATGGCCCTGGGTGGGCACCACGATACTGACGGCATCGACGCGCCCGATCAGTGATTTGTAGTCTGTGAGGGCGGCACATTGCAGCGGTGCCGCCACCGCTTCGGCCTGCTCTTGGCGACTGTCGACCACCGCCACCAGTTCGCACTGCGGGATCTTGGCGTACTTTTGAGCATGGAATTTGCCCAGATATCCAACGCCAATCACGGCGCAACGCAACAGGGCCACAGCGCCCTCCTTTCATGCTCGGGATAGAAATAACTTCTACCCCTTGTACTTGTTAGTCAACCGAGCGGCGGCGCGATCGAACAATACCCACTTTGGGGTTTACTGCTGCCAAAAAGCCCAACATCATCTCGACATCGGCTTGTACTTCAGGTTTATCTTTGCCAATTTGAACGATGCGTTCTTTGGCTGCCTCGAATGTCAAATTTTCGCGGTAAAGCACTTTGTGCATGGCGCGCACGGCCGCAATTCGCTCTGGCGAATAACCACGACGGCGCAAACCTTCTGCATTCACCGTTCTGGCCGAAGCCGGCTGTCCTTGGCAGGTCACAAAAGGCGGCAAATCCGCAAACAACAATGTGCACATCGCTGTAAAGCTATGGGCGCCCAAGCGCAAGAACTGCCGCACAACCGTGAAGCCACCCAAGATCACCCAGTCGCCCACCACCACGTGACCGGCCAATTGGGAGTTATTGGCAAATATCGTGTGGCTGCCGATCTGGCAGTCATGTGCCAAATGCACATAGGCCATGAACAAATTGTCATCGCCCACCCGCGTCACGCCACCACCATTCACGGTGCCGGCATTGAAGGTGCAAAACTCACGAATGGTGTTGCCATTGCCGATCACCAAACGGGTGGGCTCACCTGCGTATTTTTTGTCTTGCGGCGCCGCACCAAGCGATGTGTAGCTGTGCACGTGGTTGTTTTCACCGAGGGTGGTGTAACCCTCAATGGTGCAGTGCGAGCCCACAGTAGAGCCCGCGCCAATGACCACATTGGGACCGATGATGGTGTAAGGGCCAACCGTAACAGTAGGATGCAACTGAGCTGCAGGATCGACCAAGGCTGTGGAATGAATTGTCGCCATAGAACCTCAGGCAATTTTCCGCATGGTGCACATCAATTCGGCTTCGCAAGCCAATTCATCGCCCACTTTGGCTTGGGCTTTGAATTTAAAAATGCCGGCTTTCATTCGATCGAGTTGCACCTCGAGCATCAACTGGTCACCCGGCTCCACCGGACGCTTGAATCGAGCACCATCAATGCCTGCAAAGTAGTAAACCGTGTTGTCATCGGGGGCAGCACCCAGCGTGTCGAATGACAACAAGGCCGCCGCTTGCGCCAAGGCTTCGAGCATCAAGACCCCCGGCATAACCGGGCGGTGTGGGAAATGCCCCATGAAAAATGGCTCGTTGATGGTCACGTTTTTCAATGCTTTGATGCGCACACCTTTTTCAATTTCCAAAACACGATCGACCAGCAAGATGGGGTATCGGTGCGGCAACTGTTTCAGAATTTGATGAATGTCCATCATGATGAGATTTCCTTGTTTTTATGAATGTCGATTTCTAGGGCTTTGATGCGCTCTCGAAGTCGAGACAATTGTTTGAGACTGGCCGCGTTCTTTTCCCAGTTGGCATTGCTGTCCAATGGGAACATGCCGGTGTACTGTCCCGGCTGCAAAATGGAACGTGTCACGACCGAGGCTGCTGAAATATGAACGTGGTCAGCCAAGGTCAAATGGCCTAACACCACAGCCCCGCCGCCCACGGTGCAATGTGCACCAATTCGCGCGCTGCCAGCAACGCCGACACAGCCTGCCATGGCCGTGTGGCGGCCCACATGCACGTTGTGACCAATTTGAATGAGATTGTCGAGCTTCACGCCGTCTTCGATCACGGTGTCGTCCAAAGCGCCGCGGTCAATGCAAGTATTGGCGCCAATTTCGACATCATTGCCGATGCGAACTGCGCCCAATTGCTCAATTTTTTCCCATTGACCTTGGTGTGGGGCAAACCCAAAACCATCAGCGCCAATGACCACGCCCGAATGGACAAGGCATCGTTCGCCAATGACGCAGTTTTCGCCAAGAGTGACGCGAGACTTCAGCACCGTCGCAGCCCCTACTGATGCGCCTCTTTCAATTACACACAAGGGGCCAATCACGGCGTCGTCTGCAATGTGGGCATCGGGATCGATGACCGCGCTGGGGTGAATTCTGGGACCCACAGTTGAAGCATGTTGTTGCTTCCACAAACGGGTCAAGCGGGCAAAGTAAAGGTAGGGGTCGTCGGTGACTATGGCGGCCTGGCGTTGCGCAACCGCAGACTCAAAAGCTGGCGATACGATCACACACCCAGCCAGACTTGAAGACAAATCTTTTTGGTAACGAGCTTGACTCAGGAAACTGATGTGGTGCGATTGGGCACTTTGCAAAGGTGCCAAACCGGAAACTTGCAATTCAGCGCTCCCCAACAGGCGACCGCCAAGAGTCTCTACGATAGCGCCAAGTGTCAACGACACAATCTCAAACAGGCCAATGCCTGTTATTTGCCCACCGAGGCGTTGAGTGCCCTGATGACTTTTTCGGTGATGTCGTGCTTGGGATTGAAGTACGCGGCATCTTGCAACACCAGATCGTATTTTTCAGACTCGGCGACTTGCTTCACCGCACGGCCTGCTCTTTCAAACAACATTTGGTTTTCTTCGTTTTTGCGAGCCCCCAAATCTTCTTGAAACTCACGCTGACGGCGCTTCAACTCACGGTCTTGGTCAACCAGTTGCTTCTGTTTAGCCGCACGGGAAGATTCTGACAGGGTAGGCGCATCGCGCTCAAATTTTTCAGCAGCGCTTTTGAAGTTGGCGATAGCTTCGTTGAGGTCTTTTTCACGCTTGATGAATTCAGACTCCAACTTCGCCTGCGCCGCTTTGGCGACATTTGAGTCCCGCAAAATGCGGTCCGTGTTGACGATGCCAATTTTGAAGTCTTGAGCCTGCACCCAACCTGTGAATGTTGAAGCACAAGTCAAAAGTGCAATGAGAAGGTTCTTGCGAAAGTTTTTCATTAGAAGGCTGTTCCGATTTGGAATTGAACTCGTTGGATTTTATCGTTTGTCTGCTTGCGAATGGGCACCGCGTAGGAGAAGCGCAATGGGCCGAGGGGCGAAATCCAACTCAAACCGAGGCCGGTCGAGGCGCTCAACTTGTTGAGAGAAAAGTCATCTGATTCGGCAAAAGCACGCCCTACATCCGTGAATCCATACAAACGGAGAGTTTTGTCATTACCTGTACCGGGAAACGGCATCAAAAACTCTGCATTCAAAACCAGTTTCTTAGAGCCACCTAAGTAAACTCGAGCAGAATTTGGATCATTTTGCACGGTGTAACTGACAGGCCCGGCGGAGGATTGCTCAAATCCGCGAACACTGCCTTGACCACCGACATAGAAGTTTTTGAACAAAGGGTAAATTTGCCCGTTCAAACCCTGCCCCCAACCCAAATCCGCATTAAACGCCAAGGTGTATTTTTTACTGAGCGGAATGAACTGTTGGTACTGATAGCTACTTCGGAAATAACGAACATCACCGGCAAAACTTAAATCTGCATTCAAACGCTGTAATGTTCCTTTACTTGGCACCAAAGCACTGTCCCGACCGTCCCGAGACCAGCCCAATGTCAAAGGAAACGCCGTGCTAACGACACCAAACTTGGCCGCGTAATCTGAATAAGCTGAAGGCAACCCTGTGCCCGCACGGATTTCAGTCTGCTCAGCGTTTGCACCCATGAACACCGTGTCTGTCTCGGTCACCGGCACGCCAAATCGGACACCTAAGCCAGAATTGATCAGACTGTAGGAGTTGATGTCCCCCAGATAAGGGCGTGTCGTTCTTTGGAAAACATCCAATGAACGCGAAATACCTGTTTGGGTGAAATAGGGGTCGGTGGTGCTGAGCACCAAATTGCGGTTGTATTTGCTGGTGTTGACTTCCGCCGCCAAATAGTTGCCCGAGCCAAAGGCGTTTTCTTGGCGAATGCCAAAGCTCAAGGTGACTTTTTCTGCTGACGAAAAACCAGCCCCCAAGGACACGCTGCCGGTGGGCTTTTCAGCCACTGTGAACATCAAATCCACTTGGTCGGGGTTGCCAGGAATCTCCACGGTTTCGACATTCACCTCAGTGAAAAAGCCCAAACGGTCTACACGGTCGCGAGACAATCGGATTTTGTCGCCGTCATACCAAGCGGCTTCAAATTGGCGGAACTCGCGACGAATCACTTCGTCACGGGTGCGGTTGTTGCCCGTTACCAAAATGCGCCGCACATAAGCACGGCGAGAAGGCTCAGCCTGCAAGACAAATTGGACCCGGTTATTTTGACGGTCAATTTCTGGCTTGGCATCCACACGGGCGAAAGCAAAGCCAAACTTGCCGAAGTACTCGGTGAAGGCTTTGGTGGTTTCAGCCACGGTCTCGGCGTTGTAGGGTTTGCCGACGGCAATTTTGACCAAGGCTTTGAACTCGTCATCCTTGTCCAAGAAGTTACCTTCCAACTTCACGCCGGACACCACAAAACGTTCGCCCTCGGTGACGTTGATGGTGATGGCCATTTCACGCTTGTCCGGTGAAATAGACACTTGGGTAGAGTCAATTCGGAACTCTAAAAAACCCCGCGACAAATAGTAGGACTTCAACGCTTCCAAGTCGGCATTGAGTTTGTTGCGTGAATAGCGATCAGATTTGGTGTACCAACTCATCCAGCCACCCGTGTCCAGGTTGAACTGGTCTCGCAAATCAGCGGTGGTGAAGGCCTTATTGCCCACGATTTGGATAGTTTTGATCTTGGCAGGACCACCTTCGGTGATGGTAAAGCTCAGGTTCACACGGTTGCGATCCACCGGGGTGGCTGTACTCACCACTTCGGCCGCATACAAACTGCGGCTGATGTATTGACGCTTGAGCTCTTGTTCGGCCTTGTCAGCCAAGGCTTTGTCAAAAGGGCGGCCTTCGGCCAGTCCAACTTCTTTCAAGGCTTTGAGCAACACGTCTTTGTCAAACTCTTTGAGCCCCACAAATTCGACAGAGGCAACCGAGGGGCGCTCTTCCACCACCACCACCAGCACATCGCCTTGGGTTTCCAGACGCACATCTTTGAACAAGCCCAATGCAAACAAGGCACGAATGGCTGCCGCGCCTTTTTCATCGGTGTATTGGTCGCCTACACGCAAAGGAATGGAGGCAAAAACGGTGCCCGACTCAATTCGCTGCAGTCCTTCTACGCGAATGTCGCGGACCGTGAAGGGGTCCACTGCCCATGCGGGCAAACAAGCCATCAAGGCCAGCGTGGCCACGGCAATGGCAGGTCGAACGCGTGAATGAATGTTTTTAATCATCATGGGCAACCGTTAATCGGTCAACAGACAAACATGCTTGCCGCATGTCAGCTGAAAACCGCATTGAAAAATCTGATCTTGCATCGGCCCCAGGGCTTGGACACAACATTTCCGGCCACTTGGGCGAGGTCGCGGCACCTAGACTCCGCGCACCCAAGATAATACACCTCTCCAGAGGAGAAATCGCTGAAAACCCACTGCCCTTGAGTCGGTAAATGTGCTTATTTCAAGCGAGCGACTACTTCTCGGGCCAGCAAGCGGCTTTGTCGGTCCAACTCCAGCAAATCGGCCAAATTTTGGGGTCGATCACAGGGCATCCGCCCCAAGGTGTCTTCGTTGACTTGGTGGATTTGGTCAAAACGGATCTGGCGATTCAAAAAGGCTTCTACAGCGACTTCGTTGGCCGCGTTCAGCACCGCGCAGCTGCCGGAAGGACCATTCAAAGTTTCCCAAGCCAATTTCAGACCCGGGAAACGCGCTGGATGACCGTGTTCCTTCATGGACTCAAAAGTCATGGGCGACAAAGAACGGAAGTCCAAAGCGGCCGCGCCAGAGTCCATGCGCTCGGGCCAGCTCAAGCCGTAGGCAATGGGGACCCGCATATCAGGCGTGCCCAACTGCGCCACTACGGAATGGTCTGTGAACTGCACCATCGAGTGAATCACACTTTGAGGGTGTATGACCACCTCCAGTTGATGGGGCGCCAAACCAAACAGATAACGCGCCTCAATGACCTCAAGGGCCTTGTTCATCATGGTGGCTGAATCGACCGAAATTTTGCGACCCATGACCCAATTGGGGTGGGCACAGGCTTGCTCTGGTGTCACTTCTTTCAGCGTGCTGGGATCTTGCCCCCGAAATGGCCCACCGGAAGCCGTCAAGATGATCTTGTCCACCCGACGTTGCCAAGTGGCAGGGTCTTCGGGCAGCGATTGAAAAACCGCCGAGTGTTCGCTGTCAATCGGCAAGAGCACCGCCCCCCCCTCTTTCACCGCCGACAAAAAGACCTCGCCGCCCACCACCAGCGCCTCTTTGTTTGCCAGCAACAGTCTTTTGCCGGCTCGAGCCGCAGCCAGGCAAGGCGATAAACCGGCGGCCCCCACAATTGCGGCCATCACCGCATCAACATCGGGCGCACTGGCCACCTCGTCCAAAGCGAGTGTGCCCGAGCGAACCTCGGTTTGTATGCCCTCTGCCTTCAGTTTTTCAGACAAGCTGCGGGCGGCCAACGGCTCGACCATGACCGCGACTTGCGGCTTGAATTGGGCGCACTGCGCGAACATCAAATCCACCTGCGTGGAGGCCGTCAGTGCATAAACACTGAACCGATCTGGATGGCGAGCCAAAACATCCAAAGTATTTTTGCCGATCGAGCCCGTAGAACCCAGTACCGTGATGCGTTGTTTGATGGACATGCGATTCGCTCTTGAGTTAAATCCAGAAGACCAACATCATCGCCAAAGGCAAGGTTGGTAACAAGGCGTCAATGCGGTCGAGCACGCCGCCGTGTCCGGGCAGTAAGCCCGAGCTGTCTTTCATGCCCGCACTGCGTTTGACCAAAGATTCGACCAAGTCACCCACCACACTCATGGCTGCCATGAACAGCAATGCCGGTAAGGCAAGCCACCAGCCCTTGGCCCACAGCAGCGAGTAAAAGCTGAGATCGGTCAGGGCCCAGCGACGGTCCACTTCAGACCAGGCCAGCGCGACGAGACAGACACCCAGCATACCGCCCAGCACACCTTCCCAGCTTTTGCCAGGGCTGATACTGGCAGCCAACTTCGTTTTGATCCAACGCCCGCCAAATGCTTTGCCAAAGAAATAGGCAAAGACATCGGCAGCCCAGACCAACACCAAAACGGACAACAAGAAATTAACGCCGCGCTGATGGGCTTGGGCCATGGCTACCCATGCCAAGGCCAACAGCAGCAAACCCGCAGCCCAACGAATGCCTTGAGGCCAAAGCGCCCATCCGGCTACACCGCGTTGGATCATCCAAGCGCCCAGCAAGACCCACATGGCGCCCGCAAGTAACCAAACGATGGGTGGCGTCATTCGCACCCACCCCGCTTGCGCGGCTCCAGCACACGCCAACAAGCAAATCACCGCCCCCAACCAAGCCTGCCAGGCTGGGACGCCATTCAATCGGCCCCATTCCCAACCCGCTGCCGCAATCAAAATGACCGTGAGGGCCATGAAAGGCCAAGCATGGGTCGCAAACAAGGCTGGCAAAAGCAAGGCCAGCAAGACCAGTGCGGTGATGACTCTTTGCTTGAGCATGAACTCTCCAGAAAAAAGGCCGCCAATGGGCGGCCTGTCAGGCCGTGAAACGCCACGGCTCAGGATTCAAACTCAAACCGCCATGATCTCTTGTTCTTTGGCAGTCACCAACTGATCGATCTCGGTCATGCGCTTGTCGGTCAGTTTTTGAATATCGGCTTCGGCGCGTTTTTGATCGTCTTCAGAAGCCTCTTTGTCTTTCACCAATTTCTTGACCGACTCATTGGCGTCGCGACGCAAATTACGGATCGCGATCTTGCCGTTCTCACCCTCGGTCCGAGCGAGCTTGGTCATTTCTTTGCGACGCTCTTCGCTCATGGGGGGCATAGGGACACGGATCAACTCACCCATGGAAGCGGGGTTCAAACCCAAGTCACTTTCACGAATGGCCTTCTCAATCTTGGCACCCATGCTTTTTTCCCATGGCTGCACGCTGATGGTGCGCGAATCCAACAAGGACACGTTGGCCACTTGAGACAAGGGCACCAGCGAGCCGTAATAGTCGACATGAATGGTGTCCAGCAATGCAGGGTTGGCGCGGCCAGTGCGAATGCGGGTCAGGTTGTTTTTGAAGGCCGCAATGGACTGCTCCATTTTGGTTTCAGTGGTTTTTTTGATGTCTGCAATGGTCATGGGGTTCTCCTCGTCAGAACGGGTTCAAGCATAAACCAGTGTGCCTTCATCTTCACCCAGAACCACACGCTGTAAGGCGCCGTTCTTGATGATCGAGAACACCTTGATCGGCAACTTTTGGTCGCGGCACAAGGCAAAGGCGGTGGCATCCATGATGCCCAGGTTGCGCGAAATGGCTTCGTCGAAACTGATCTCGCTGTAACGCGTGGCAGAGCTGTCTTTCTTGGGATCGGCCGTGTAAACGCCATCCACTTTGGTGGCCTTCAACACAATCTCCGCGCCAATCTCGGCGCCTCGCAAAGCAGCCGCCGTGTCGGTCGTGAAAAACGGGTTGCCAGTTCCGGCCGCAAACACCACCACCTTGCCTTCTTCGAGATACTGCAAGGCTTTAGGACGCACATACGGCTCGACCACTTGGTCGATGCCAATGGCCGACATCACCCGCGCGGTGAGGCCGGCTTTGTCAAACGCATCTGCCAAAGCCAAGGAGTTCATCACGGTGGCCAACATGCCCATGTAGTCGGCAGTGGCGCGGTCCATGCCGACCGAACCACCCGCCACACCCCTGAAAATGTTGCCACCACCAATAACGACGGCGACCTGCACGCCCAATCGGGTGACGTCGGCAATCTCTTCAGCCATGCGCACGATGGTGGCGCGGTTGATGCCAAAAGAATCATCCCCCATCAGGGCCTCGCCCGACAGCTTGAGCAAAATGCGCTTGTAAACTGGCTTGGCTGAGGACATGACGGACTCCTTGAATGTCAAAGTGAAAGATGAAATGGCAAATTAAAACCTAAGGGGATCAAGCAGCCCCTTGAGCGGCGGCCACTTGGGCAGCCACTTCAGCAGCAAAGTCGTCGACTTTTTTCTCAATGCCTTCGCCCACCACATACAGCGTGAAAGCCTTCACGGTGGTGCCAGAAGCCTTCAACATTTGCTCCACCGTTTGCTTGTCGTTCTTCACGAAAGTTTGGTTGAACAAAGACACTTCTTTCAAGTACTTTTGCACAGAACCTTCGACCATTTTGGTGACGATGTCTGCAGGCTTGCCGGACTCAGCGGCCTTGGCTGCTGCGACCGAGCGCTCTTTTTCGATCAACTCGGCAGGCACTTCGGCGCTGGTCAAAGACACAGGTTTCATGGCTGCGACGTGCATGGCGACATCTTTGGCCGCTGTTTCGTCGCCGTCAAACTCGACCAACACACCGATGCGGGTGCCGTGCAAGTAGTTGGCGAGTTTGGCAGCACCCGCTGCACGCTTGAAACGGCGGAAGCTCATGTTCTCGCCAATCTTGCCAATCAGGCCTTTGCGCACTTCTTCCAAAGTGGGGCCAAAACCGTCTTGGCTGTATGGCAATGCGCCCAAAGCCGCGATGTCGGCGGGGTTGTGTTCTGCGACCAACTTGGCTGCCGCGTTGGCCAAGGCCAAGAAGCTGTCGTTTTTGGTCACGAAGTCGGTTTCGCAGTTCACTTCGATCATGGCGCCGGTGGTGCCATTCACGAAGCTGGTCACCACGCCTTCAGCCGTGATGCGAGAGGCGGCCTTGCCGGCCTTGGTTCCGAGCTTCACACGCAACAACTCTTCGGCTTTGGCCATGTCGCCGTCGGCCTCAGTCAATGCTTTTTTGCACTCCATCATGGGCGCGTCGGTTTTTGCGCGCAGTTCAGCGACCATGCTTGCGGTAATTGCAGCCATTTGATTTCTCCGTATTCAGTCAAAAAGTTAGATTAAAAAAAAGGGGCCACGAAGCCCCTTTCATCGAGTCTTGGGAACTCAGGCAGAAGCGTTGGCTTCTTCGACGAATTCGTCTGCGCCTTCGGCAACCGCTTTGATCACGTCGTTGACCGCATTGGCGCGACCTTCGATGATGGCGTCAGCGATACCGCGGGCGTACAAAGCAACGGCTTTGGCCGAGTCGTCGTTACCTGGAATGATGTAGTCGATGCCTTCGGGTGAGTGGTTAGAGTCGACCACGCCGATCAATGGGATGCCCAATTTTTTGGCTTCCGAGATAGCAATCTTGTGGTAGCCGACGTCGATCACGAAAATCGCATCGGGCAATGCCGCCATGTCTTGGATGCCGCCGATGTCTTTTTCGAGTTTTTCCATCTCGCGCTTGAACATCAGTTGTTCTTTTTTGCTCAAGGCTTCGAGGCCAACTTCTTGCTGAGCCTTCATGTCCTTCAGACGCTTGATGGAGGTCTTGACGGTTTTGAAGTTGGTCAACATGCCACCCAACCAGCGTTGGTCGACGAAAGGCACGCCGGCGCGTTGGGCTTCGGCAGCCACCAGCTCACGGGCTTGGCGCTTGGTGCCCACCATCAAAATGGTGCCGCGGTTGGCCGACAACTGCTTGGCGAATTTGATCGCGTCCTGGAACATCGGCAGCGATTTTTCCAGGTTGATGATGTGAATTTTGTTGCGATGGCCAAAGATGAAGGGGGCCATCTTGGGGTTCCAGAAGCGGGTTTGGTGGCCAAAGTGGACACCGGCTTCCAGCATTTCGCGCATGGTGACGGACATAGAGATACTCCAAAGGTTGGATCTAAAATCCAGTCCACTGATCGAACTTGCCTTGAAGACAAGTGCAACACCTTGATGGGACTGGTTTGCGAATGCGCTTTGCGAATCAAAAAGAATGCTTTTTGAATAAATCACTCAAAAAGCAAAAGTCGATTGCGACAAAGCCTTAGGATTATAGCATCCTGACTTCGCTTTACAGAGCCTCGCACCATGAAAGCCGACCTGATTGCCACCCGGCAAAACCTGATTGAAGGCCAAACCCATGCGCAAAAAGTGGCTGAGTCCTGCCTAGCCCATGCCCAGAGCGCCGCTTGCCAGCATGCTTTCCTGCAACTGACCCCTGAAAGCTTCATCGCCTCGGCCACCCACCCTGGCGCCCTTCAAAGCCCGCTTGCAGGATTGGCCGTCTCGGTTAAAGACTTGTTTGATGTGGCAGGCCAAATCACCAGCGCAGGCTCGGTCGTCATGCAAAACCAGCCGGCTGCACAACAAGACGCTCCTGTGATTGCCCGCTTGCGCGCAGCAGGTGCAGGCTTCATTGGCCGCACCAACATGGTGGAGTTTGCTTTTTCTGGTGTGGGCATTAACCCCCACCATGGCACGCCTGCCGCTTGGGACGCCCTGACCGACCAACAAGTAGGACAGCCAGGTGCCCCTCGCATCCCGGGAGGCTCCAGCTCTGGCGCAGCCACCTCAGTGGCCACCGGCGCGGCCTTCATCGGTTTAGGCTCAGACACCGGAGGCTCCATCCGCATTCCAGCGGCCTTGAACGGCCTTGTTGGCTTCAAAAGCACCGCCAGACGCGTACCCACGCAGGGCGCGATTCCACTGTCCACCACGCTGGACACCGTTTGCGCCATGACGCGATCGGTTCGAGATGCCGTATTGGCCCACGAAATAATGTCTTTCCGCGCCGTACCCAAGGCCGTCAAGCCATTGAGCCAATACCGACTGGCTGTGGTGCAGAGCTTGATGCAAGATGACGCAGATCCGGTGGTCGGCCACGCCTTTGAGCGCAGCTTGAAAAAGCTCCGAGCCTCTGGGGCGCAGATAGAAGAAATTCGATTGCCAGAACTGCTCGAATTAGGGCCCATGATGGCCACGGGCGGGTTCAGTCCCGCCGAGAGTTTTGCCTGGCACCGAGAGCGCCTTGAAAAAAGTGCCGCCCAATACGATCCGCGTGTCGCCCAACGCATTTTGCGCGGCGCCAACATGGCGGCTCACGATTACATTCGCTTGCAAAAAGCCCGCGCCGATTGGATAGCGCGTATGTCACGCGCCCTGCAAGCGTTTGACGCCGTGCTCTCGCCCACCCTGCCGATCACGGGGCCCTGCATTCATGAGGTTGCGCCAGGCGCAGAAAGAGATGCCGAGTTCTTCCGGGTCAACGCCCTGCTCTTGCGTAACCCCAGCGTCATCAACAACTTAGACGGCTGCGCCATTTCACTGCCATGCCACGTTCCGGGCGAGTTACCCGTCGGACTCATGGCCTGGCACACCGCTCTGCATGACGACACTGTTCTTCAACTGGCCTTGCAGCTCGAGCCCGCGCTGCAGGCACGATAAGGCCGATGCAACAACTGTCTCGATCTTCCGCATGGCCGGTGTACGGTCGGGATGCCCTTCGGTTGGTCGAAGCCCAAATCCAACAGGGCTCCGCAACCCCATTGATGCAAAAAGCCGGCTTGGCCGCAGCGCAACTGGCGTTGGCACTGGCCCCCCACGCCGAGCGTATTTGGGTGGCTGCAGGCCCTGGCAACAACGGCGGTGATGGCCTCGAAGCCGCGCTGCATTTGCACCAATGGGGCAAAGCGGTGACCGTAACGCTGTGGGCTGACCCACACCGTCTGCCGGCTGACGCGCATGCCGCTTGGCTGCGGGCCCAGGCTGCAGGCGTTGAGATCACGCCAGAATTACCTGAAGCCTGGCTCAACAGCCTGAGCCCTTTGGACTTGTGCATTGATGCCTTGCTGGGCATAGGCGCAGAACGTCCGCTGAGTGCGGCTCTGCAAACGGCTGTGCAGGCCCTGAATCGAAGCCCTGCCCTGACCCTCTCCTTGGATGCGCCCACGGGTTTGAACCCCGAGTCAGGGCAAGCGTTGAGCCCGGACAGCGTGCATGCGGTGCGCGCCGATCACACCCTGACATTCATTGCCGCCAAACCCGGCTTGTTCATGGGTCAGGGTCGTGATGCCTGTGGCGTGATCTGGCTAGAAGACCTAGGCTTTGA
>JACCDX010814471.1_pt1 | contig 13246 bp, 9 predicted proteins | sample 7449681 | NCBI WGS metagenome assembly JACCDX01 (sample SAMN15323450, study PRJNA562643) | freshwater metagenome | isolation source: river surface water | place: USA:Blue River Watershed | collected 2017-08-18
AACTCAGGCCAATTGCGATTGCCTCTTCCGAGCGCTCCCCTTTGATGCCAAACGTGCCTACGTTTGAGCAAGATGGCATGAAAAAATTTGATGTGGAGAATTTATTTGCTATCTACGCACCTAAAGGTACCTCTCCTGCAATAGTTGCACGCCTAGAAAGAGAAATTCGCAAAATTCTGACAAACCCAGACTTTAAAACTAAATTAGCCAATCAAGGTATACATCCTCAGTTTGCTAATTCTGAAAAGTTAGCCGAGATCACCCTTGCCGAACACGAGAAGTGGGCAAAGATTGTGAAGGCCTCCAATATTAAAATTGATTGATTCGTAACCGCATTGCATAACTAGAAGACTTACTATGTTGATTTCCCCTCCCTTTGGTGGTGGCCGCGCTCCGGTACTAGCCAGAAATACGGTTGCTAGCTCCCAACCACTTGCAACCCAAGCTGGTATTGAAGCCTTACAAAATGGTGGCAATGCAGTAGATGCCGCCTTAGCAACAGCCATCACACTGACCGTTGTTGAGCCCACCATGAATGGCATAGGGGGAGATGGTTTTGCAATCCTCTGGGACGGTAAAAAAATTCATGGTTTAAATGCCTCGGGTCGTGCGCCTGCCGCTTGGAAACCAGAGTACTTCGCTGGTAAATCAGCCATGGATTTAATTGGCTGGAATACCGTGACTGTGCCTGGCATGGTGGCTGGCTGGGTTGATCTTTCCAGGAAATTTGGCAAGCTTCCTTTTGCGCAATTATTCAAACGCGCTATCGATTACGCTGAAAATGGTTTTCCAGTATCACCCGTCATTGCACGCCAATGGCGTGAGGCGATTCCGATCCTGAAGAATCAGCCCGGCTTTTCTGAGTCCTTCTTAATTGATGGTAAATCACCACAAGCAGGTCAAATTTGGAAATTCCCAGCTCAGGCAAAAACACTCAAAGAAATTGCTGCCACTGAAGGCGAGTCTTTCTATAAAGGATCACTCGCTAAGAGTATGGTCGACTTTGCTCAAGCAACTGGTGGCTGCTTCACGATGCAAGACTTTGCTGATAACCAATCAGAATGGGTTGAGCCTCTCGCCTTTGATTATGGCGACTACACCCTCCATGAAATTCCCCCGAATGGCTCTGGCATCGCAGCGCAAATCGCTTTAGGTATTTTGCAGGCCGCCAATGTGAAGCAATACCCCGCCAACTCTGCGCAGCGTATCCATTTACAAATTGAAGCAATGCGTATGGCTTTTGCTGATGTATATGCCTACGTTTCTGATGCACGCTCAATGCAAATGCCAGTTACGAGCTTGCTAGATAGAAATTACTTGGCAAGTCGCGCTGCCATGATTGATCACAATAATGCTAGTAGCTATGGTGCTGGTGACCCTCACTCTGGCGGCACAGTGTATTTATGTGCTGCCGATGAATCCGGCATGATGATTTCTTATATTCAGTCGAACTTCAAAGGGTTTGGTTCTGGCGTAGTCGCACCAGGCGGCATTGCTTTCCATAATCGCGGCATGAGCTTCAGACTAGAAGATGGTCATCCTAATCAAGTGGCACCAGGTAAACGCCCGTTCCATACCATTCTTCCCGCCTTTCTAACGAAAGATGGCAAGCCAACTATGGCGTTTGGAGTAATGGGTGGCAACATGCAACCTCAAGGACATATTCAGTTTGTCATGCGCTTTGTAGATGAATATCTCAATCCTCAAGCTTGCTCCGACTCACCACGTTGGCGAATTGATGATTTAGGAAAACTTACCGTTGAAGCATCGATGCCAGCAAGTGTTGTTGAGGGCTTAAAAGCCCTAGGTCACGAAGTGGCTGTGCAGCCTGCTAACAGTCTAGATTTTGGTAGCGCACAAGCGATTGCGAAGTTAAGCGAGGATGTAGATTCGGCCTATATTGCCGGTAGCGATCATCGAAGAGATGGATTGGCCGCCGGTTTCTAAATCATCTATTTAGAAGTTGGCAAGCAGTTCATATAGAAGCGCTTGATCTCTTCATCGCAACTCACATCTCTGGGCTCAATTGGTCTTTGTAGTGAAATGCCTTCGATCGTTTTGCAACGACTTAGGGCTACATAGACCTGCCCTGAAGCAAACGCTCCTGAGGAAAGATCAACTTTCACCTTATCTAGGGTCTTGCCCTGACTCTTATGAATCGTTACCGCCCAAGCCAGCATCAGCGGAATCTGTACATAAGTGCCAATGATGCTGGGAGAGATCTTTCCTGACATCATGTCATGATCGTAGCGATAGGATTCCCATTGATGACCAGTCACCTCGACGGTATTGGAGTATGGGCCGTTTTGAACCATCACCTTGACCTTATCTGGCAGCATCTCACGTACTACTCCGATCGTGCCATTGACCCAACGCTTCGGAAAGCCTGGGTCAGTTGCCGTAAACATCACCTTAGCGCCAACTTTGAGTACTAAATTATTGGGCGATGGCAAATTACGTTCGTCTACATTGAATTTTCCAGTCGACTTACCGGCATATACCTTGCCTTCAGTGGTAATGGCTCGTAGCCCAGCACCATTGATTTGATCTGCACGGGCATTTGTCGTAGTGAGAGTAATGGTCTGCTCATCTAGCTCTGCATCTTTGCGATAGCACTGCGCATTGAGGATATCAATTGCTTCATCAACATCTTGATTAATCCGAATGCGATTGAGTAGACCGGCAAAGTGCTCATCCTTTTGACGGAAAATCTTAGAAAGTTCAACCATCGTGACATCTTTACGATGCAATGCCATGGCGCAGAAAAAATAAGGCCCTTCATAACCACGATCAGCCAGCACTTGCATATCGCTACTCGAGACCACAGGCGGTAGCTGGAACAAATCCCCAACAAACATCACCTGAATGCCGCCAAACGGTTTACCTTTTTGCGGACCGTTCTCGCGGAGAAATAAATCCATCGCATCCACTACATCGGCGCGCACCATCGAGATCTCATCAATGATGAGCAGACGAATATCTTTATAGAGTCGTTTGTCGCGTAGAGGCTTGATATCTTCTTCGGGGAAGATGAGTCGCGGAGGTAATCTAAAGAAGGAATGAATCGTCACCCCTTTGACTTGCAATGCAGCCACCCCTGTAGGAGCAACTACCACCACATTACCTGAAATGGCCTCACGCAGATAACCAATTAAAGTGGTTTTACCGGTGCCCGCTTTACCACTAACAAAAATATAAGGATCGTGCCGCTCAATTGCCTCAATCACTGCCTCGTAATCAGGTGTGATTTCTATATCGGAGGATTGCGGGATTGGGGTAGACATCCCCTATTGTTTCACGGCATCAGCCACACACCGAAATCCAATATAAACCACGGCAATATCACCCGGTTTTGATTCAACATCAGACTCTTGCTGTCTTTCTGGACCGTACCACCATGAAGCGCCACGCGTAATGTAGCCACCATTGCGCTCGGTAGCTGTCCACTCCCAAACATTACCGCCCATGTCATACATGCCATTGACGCCGGGCTTGGTAGTGTTGGTGGTCACATGACCTGTACCACGATTCAAAGCCCCTGCAGGAGCTAAGCCCTTGTAATCTCCACAGCCACTTAAGCAATGCGAGACAGAAGGATTGCTGCCCCCGGGAAATGGATAGCGTTGGCCCTTGGTATAGCCCACTGGTGGATTGCTTCTTTGCTCCAAAAAAGCAGCATTGGCCCATTCAGCATCAGTAGGCAAGCGTTTACTGTAATAGCGACAAATAGACTCCGCCTCTTTTTGATTGAGGTGAACTGCTGGTTCTGAATCTTTGGCTGGGACCCCATAAGGAGTCTTCCAGGTCCAACCAGACTTTTGAACAAAGCCGCCCTCATAAGATAGGCCGCCGCCCTTCTTTTCAGCTGAACTAACGAAATTGGTTGATGCGGCAAAAGACTTCACATCAGCAATCGTCATCTCCGTTTGATCCCAAACAAGATTACTGATTTGCACCGAAGGAATGGATGATTTTGGAGCGCTTTGAGCTGGAGATGACCTCAGCATGAAGTACGCAGCAATAGCTGTGAGCAGCAAGCCAAATAGAATGGTAGAAAAATCGAATTTTTTCAAGCGTTAGACCCTTTAATCAGGAGTTATTTTGCAGGTGTTGGTTCCTGGGCGGCACATGCGCACTCTATATTATTTTGGGATTTTTTGCCCAAAAAGAGTTTAGGGAATTTTTAAGGAATATATTTACTAAGATGGGATTGCAGTCTAAGGACTAGCAGCTTTGAAGAAGAGTTTTTATTGCAACTGAACAAGTTTTAAATTTTCCAAGGCCTGGTCAAAGTCATAATTTTCAATGTCTTTCATTACCCGCTTCAACTGAAAGGCTATCGGCCCAGATTGAGCCTGATCTAAAACTTCACTCAAGCAGTCTAGAGCGTCCCCATCACTTTCCTCAAGCAATGATTTTAGTAAATGTAATTTTTTCTGAAATTCTTCTGGATTGATAGTTGTAGACTGCCTCGTACTGCTGGCAGAGCTTTCTATCATGGCAGCCAAGCTAGTAATGACAGGATCTAACTCCAGGACAACCCTAGAGAGAAGCTCTTGCGTTTGGGTGGCGCTTGCCTTATTTTTGCATGCCTCCTCCAGCTCTGCCGCTGCCTGCTGAACACCCTTTGCTCCAATATTTCCTGCATTGCCTTTTAAGGTATGGGCACAACGTATAGCAGCGCTAATATCTGTATCCTTTTGGGACTTCAAGAAAATACTAGAGAAATCTTTTTGCCCCTCATAAAACTTCACCAAAAGACGCCGATATAGACCTTCGTTATCCATCGTAGTACTCATTCCCACATTGATATCAATTCCTCTTAACGCTTGGAGGGACGCTAACAGGCTGCTGTTAGCAACCACAGCATTCTTCATATTCGCAGATTGATTAGGTTTTGCGGGCTTAATCCATTTTGCAATCGTGCCAAACATGGCTTGAACATTTAATGGTTTGGCAATGTGATCCCACATTCCAGCCTCTAGGACCTTTTCTCGATCACCTGCCATTGCATTTGCTGTCATCGCAATAATTGGCAATTGAGCATACTGTGGCATTTTTCGAATCTCTCTAGTGGCGGTATATCCATCCATGATCGGCATCTGGCAATCCATTAAGACACCATCAAAATTGGCATTACTTTTTAAAATATCTAAGGCTTCTTGACCATGATTAGCAACCGTTACCTCTATGCCCGCTTGACTTAACAACTCTAGCGCCAACTCTTGATTCATTTCATTGTCTTCTGTCAGCAGAATTTTTGCGCCGCTCAATTGCCTCATCCACTCTGCTTGATTGGTATGCTTTTCACTATTGCGGCCTGCATTGGCTAAGCCCTTCTTCAAGGCACTACCAATCGCCTCAAGAAGACTAGACTGGGTAACCGGCTTAGTAAGGACATGATCTAAGTTAATTTTTTGTATCTCGGCTGAATTTATGGCGTCTTCCCGCCCGAAAGAAGTCACCATGATCACTGAGGGAGAATCTGGTAAGTCCATTAATTTACGGGCGGCTTGCATGCCATCCATTTTCGGCATTTGCCAATCCATTAATACCAATTCAAATGGTTTATCAGCGTTTGCTTGAGAAATCATCTCTAGTGCGGCAATGCCATCACGAGCTTCTTTCACATCCATGCCCAAACTACTGATCATAGATACCAAAATTTCTCGGGCTGACGCATTGTCATCGGCTACCAGTACTTTTACTCCTGCAAGTTCTTCAACTTTGGTAACTACTTTCTGAGAATTTCCTGCTTGCACGCCAAGCACAATTTGAAAATGGAATATCGAGCCTTTACCCGGCTCACTTTCAACCCAAATACGACCGTCCATCATTTCTACAAGATTTTTAGATATTGCCAACCCTAGACCTGTGCCACCATATTTTCGAGTAGTAGATGCATCTGCCTGACTAAATGACTGGAACATTTTTCCACACTGCTCAGAAGTCATACCAATTCCAGTATCCTTCACACTAAAGTGCAGCTCAGTGACCTGCTCATGCTCAGAAATACGCTCAACGGTCACGACTATTTCACCTGTATCTGTAAATTTAACGGCGTTATTTCCTAAATTAATTAAGATTTGACCCAGCCTGAGAGGATCTCCAATAAGCGAATTTGGTACATCACTTTGAATATTGAATAAAAGTTCAACGCCTTTATCCTCAGCTTTCATCCCAACGAGATTAGCCAAGTTATCCATCACATCTTCTAAATTGAAATCAATAGTCTCCATCGACATCTTGCCGGCTTCAATTTTGGAGAAATCTAAAATATCATTAATGATGCCCAAGAGGTTTTCACCTGCTCGATTGACCTTATCAATATAGTTACGCTGCTTCTTATCTAAATTGGTCTGTAAAGCTAGGTGCGACATACCAATAATGGCATTCATTGGGGTTCGAATCTCATGGCTCATATTGGCCAAGAAATCACTTTTAGCCTTAGTAGCTTCTTCAGCCGCCTGTTTTGCACTCAGAATTGCTGCCTCGGCTGCCTTCTGCTCTGTGATATCAGTCACCCATGCCATATAGCCACTCTCACCTCTATATACCATCGGCAAGGCTGTAAAGATACTGGGCCTCAGCTCTCCATTTTTTCTTTTAAAAGTGACACTTCGATTGCGAATAACACCATCTCGCAGCAATTCTTGTTGAATCTCCTCTCGCTCTTCTGGAAATGCATAGAGATCCTGAATAGTATCGCCAACGTTCAGACCAAAATGTTGCTGGTATTGGGCATTAACATAGCGGAAAGTCCCACCCACTCGAAAGCCAATACAGACCGGGCTATTATCCAAAATTGCCTGCAATGCTTTTTGCTGCTCTTCAATTTCCTCAAAAAGCTCTTCGCGACTTTTCGAATTTAAAACCTCTCGCAATGAATAATCTGGAGGTGCATCTTCCAATATCTTCGAAATTCGATAAGTTTTTAAAGCAGCATTACTGAGGTTGTTAGAAGTCGAACGATTAAATTTCAACCCAAGGCGATTGACTAACTCAGCCGGAAATGGGCTTAAATCGGCGAGAGAATAAGCAAGCTGGATAGACTGAAAACTTGCATTGCGATCAAAAATCACACCAATGCTAAATTGTTGATGGGTTTTATAAACTAATCGAATGTCCTCAGAAATACTGCTAGCAATGGTTGAAGCCAACTGCGCCTCACCGGTAATGACGGAGACAAATTCATACATCTTTCGCCTAAAGGCAAAAATCTCATCATTATTGTGAATGTTGATTTCTGCTATGAAGCTCATGCTAACCACTTAAAAATAATGCAGCTTGCATCATCATGCTGCTTCCCTAATTCAGAAACAAGGCTATGCGCAATTTTTTCCGCTGGTTCATAAGCATGGGTTCTCACAAAATGATTTCCTGCATGATCTGAAATACCATCAGTCCACATCAAAAAGATATCGCCATTTTTTAGAAATCCAGCTTGAGCATAAAAACCTGGCAAGCGCTGGCCTAAGATGCCATCACGTGAGACACCCTTCCAAGACTCTCCCACACAGCGGTTAGCTCCTGTATTCCCGATCCCTAGATATTGAAATGTCTGTGAGTTAATATCAATCAAAAGTAGTCCAGCGGCGGCTCCCAAAGTTCCCACTAAGACTTTGTGTAAACCAGTCATTAAAATTGCCAGGTCTCTACAAAGATTATCTGATATGTACTTGGAAATTATTTCACTGACCTCATGCGCCTTATGTCCATGACCGGATGCATCCGCAATCACCAGTAACATATAGCCGTCAAACTCAATGACTAAAGTTGCATCGCCAGAAACATACTCTCCTGGCATCGAGCGATTAAATGATCCTACATCAAAGATGGCGTGCTTTACTGTGGATGGTTTTATGGCGGCCGATTCAATTGTTTTTGCAAACTCCATTTCACTTTTATCACCGCGTATGCGCTTGCGAGCATAAACGATCGTGCCATCTTCTTGCTCCGACTGGATCGTAAATTCATCAGCCATTCTTCTAACTCCAGGCAGACCCAACCCTAGGGTACTACCTGTGGTGAAATGATCTTTCATTGCCATGGAAATATTGTCGATACCCGGCCCTTTATCTTCAGCCCACATTTCTATATCTAGAGTCCCATCACCTTTTGTGCGGGTCATCCGAATTAAACCCCTGCCAGCATACTTAATAATATTCGTCGCCAATTCTGAGACCATGGTGCCAATCAAAGACCGATCGATTGGGGATGCTTCTTTTATAAACAAAGGATTGCTTACACGGCTGACGGTAATTTGCACATCAGTCATGTCGCTTAATAGAAACACCGTGGTTTCTGGTTTAGATTTAATTTCTTGAAGCGGCATCGGTAATTCCTAACATCTCTAGCGCTTCATTCAGATCAAGAGCGGCACTTAAACCAGTAGTTACTGCATCATTGGCAATGAGGTGAAAGACAATTCCTGGTTGCATTCCTACAAACATGGACTGCGCGCCCAAAATAGACGCCATCTCAGAAACCGTTTTTAAGCCCTCGAACTCTATGGTATCCATGAATTTCAAGGCCGATAATTCAAAAATGATGCTAAGACAACCTTTTTCGTGGACATCTCTCAACACTACTCTTTTAACCTCTTCAAGCCCTCCGCAAGATAAGTCTTCACCAACCGTCACAATCAGACAGTCTTTAACTTTCGTTGCGACAACGCTAGAAGAGCTTTTACCAGGCATGAATCAACTCAGCATAGTTATTAATAAATGTTAATGCGAGTTGCTAAGCAAATGTCTATCGACCCCAACCGCCTTTAGTGCGAGCTCAAAAGAATCTCGCAATGTAGCAGTTGTTTTGACCTCACCTATGCTGATACCTAGCTCCACTAAGGTGCGCGCAATCGCTGGGGAAACCCCAGAAATAATTGTCTCGCAACCCATTAATTGCGTCGCCTTGGTAATTTTGATAAGTTGATTGGCTACAGCGGTATCCATTGCACTTACGCCACTAATGTCCAATACAAAAACTTTAGCTCTAGTCTTGCCAATTTCTGCCAGAGTTTTATTCATAATATCTTGAGTGCGGGATGAATCTACAATACCTAACAGGGGTAATAACAGGATGCCTTCCCAGATCGGCGTCACAGGAGTAGACATCTCCATTAAAGCCTTGCTTCCTGCGGTAATTTTTTCTCTTTGTATACGAGAGATCTCTTCAATCACTACAAAGCTATCCATGAAAATCAGCTTCATGACGGAATTGGCCATCTCGGCGCCATCTTTTAAGGCGGGCTTAATTCTCCGAATGCGATCAACTAGTGATTTTCCAGACATCGACATACCAGCAAAGTAAATATCATTTGGTAAGTCAATATGGGCATGTACTGCGCCAACATGTACACGTGAGGCAAACCATTTTTCATCTAGGTCGGCGCTAAAAAAGGTTTGCCAATGGGTTTTTTGCAGTTCCAGCACACGCTCCAATCTTTTTGGATTGGAAGCAAAGTACACCTGATATTCTTTATGCTCTCTTAACCAATCATAAAAACTAGCGATGTGATCATCTATCTCTGGGACTAATAATTTCCCGGCATTACGAATGCGCGCAATATCTTCTGCATTAATTTCAAATTTATTGATAATGTCTGCTATTTGTAATTGTGAATACATATTGCTTCCTTTTTAAGTACCGTCACTCATTACTTGCTTGGCCGATATATTTGGCTTTTTGCTCTAAATCACCATCACTATCAGCATACTTTTGAGCAATTGCTCTAAACTCCTCATGAATACGAGAAAATGCTTCGACCATATCTGGATCAAAATGGGTTCCGCCGCCCTCTTGAATAATTGAGCAGGCTTTTTCGTGCGGCATTCCCTCTTTATAGACTCGGCGACTAATCAAAGCATCGTAAACATCAGCTACTGCCATTAAACGTGCCGAGATTGGAATATCATCACCACCTATGCCCTCTGGGTAGCCAGATCCATCCCATTTTTCTTGATGAGAATATGCAATCTCTTTGGCCATCTTTAAAAAATCTACATTCGTTCCAAGCGATTTTTCCGCGTTTGCCAATGCATCACGACCTAATGTGGTGTGCGTCTTCATGATCTTAAATTCATCCGAATCTAATTTGCTGGGCTTGAGCAAAATTCGATCCGGAATGCCTACCTTACCAATATCATGCAGTGGTGCCGACTTAAAGAGCATCTTAATGTTCTGCTCAGTGAGGTAGTCAGAAAAACGTGGATGGGATTGCAACGCGCTAGCCAAAGCTAAAACATAGTATTGGGTACGACGAATATGGTTACCCGTATCTGAGTCACGCGTCTCAGCCAATGAAGCCATCGATAAAATCGTGACATCCTGAATGGCCATAACTTCTTTAGTTCTCTCAGATACCTCTTTTTCAAGATATGCATTTTGATCGCGCAGAAAATCCGCTGCTGCTTTATTTTGCAACTGGGTTTTGACTCTGGCGAGAACAATTGGTGGGCTTATAGGTTTAGTGATGTAATCGGCCCCACCCAACTCAAGACCTTTCTTCTCATCATCAGCACCCGTCATTGCAGTTAGAAAGATAATAGGGATATCACGCGTGGTCGGATCGGCCTTTAACAGTTCACATACCTCATAGCCAGATAGGCCTGGCATCATGACATCTAACAGAATCAGGTCTGGTTTCTTGTCCCCTTGAGCAATCTTGATAGCTTTATCGCCATTATTAGCGACCTTAAGCTTATATAAATCTTTCAGCAATCCAGACATCAAAGAAAGATTATCTGGAGAATCATCAACCACTAAGATTGTTGGCTTTTCCAACACGTCATTCATGCGGCTCTCAAGTCTTTAAAGGGCTATAGTTTTTTTATCATACCCAATGAGAAACCAGAAAACTACTCGGAGACGCCCTATAAGGCTAGTAGATTACTACTGTTTTAAAGAATACTGGCGCAGAAAAGTGAACTAGTCATATTGAATGAGAAAGCCAGAAACCGACTAAGCCTGCTTAGATAAATCCTCAATAATTCCCCAGACCAATTTACGACTGTCCACATCAGTAATGATGAAACCACGAATACTGATTGGAAAGCGTGTTCCGTCTTTGCGAATATATTCCTTGCGGTTAGGGCCGAAAGAACCTTTAGTACGTAAATCTTCTAACTGCTGCTCTTCCTGAGGAGCATATTCTTTGGGAGTGATATCCCAGAATGATAGCTTGAGAAATTCTTCTTTAGTATATTGCGTGCTCTCTAACAAAGAGATATTGACTTCGACAAAGTCACCCGTCAAGAAGTCCACCATCGCCATACCTATCGGCGAATGCTCGAACAGGAACTCGAATTTCTCCTCAGAGCGACGCAATTTATGATCAGATGACTCTATAGCTTCAACAAAGGGCTTTTGTTCTTCCATTAAATCGCGATGGCGCTGCGCAATGATTTGAAAACGATCTCGTTCTGCCGCAAATGCCTCGACAACCACAGGATCGAAATGCGTTCCCCGCCTACCGAGAATTTCTGTAACTGCATCTTCGTGATCCCAGCCTGACTTATAGACCCGCTCGCTGATGAGCGCATCATACATATCAGCCAGCGCCATAATCCTGGCACTTAAAGGAATTTTCTCACCCTTTAAACCGCGTGGGTATCCACCGCCATCCCATTGTTCATGGTGCGCACCAGCAATCTCAATGGCGACATCAATTACATCTCTACCCAAAAGATTGGGTAACTGAGATTTTGCAGATTCGAGAACATTTTCCCCAATTAAAGTATGAGTTTTCATGACGCCCCACTCTTCTTTGGTGAGTGAGCCACGCTTATATAAAATACCGTCCGGAATACCCACCTTGCCGACATCATGCAAGGGGGCTGCCTTATGCATTTTATCTATCGCATCATCAGAAAGCTCTTCAACATAATTCCCTTGATCTCGAATGCGATGTGCAAGGCATCTAACATACTCTTGGGTGCGCACAATATGAGCCCCTGTCTCATTATCCCTGGCCATCGCCAGTGCGTTTAGACTAGAAAGCATTTTTAATTCAGAATCTATAGACTTCTTGCGCTCAAGCCCCAATAAGCCCTCAAATAAAATATTGTTTATGGAGATAAACACCAACAAGGTAGATCCCATCGCCATACATCTGAGAATCGCTCCCAATACTTCTTCTTGATAAACGGTTGAGGTGGATTGGCCGTAAGCATTATTCAGGGCTCGAACAACCAATAATATAAATTGCAGTGCAAATGCTGCCTTTAGCACATGAAATTGCAGACGCTTGCCCTCACTAGAAGAAAGCATTGTCTCTACAAGCCCGAGAAGGGAAATTCCACCCACTAAGGCGGTCATAAGATAGACACGAAAACCAAAAGATGCATAAATCCTGAGGAACTCATATCCAACCACCGCTATACAAAAGGCCGCCCAAAAATACCGGGGATCTAGATTTTTATTAGAGCCATCCCATGAGCGTATAAATAAAACGATTGCCAGCCCCGAAAATACCAAGCTAGTATTAGCAATAGAGAGAAAAACAATCGGCGTTAAGCCAGCGAGTACAAAAGTAAAACTCGCTACAGTGACCAAACCAAGGGAAATGGGCCAGTATGGGGAGCGGTTGGCATTGTCAGAGCGATTTTTCACGCCAATGTACATCAGTAGCACAACCACACCATACGAGAGATAGAAAAGTAAATTGGCTAAGTGCATTAGGCTTTTTTCACTTTTTGGGAAATTGCAGTGGAGTAGAAGTAAATTTGGTTTCGTCCGGACTGTTTAGCTTCATACATCGCCAAATCAGCACATTTCATGAGTTCTTCGTCAGTGTGAGCGTCTTCTGGGTATAAAGCAACTCCGATACTAGCGGTAGTCGTAATTAAGGTGCCATTAGTAGAAATGGCAGCTGATACCGCAGCCTGAATTTTCTTGGCTACCTCCATGGCTCCAGATGCGTGCGGCAAACCCTCTAAAAGTACTACAAACTCATCGCCACCGATTCTACCCATAGAGTCCGAGTCCCGAATGCAGCCTTTAATTCGGTTTGCAAACGCTTTGAGTACTTCATCGCCCTCTTGATGCCCATATCCATCATTAATTGCTTTGAAATGATCAACGTCGATAAAGAGTAAAGCTAAGACCTCTTTATCACGTCTGGCCTTCAAGATTGCCTGCTGGAGGCGATCCGCAAATAAGATGCGGTTTGGCAAGCCAGTAAGAGAGTCATGCTGCGAGAGATGACTGACCAGCTCAAGAGACTCTTTTAAGCGGCGATTTAAGC
>JACCDX010195071.1_pt1 | contig 13245 bp, 9 predicted proteins | sample 7449681 | NCBI WGS metagenome assembly JACCDX01 (sample SAMN15323450, study PRJNA562643) | freshwater metagenome | isolation source: river surface water | place: USA:Blue River Watershed | collected 2017-08-18
CGAGAACCCGAACCAGGTCTTCTTTGGGTGGCAACAAACTGGCCCGCATGGTTCGCAGTGCGATGACGGCAACTATCGATGCCGGAATCACGCGACCCAAACTCATCACGATTGGGCTAAAGCTTTCGAGACCAAACTTGAGTGCAATCAGGGTGAACGAAAGCATCAACATGCCCGCAATGGCAAGCAAGTAGCCGGTGAGTTTGCTTTGTTTCACCAGTCAAGGCTATCTGCCGGGCGACCCTCAAATTGGCACGGATGGTTGGTATCGGCAACCACACAGGCACTTTTTGGCACTCGGTTGCCAATCCACAAACCCTGATAAAACAAGGGCTTAACGGAGTGTTACAAAACCGTTATCGCAATTTGTTGGCAACCGCTTGCCAAACTTGGCAACGAGCCCCTAATCTAAATTTCGAGCTGGAAATACCTCCGCCAGGGCCAGCGAAGCAAAGTCAAGATTCACCAAAAGCACATACCTCGAACAAACCAACGAAGGAATGAAATGAACCTCTCAAAGAGAATCGGTGCCGGCCTAGTTGCCGTAGCACTCGCAGGTTCGGCTCTTGCTGGCGCAACCCCTGCTCAGGCGGCCAACAAGACTGACCTAGTTATCGGCTCACTAATCGACATCAAGTCTTGGGATCCAAGCCAGGCCGACATCGGTCACTTGATCCCCTACTACCAGGCTGTTTATGACAACCTAATTCTTCGCACCCCAGAGGGCAAGTACAAGCCAAACTTGGCAACCAAGTGGACTTGGAACTCGGCAAAGACCGAGCTAAGCCTCGACTTGCGCAAGGGCGTAAAGTTCACCGACGGTGAAGTATTTGACGCAACCGTAGCGAAGGCAAACCTAGACAACTTCATCAAGGGCAACGGCCCTCAGGTGGGAACCCTCAACGACTCAACCGTTTCGGTTGTCGACGCCGACACCATCAAGGTGACTTTGAAGAAGGCAAACCCAGACCTTGAGTACTACCTATCAACCACCGACAGCTTTATGGCTAGCCCAAAGGCTTTGGGAACCCCAGGTCTAAAGACCAAGCCAGTTGGCTCGGGCCCATACATCTTTGACTCATCATCAGTTGTTGGTTCACAGATCGTGGTTACCGCAAACCCTTCATACTGGGACAAGACCAAGATCAAGTTCAGCAAGATCACCTTCAAGATCATCACCGACACCACCGCTCGCCTAAACGCGCTGCTATCTGGCCAGATTGACACCACTCTTCTAGATGTCAAGACTGCCGGCACCGCAAAGGGCAAGGGCTTTACCCAGATGAGCAACTATGTTGACTGGCAGGGTCTGTTGATGTTTGACCGCACCGGTTCGAAGAACAAGGCACTAAAAGATGCCCGTGTTCGCCAGGCAATCGCCTACTCAATCGACCGCCCAGCCTTGCTAAAGGCAGTTCAGGGTGGCTACGGCGAGATCACCAACCAGGTTCTTGGCAAGGCAACCGGCGCATACGATGCAGCCCTAGACAAGACCTACCCGCTAGACATCAAGAAGGCCAAGGCCCTATTGCTATCGGCTGGCTACTCAGATGGCGTCACCATCGACCTACCATCTTGGCCAGACCCAACCATGAACGCTCTGTTGAAAGACCAGCTTGCAAAGTCGGGCATCACCATCAACTGGGTCTCGGTTCCATTTGCCGACTACCGCAACCAGCTAAAGGCTGGCAAGTTCGCAGCCGGCATCTTCCAGTTGTTCCAGGGCACCCCATGGGTGGCAATTAACCAGATGGCAACCCCAGATGGCTCATGGAACGTGATGAAGTCTCGTTCACCAGTTCTAGACAAGGCGATCGCAGCTATTGAGGCAAACCCAAGCGACAAGAACATCGTTGCTCAGGCCAAGGTCATCAACAGCTTCCTAACCAAAGAAGCCTGGTACATCCCGTTCTTCCGAATCCCACAGCTCTTCTTCGTAAGCAAGCGAATCAAGACTGTAAACCAGGCACAGAACGCAGTCCCTTATCTATACAGCTACGCGCCAACCGGCAAATAAGCACTAGATAACTAGGCACAAAGGTTTGGTGGAGGCCGGGATCATCCCTCCCGGCTTCCACCGAAAACCAAGGCCAGCAACAACCAACACCAACCGCAACTAACGGAGCAATCAAATGTTTGCATTTATCGCCAGAAGGCTTGGCTCAGGAGCACTGCTGCTCTTGGTCATCTCGACCCTGGCCTACTTCTTGGTCTTCTTTTCGACCTCAAACGTGGCCATGAACATTCTGGGCGACGACGCAACTGCCGAAATGATTGCCACCAAAAATGCCGAGCTTGGCCTCGACAGACCGATCTTCACTCGCTACCTAGACTGGCTAACCAATGCCTTGCAGGGAAACCTGGGCACATCATGGTTCACCAATGAGCCAATCATCGAAGGTCTAGCCAACCGCCTACCGATCACCATGACCTTGGTGCTTGGCGCAATTCTTTTAGCCGCAATTTTGGCAACCGTGCTCGGCATGGCCGCAGCCGTCAAGGGCGGCATCATCGACCGTGTGGTTCAGTTCTTGGCCGTCACCGGCTTCGCTGTTCCGGGCTTTGTGGTCGCAATCTTTTTGATCACCGTGTTCGCCATCAACCTGGCAATTTTGCCAGCCACCGGATGGGTTGCCATTACCGATGACCCAACCAACTGGGCGCTCTCGCTGGTGCTGCCAGTTTCATCGTTGGTGCTGGCAACCGTTGCATCGGCCGCTCAACAGATTCGATCGGCCATCAAATCGGTCATGGATCGCGACTGGGTTCGCACTCTTCGCAGCCGCGGAATCAAGCCATCCGAAATTCTCTTCAAGCACGTTCTTCGATCAGCCGCCCCAGCGGGTCTAACCGTGCTGAGCCTTCAGTTTGTTGGGCTTCTGGGCGGTTCGGTAATCATCGAATCGATCTTCGCATTGCCAGGCATTGGCGAAACCGCAGTTCGCAGCACCGCAATGGGTGACACCCCGGTGGTCATGGGCGTGGTCGTTTTCACAGTAATCATCGTCATCTTGGTGAACCTTGCGGTTGACCTAATCAACGGATGGCTAAACCCTAAGGTGCGTGTAGCGTGAGCAACCAGCCAGCGGCAGCCGTGACCCACGGAGCCCCAATCGTTCGTCGCAGTCTTGCCTCAAGAATTCTGCGCAACCCACTCGGATTAGTTTCGAGCGCAATCATTGCACTGGTTGCCATTGCGGCAATCGCAGCACCCTTGCTTGCACCTTTTGACCCAGCGGCAACAGATGCCATGAACATCATGGCTGGCCCCTCGGGCTCTCACCTGCTTGGCACCGACAGCGCTGGTCGCGACATTTTGAGCCGCATCATTTTCGGTTCACAGGCCACCCTGCTTTCAGCGGTAATCGTTGTAATCACGTCGATTTTCATCGGCGTTCCAACCGGTCTAATCGCTGGCTACTATGGCGGTCGATTCGACAGCATCGCATCCTGGATCGCCAACATGCTGATGTCACTACCTTCGATCATCGTGTTGCTTGCAGTTCGCGCAGCGGTTGGCCCATCAATCACAATCTCGATGGTGGTCTTCGGTATTCTCATCGCCCCGGGCTTCTTTAGACTCACTCGAACCGCGGTTATGTCGGTGCGCAACGAGCTATATGTAGACGCCGCTCGAGTCTCGGGCCTTAGCGACTTTAGAATCATCACCAAGCACATCTTTACCGTGGTTCGCGCACCGATCATTATTCAGTCGGCAATGATCTCGGGCATCGCGATCTCGATTCAATCTGGCCTCGAGTTCTTGGGCCTCGGCGACACCACCCTGATCAGCTGGGGTGTGATGCTCAACGAGGGCTTCATGAACATCTTTATCAACCCGCTTTTGGTGTTGTGGCCTGGTTTGATCATCTCGCTAACCATCGGTTCGTTCGCATTGTTCGGCAACGCCGTTCGCGACGCCCTCGAAGACGCGCAGAAAATCAAGAAATCAAAGGCTTCAAAGGCAGCTGATGCCGCTGCGGCAACCGCACACATCGTGCCGTTGACCGATGCCGAAAAGAAGGCGGCTGCCGGAAGGTTGCTTTCGGTTTCACACCTCAGCGTTGGCTACCCGCAGGGCGATGGCACTATCAAAAAGGTTGTGCAAGACGTTTCTTTTGAGCTCGACAAGGGCGAGGTTCTGGGCATTGTTGGTGAGTCAGGTTCGGGCAAGTCACAGACTGCTTTCTCGATCCTTGGCCTTCTGCCGAGCAACGCTCAGATCGTCAGCGGACACATCATCTGTGCGGGTCAAGACCTCGTGTCACCCGAGCAAGGTGCTATTTCACAGAAGGCAATGACCGCGTTCCGCGGAAAGAAGATTGCCTACATTCCTCAAGAACCTATGAGCAACCTAGATCCTGCCTTCACCATTGGCTATCAGTTGGTTCGCCCTATGACCCAGGTGCTTGGCATTAGCAAAAAAGAAGCAAAGGCTCGTGCTCTAAAGCTGCTCGACGATGTTGGCATCAACAATCCAGAGCGCGTTTTCAAGAGCTACCCACACGAAGTTTCGGGCGGAATGGCTCAGCGCGTATTGATCGCCGGTGCCATCTCGTGTGAGCCAGACCTTTTGATTGCAGATGAGCCAACCACCGCTCTAGATGTGACCGTTCAGGCCGAAGTTCTAGACCTGCTGCGCGACCTTCAAAAGCGACTCGGAATGGGCATGGTTTTGGTTACCCACAACTTTGGTGTGGTAGCCGACCTGGCAGACCGCGTTGTCGTAATGCAATACGGCCGCGTTGTCGAGCAAGGCGACGTTCGTGAGATTCTCAAAAACCCTCAAGAGCAGTACACCCAGGTTCTGTTGAGATCGATGCTTGAAGGAAAGACCCCGATGACCATGCTTACTGGCAACGCTAAGGAGAACTAGTCATGACCAACAACGTTCTGACCGTCGATCACCTCGACGTAACCTATCCTGGCAAAGGCTTTCGCAAGCAGGGTTTCAAGGCGCTGCACGATGTGAACATTCACGTTGGTCAGGGTGAAACCCTAGGCCTAGTGGGCGAATCGGGCTCAGGCAAAACCACTCTTGGTCGCGCTATCTTGGGCCTCGCCCCGGTGACCACCGGCAAGATTGATTTCTTGGGTCAAGACATCAGCCACGCAACTCGCAACGAGCGCCGTTTGCTAAGCCGCGACTTGCAGGTTGTTTTTCAAGACCCTTACACATCGCTGAACCCATCGATGGAGATCGGTCAAATTTTGGCTGAACCACTTCAGATTCAGGGCCTAGATTCAGCCAGTGCAACCAAGCGAATTGCTGAACTGCTAGATCAGGTTGGCTTGCCAAGCGATGCACTGCAGCGCTTGCCACGAGAGTTTTCGGGCGGCCAGCGCCAGCGCGTTGCGATTGCTCGCGCCCTAGCTCTGTCGCCAAAGTTGATCGTGTGCGACGAGCCGGTATCGGCTCTAGACCTCACCACCCAGGCGCGCATCCTTGATTTGTTTTTGCAAATTCAGAAAGACACCGGAGTTTCGTATCTGTTTGTGTCGCACGACCTTGACGTGGTTCGCCACATCAGCCACCGCGTTGCCGTTATGTATAAGGGCGAAATTGTTGAGCAGGGCCCGGCTTCGCAGGTGACTGTGAACCCGAGCCACCCATACACCCAGCGCCTGTTGATGGCATCGCCGGTGCCAGACCCAGACCGCCAAGCAGTTCGCCGTGAAGAGCGTCGCCTGCTGCTTGACGCCCAAAAACGACTGGCTAACGCCTAGCCCTCACCGCCGCTAAACTGGCAACAGTTTCCATTGTTGCCAAAAGTTGCCAAAGCACACAACAGTAAGGAAGCCAGAAGGAATGCGCGTGAACGAGAAGGCGGCGACGATCTATGACATCGCCAAACTCGCCGGGGTAAACCCCTCGACGGTTTCTCGCGCGCTGACCACCCCTGGCCGAATTAAGGCCGACACCGAAGCCAAAATTCGTGCTGCCGCAAAAGAACTCAACTATCGAGTGAACCCACATGCTCGCGCTTTGCCAACCGGCAAAACCAAGATGATCGCTCTAATGGTTGCCGACATCACCAACCCGGTCTTCTTCAAAGTGGTTCGAGGCGCCGAGAAGGTTGCTGCCGATGAGGGCTACACACTGGTGGTTGCTGAGTCATTCGAATCAAGCAAGGTCGAGGCCGACTCGCTGGCTCGAATTATGCCCTCGGTGGACGGCGTGATTTTTGGTACCACCCGTTTGGCCGACCAAGAAATTCACGAGGCCAACGACGAAAAGCCGGTAATGCTAATCAACCGCGTTGTCGATGGGGTTGGCGACGTTGTGCCCGACAACGAGCCGGGCATCGCCGAAGCCATCGCACACCTTGCCGAGCTTGGTCACAAGCACATTGGTTTTTTGGCTGGCCCGGCTGCATCGTGGATCAACACCGATCGCTGGAACCTGCTGATGAAGCATGCTTTAGAAAGCGGCATGACCGTGGTTTCGATTGGACCAAACCTGCCCACGGTTGAAGGCGGCCGCGATGGTCTTGCCGAAGTTCGAGCTTCGGGTGTTAGCGCAATCATTACCTACAACGACTTGATGGGCATTGGTCTTTTGCGTGCGGCAACTGCAGCGGGCATTAGAGTGCCTGAAGACCTAAGCATTATTGGTTTTGACAATATTTTTGGCAGTGATTTCACCAGCCCACCGCTGACCACAATCGAAATGCCACTTGAGAAAATTGGCGGCAATGCGGTTCGAGCACTGCTTTCGACGCTCGACGACAACGACCTGGTTCCTCACGGCTCAGACGAATCGACCAGCCTGTTGGTGCGCGGTTCTACCGGCAAGGCAAAGGCCTAAAAATGACAAAAATAACGATTGGGTTTCGTATTGGCAAAAAGTTTGGCAACCGCTTGCCAAAAATGGCGAAAAGTGGTTCTATAAAGGTGTGCAAATGAATTCGATTTTGAACCCAGACCGCCTGCTTGGCACTGATGGCGCGGTTCGCGAAGTTGCGCGCGGGTTATATGAATCGGTTGCCAAGTTGCCAATTATTTCGCCGCACGGCCACGTTGACCCAGCGATGCTGGTTAAGAACGAACCCTTTGCTAACCCGGCCGAACTGTTCATCTATTTCGATCACTATGTGACCCGCTTGCTGCACGCCGAGGGTTTTGGCCTTGAGCAGCTGGGCAAGATTGTCGCTGGTTCGACCAGCTCAGCATCGGCCGGCACGGGTTCGACAGACCCTCGCCAGGCCTGGCGCATTCTTTGTTCCAACTGGCACCTATTCGCCGGCACCTCGAGCGGTTATTGGTTGACCCACGAATTTGCCACCCTGTTTGGCAACAACCAAACGCCAAGCGCGGCAAACGCCGATGAGCTTTATGACTTGATCTCGGTTCAACTTGCCCAGCCACGCATGTTGCCTCGGGCTCTGTTTGCCGAATTCAACATCGATGTTTTGGCCACCACCGATGACCCTTGCGATGACCTTGCCGCGCACCAGGCGCTGGCGGCAGACCCAACCTTTACCGGTCGAGTAGTGCCAACCTTCAGACCAGATATTTACCTAGACCCTCGCGCGGCAAACTGGTCGGCAAATGTTGCTCGCCTGTTTGAGGTTGCCGGGGTCAGCAACAAAACATACGACGGTTTTATCGAGGCAATCGAAAATCGTCGCTCCTATTTTGTAGCCAACGGTGCGGTCAGCAGCGACCATGGAGTTTATGAGCCATACACTTGCGTGCTCAGCCACGAACGCGCGACCGAATTTTTTGCCCAGGCGCTCAACGGCTCAATTAGCCCGGCCGATGCCCGCGAATTTGCCGGCCACATGCTCACCGAAATGGCGCGCATGAGCACCAACGATGGCCTGGTGATGACAATTCACGCCGGCGTTTATCGCAACCACTCGACCCAAACTCACAAGACCTTTGGGCCCGACACCGGCCACGACATTCCGGTTCGTGCCGAGTTCACCAATAACCTGCGGGCGCTGCTTGAGGCATATGGCATGCACCCAAACCTTACGGTCATTTTGTTTAGCCTCGATGAATCAACCTGGGGTCGCGAGATCGCGCCACTCGCCGGCTTCTATCCGAGCGTTCGCATCGGTGCTCCATGGTGGTTTCTTGATGCGCCCGATTCAGCCATGCGTTATCGCGAGGCAATCACCGACATCGCCGGCTTCTATCGCGGTTCCGGTTTTATCGACGACACCCGAGCTTTCCTCTCGATTCCGGCACGTCACGATATGGCTCGCCGAGTCGACAGTGCATACCTGGCTCGCTTGGTTGTTGATGGCCGCATCACCCTCGAGCAGGCTCAGCAAATCGCCGTTGACCTCGTGGTTGCGGTGCCAAAGAAAGCGTTCAAACTGTGAGCGGGCTAGGCCGCGGCGGCGAGTCAACCGCAGAGCTAAAACTGCGTAAGCCTCAGCGCATTGTGCACATTGGCCTTGGCGCTTTTCACCGAGCACACCAGGCTTGGTATACCGCTCAGGTTGACACCAGAAACGAATGGGGTATCACCGCATTCACCGGCCGCAGCCCAAAGGCAGCCGAAGAGCTGGCCGCGCAAGACGGCAAATTCACCCTGATTACGCGCAGCGAACAGGGCGATCAATTTGAAGTTATCGACTCGATTGTGCGGGCCGAAGACGGCAATAACACCCAGGCTTTCGTTGACGCAATCACCGATGATGCCACCGCGATTGTTACCCTAACCATCACCGAGGCCGGCTATGGCATGGATGCCTCTGGGCACGTTGACACCGCTAACCCACCGACAGCGCTGCACCGATTGGCGGTCGCGCTTGAAACTCGCCGACGCGTGAACGGCCAGCCGATTGCTGTGGTGAGTTGCGACAACATGCCTTCGAATGGCGCACTTCTCAAAGTTGCCATGACCGACCTGTTTGCCTCGTTTGGCCCCGAGTCAACCGAGTGGCTGCACTCACACGTTTCTTTTGTGTCGACCTCGATCGACCGCATCACCCCAAAAACCACCCAGGCCGACATCGATTTGGTGGCTAAGGCAACCGGATGGGCAGATCAGTGCCCAGTGGTTACCGAACCATTTAGCGATTGGGTTCTCGAAGGCGAGTTTCCGCTTGGCCGACCAGAGTGGCAAAACGCCGGTGCCAAGTTTGTTGACCACATTGAGCCGTTTGAAAACCGCAAACTTTGGTTGCTAAACGGTGCCCACAGCCTGCTGGCATATGCCGGGTCGCTTAGGGGGCACGAAACGGTGGCCGAGGCAATTGCCGACCCAATCTGCTTTGCCTGGGTTAAAGATTTCTGGGCCGAGGCGGTGAACCACTTGCCAGCTAAAGACCTTGATTTGGCTACCTACCAATCTGCTCTCCTTTCCCGATTCAGCAACGGCAAGATTGCTCACCGCCTTGCCCAGATTGCGATCGATGGCAGCACCAAGTTGCGCGTGCGCGTTGCGCCCACTGCAAAGGCCGAGTTGGCTGCCGGCCGAACCGCCAGCGGCTGTGCCGTTGCAATTGCCGCCTGGGTTCAATTTGTGATTGAGCGCGATGGTCGCGTTGACGACAGCCAGGCCGCCGAGATTTTGCACCTCGTTCAAACTTCAGCCGCTAACGACATCAGTGATGCGCTGGCAACCAAGTTGGTTGCCCTAATCGATACAGAGCTTTCGGCAAATGCCGAATTTATGACCAGAGTTCAAAACCAGACTTCTCGAAAGGAAGAAATATGTTGAAACCACAGGCAAGCGCAACCCGCGAGCTGTTGAACCTTGATGGCCTTTGGCAGTTCAAGGTTGATTTCAAAGACGAGGGCTTCAACCAAAACTGGGCAGCCAAGCCACTAAACACCGAACTTCAGGCTGCTGTGCCAGCCAGCTATAACGAGCTTTTCACCGATGTTGCAATTCGCGAGCACGTTGGTTGGGTTTTCTATCAGCGCACCGTTCGCGTGCCTCGCGGCTTTGCCGGTGAGCGCATCCTGGTTCGCGTTGATGCCGCAACCCACGAAGGAATCATCTTTGTAAACGGCACCGAGGCCGCTCGCCACGTTGGAGGTTATATGCCTTTCGATGCCGACATCACCGGCCACGTTGCCGCAGGCGAAGAGTTCTTGCTGACCGTTGCGGTCAACAACGTGCTCACCAACGAGACCATTCCGCCGGGCCGAGTTGCGACCCGCGACAACGGCGTGAAGCAGCAGACCTACCTGCACGACTTCTTTAACTATGCCGGCCTTGCCCGCAGCGTTTGGTTGCACTCGGCACCGCAGACCAGCATTCAAGATGTCACCGTGGTTACCGACTTTGAGGGCTCAACCGGTTCGGTTGCCTACCAGGTTGAGGTTTCTGGATCAGCCGATGTGACCACCGAGCTAGTCGACGAATCGGGTGCCGTGGTTGCAACCGCAGTGGGTGCAAACGCAACTCTCACCGTGCCAAATGTAAAGCTGTGGCAGCCGGGCAAGGCATACCTGTATGACCTGGTTGTGCGCGCAAACGTTGCCGGCCAGCTGGTCGACGAATACGCGCTCAAGGTTGGTGTGCGCACCGTAAAGGTGGTTGGCAACCAGTTCTTGATCAACAACGAACCGTTCTATTTCACCGGCTTTGGCATGCACGAGGACCACATTGTTAAGGGCAAGGGTCACGACAACTCGTTCTTGGTTAACGACTTTGAATTGCTCAAGTGGGTTGGTGCCAACTCGTTTAGAACCTCGCACTACCCATATGCCGAAGAGGTTATGGACTATGCCGACCGCCACGGAATTGTGATTATTGACGAGACCGCAGCGGTTGGTTTGAACCAGGGATTCGCCGGAATGTTTGGTGGCCCAAAGCTGCCAACCTTTGGCCCTGAAACCGCAAACGAAAAGACTCAGGCTTCGCTATTGCACGCGGTTCGCGAGCTGATTGCCCGCGACAAAAACCACCCATCGGTTGTGCTTTGGTCAATCACCAACGAGGCCGAGACCGGCATTCCCGAGGCAGTCGACTTCTTCAAGCCGGCCTTCGACTTGGCTCGTGAGCTAGACCCAACTCGCCCGGTCACCTACATCAATGTGATGACCGAGCCGTTCGGCAAGTGCTTGGTGGCACCTTTGGCTGATGTGATTTGTTTGAACCGTTACTGGGGCTGGTATGAAGACCACTCAGACCTAGACAACGCCTCGAAGCACTTTGAGGCCGAGCTTAAGGGTTGGACAGAAAAGTACCCGAACGTGCCTTTCATTGTGACCGAGTATGGAGCCGACACCATTGCCGGCGCTCACTCGATTCACAACCTGCCTTGGAGCGAGGAGTACCAGTCTTCTTATCTCGAGATGAGCAGCGCGGTGTTCGACAAGTTCCCGGGTGTGGTTGGCGAGCACGTTTGGAACTTTGCAGACTTTCAAACCAAGCCGGGCATTTTTAGAGTGCTTGGCAACAAGAAGGGTGCGTTCACGCGTGACCGCCAGCCAAAAGCTGCGGCTCACACCCTGCGCGCCCGCTGGAGCACCCTAAACAACCGCAAGCCGTCGGGCAAATAGGTCTGACGCGAACTGGCACCCGACCGAACCTGCAACTAACCGAACCTGCCCCTGAACGCACCAAAGATTAGAGAAAGCTGAACGAGATGAAAATCGCAAAAGCAGAAGTATTTGTTCACTCACCTGGCCGCAACTTTGTGACCCTGCGCATCACCACCGATGACGGCCTGGTTGGTCTAGGCGATGCAACCGTCAACGGTCGCGAGCTAGCGGTTGCGTCATATCTGCGCGATCACCTAGCCCCAATGTTGATTGGTCGCGATGCCCACAACATCGAAGACACCTGGCAGTATTTCTACCGCGGTTCTTATTGGCGCAAGGGCCCAATCACCATGACCGCGATTGCCGCAATCGACATGGCGCTTTGGGACATCAATGCCAAGGCTGCAAACATGCCTTTGTATCAATTGCTCGGTGGCGCAAGCCGCGAGGGTTGCTTGGCCTATGGTCACGCATCGGGCCGCGAGTTCAACGAGATCTTTGACTCGATTCGTGAGCACCAAGAAAAGGGTTACAAGGCGATTCGTGTTCAGACCGGTGTGCCAGGTTTGAACTCGGTTTATGGTGTTGCGGCTTCTGCCAACGCTTCGGCTGGGGCCGGTTCGGGCAAGGGCGCTTCATCGGCTCGCTACGACTACGAACCAGCTCGTCGCTCAACCGTTCCGGTTGAAGAAGAGTGGGACACCCGCGCTTACCTGAACTACATCCCATCTGTGTTTGAGGCAGTTCGCAACGAGTTTGGCCCAGACCTGCCATTGCTTCACGATGGTCACCACCGCCTAACCCCGATTCAGGCTGCTCGCCTTGGCAAGTCGCTTGAGCCTTATGACTTGTTCTGGCTCGAAGACCTAACCCCAGCCGAGAACACCGATGCGTTCCGCCTGATTCGTCAGCACACCACCACACCGTTGGCGGTTGGCGAAATCTTCAACAGCATCTTCGACTACAAAGACTTGTTCGAAGAGCAGTTGATTGACTATGTTCGCAGCCCGGTCAGCCACGGTGGTGGCATCACGCCGCTGAAGAAGATCTTCGACTATGCGGCCGTTTATCAGATCAAGTCTGGTGTTCACGGCCCAACCGATGTTTCACCAATCGGTCACGCTGCTTCGCTGCACCTCGGAATGGCAATTCACAACTATGGCATCAGCGAATACATGCAGCACTCTTCAGACACCAACGATGTCTTCCAGCCTGAATACACCTTCAGCGATGGTCTGATTCGCCCGGGCACCAGCCCAGGTCTTGGTGTTTCATACGATGAGAAGCTAGCTTCGCAGTTCGAGTATGAGCCAGCGTATCTTCCGGTAAACCGCCTGAAGATCGACGGCACCATGCACGACTGGTAAATCGATGACAAAGAATTCTGAGGTGACCATGACAGATTGGCGGATCGTCGTTATGGGCGTCTCGGGATGCGGAAAGAGTTCGGTGGGCCTAGCGCTCGCCGAGGCTCTTGGCGCAAGATTCATAGACGGGGATGACCTGCACCCTGAGGCCAATAAAGCCAAGATGGCTGCGGGCATCCCCCTCAATGATGATGATCGCTGGCCTTGGTTGGATTCGGTTGGCGAGGCGCTCGCCGAATCAAACACGGTTGTGGCCTGTTCGGCGTTGAAACGGGTTTATCGTGAACGCATTTTGGCTGCCGCCCCTGGCACGTTTTTTGTGCACCTGCATGGCACGCGCGAGCTGTTGGCTCAGCGCATGAACGCGCGGCCGAACCACTTTATGCCGGTCTCACTGCTCGATTCGCAGCTAAACACCCTCGAA
>JACCDX010991105.1_pt1 | contig 13244 bp, 12 predicted proteins | sample 7449681 | NCBI WGS metagenome assembly JACCDX01 (sample SAMN15323450, study PRJNA562643) | freshwater metagenome | isolation source: river surface water | place: USA:Blue River Watershed | collected 2017-08-18
CCGATCGCGGTCAGCACCGTTGCCAGACGATGAACCAGCGACCAGCGTAGCAAGCGCTGGTAGGCGTGCGACAGCGAGGTGGTCAGGTCGTCGAACCAGCCGCTCACGCGCCCGAGGGTGCGGTCGTACCAGGACCGGGGGGCATCCGCTGCGCGCGTGCCGTGGGCTTGCGGGTCATGCCAGACCGAGGAGAGCATCGGATCGAGCGTGAAGCTCACGAACATCGAGATCAACACCGCCGCCACGATGGTCAGGCCGAACTCGTGGAAAAACTTGCCGATGATCCCGCCCATGAAGCCGATCGGCAGGAACACGGCCACGATGGACAAGGTGGTGGCCAGCACGGCCAGCCCGATTTCCTCGGTGCCTTCCATTGCAGCCTGGAAGGGGCCTTTGCCCATGTGCATGTGCCGCACGATGTTCTCGCGCACCACGATGGCGTCGTCAATCAGCAGACCCACACACAGCGACAGCGCCATCAGCGTCACCATGTTGACGGTGAACCCCAGCAAGTCCATGAACAGAAAGGTTCCGATCAGCGCGATGGGCAGGGTCAGGCCCGTGATCACCGTCGATCGCCAGGAGTTGAGAAACAGGAACACGATCAGCACCGTCAACAGCGCGCCCTCGATGAGTGTGGCGCGCACATTGGCCACCGAGACCCGTATCGGTCGCGAGGCATCGAGGATCGGCTCGAGCCGCACACCGGGTGGCAGTTGGGCCTTCATCTGCTGCAGCGTGGCGTTGAGCCCGTCGATCACTTGGATGGTGTTTTCGTCCTGGGACTTTTGCACCGTGAGTAGCAGCGTGCGCTGGCCGTTGTAAAGCGCCAGGCTTTGAACCTCCTGGGCTCCGTCGGCCACGCGGGCCACCTGCTCGAGCCGCACCGGTACACCATTTTTGCGGGCCACGATGATTTGTCCGAAATCCTCGGGCCGCTGCATGCGCGCGTCAATCTGCACCACCCTGTCCTGCGCGAGCGAGCGCAGGGTGCCCACGGGCTGCGCCTGGTTCTCGCCGCGCACGGCGTTCACCACTTGTTCGGGCGTGACGCCCAGGGATTCCATCGCGGCCGGCTGCAGATACAGATTGATCTCGCGGCGGGTGCCCCCCACCAGTGTGACCGAGCCGACACCCCGCACGTTTTCCAGCCGCTTCTTGAGAGTCTGGTCCGCCCAGTTGGTCAGTTCGACGGACGTCATCGGGGTACCGTAGGTGGGATCGGGCAGGGCCGCCACCGACCAGATCGATCGGCTGGCGGGATCGAAGCGCAGCACGCGCGGCTCCTTGACCTCGGTGCGCAACGTTGGCCGTACCGAGGCGATCCGCTCGCGCACATCGTCGGCCGCCGAGCGCCCGTTCACCTGCAAGCCGAACTCGACGATCACCACCGACTGGCCCTCGTAGCTACGGGAGGCGAGTGTGTTGATGCCCGAGATGGCGTTGACCGCCTCCTCGATCTTGCGGGTCACCTCCACTTCGACCACCTCGGGCGAGGCGCCGGGGTATTCGGTGGTCACCACCACTACCGGGAAATCGATGTTGGGGAACTGGTCGACCTTTAGCCTTTGCAGGGAAAACAGACCCAGCACCACCAGAGCCGCCATCATCATGGTGGCCAGCACGGGGTTGTGCAGGCTGATACGGGTGAACCACATGGCGCGTGCGCCTTCAGCGGGCGGTGCTGGATGCGGGGGCGGCGGCGGTGAATCGCACCGCGGTTCCCTCGCGCAGCGTGCCCACATGACCCAGGATCACCCGGTCACCGGCCTGCAGTCCCGTGATCGCCACCACGGTCTGATCGCCAGCCTCGCCGCGTGCGCCAGGCTGGACCGCCTTGTGGCGCACGCGGTCTCCTTCAATGACTTGCACATAGGGAGCGGGTCGGTCGGTGCGCACAGCCCCCAGCGGCACCGCCAGCGCCTGTACGCGCTCGGTGATCAGCACCCCTTGCGCGAACAGCCCCTGGCGCAGCCCGGGCGCTGCCTGCACCGACAGGTAAACCGGTACCCCGCGGCTACCGGCTTGGGCGCTGGGGTTGATGCGTACGACAGTCGCTGTCACCGGCTGCGCCGCGCCTTCGACCGTCAGGCGTGCGGACTGACCGGTGCGCACGCGCACCGAGTCGGCTGGCGCAAGCGCGGCCTCCAGCTCCAGTCGGGTCGGATCGATGATCTCGATCACGCGGGCGTCTACAGCCAGGCGCTCGCCCGGTTGCGCCAGGCGCTGCGACACCACCCCCGTGATCGGCGCGCGCAAGGCCGTGTCGTCCAGCGCCTTGTTGGCTACTTCAACCGCCGCGACAGCCGCCTGGTGGGTGGCTTGCGCGCCGTTGAGGCTGCTTTGCGAACTTTCCAAAGCCGTGCGCGAGATGAAGCCCTTGTCTACCAGGGCCTGGTTGTTAACGAAATTGCGCTTGGCGATGTCGACCTGCGCACGGGCGGCATCGGCCTGCTCTTTCAGCTGTCGCACGCGTGCCTGGTATTCGGTGGGATCGATGGCAGCGATTACCTGCCCCGCGCGCACGGTGTCGCCCTCGCGTACGGTCAGTCCTTGCAGTTCACCGGCCACACGCGCCTTCACCACGGCCGAATGGACCGCACGTAAGCTCCCGGTGAGGGCCACGCCCTGGTCCAGTGCGGTCGTTTCGGCGCTGACCACATCGCTGCGCGCCAGTTCGACAAATGACTCTGCCGGGACGGTCACTGGTGCCGCAGCGCGGGGTTTGCCACTGCGCCAAAGGAAGGCACCCACCGCGAGGGCCGCGACGATCGCGGCGATGGCGAGCACGGTCCTTTTCTTCATGCGCGTCCTTCGTCACCCGTTGTGCGGGCGCACAGACCGTGCAGCAGGACATCGGTCTGCATCGCGATGAAGCGCAGCGGATCCAGCGCCTGCTGCGCGGGTACGCAGGTGCCCAGTGAGTGCTTGTTCATCATCAGGAAAATCATCGGCGCGATCACGCTGTAAATCGCGTAGTCCATGTCGTCTACGCGAAACTCGCCCCGGACCACCCCGCGCTGCAGAATCCGGCGAATCAAGGCCTGGCCCGGCACCATCACCTCATTTTGGTAATAGGTCGCCAGCTCGGGAAAGTTGTGTGACTCGCTGATCATCAGCTTGGTGATCCCCGAGGCCGGCGTCGCGCCGATGCGCTCCCACCAGGCCGACAGGCAGGTGCGCAGCATGGCGGCGCTGTCGCCCTCAAAGCGCTCGAACTCCTCGTTCCATTCAACGAAGCGCCCCGCCAGGTTGTCGTGCACGACCGCCTTGAAGAGTTCTTCTTTGCTGTCGAAATAGAGGAACAGCGTGCCCTTGGAGACGCCCGCGCGCGCGGCCACTTCTTCGACACGGGTGCCGGCGTAGCCTTTTTCCACAAAGAGTGCCAGGGCGGCGTCCAGCAGCTCGCCGGGCCGCGCCTGTTTGCGGCGCTCGCGTTTGACGAGGCCGTCGTCGGCCTTGATTTGCATGGCGGGCGGGGAGTTAATGACTGACTGGTTAGTAATGTACTGGCAGCTGATCGGGTGGTCAAGGCGATGGGGCGGGCCCGAGCGCTTCAACGGCCCGCCTGCGGTCGCGCTTCAGGGGCTGGAAAACCGGGCGGCGCGCAGGGCCAGCCATTCGCGCAGGACATGGCGTGAGGTGGTCAGGCCCTCCGCCGAGGGCAGCCATTCCAGGGTTGGTCGTGCAAGGGGCAGGGGCAGCCGGGTCGGAGCGGGCATCACCTGGAGGCCCGCTCGCTCGAACTCCAGGGTCGCCCGCGGCAGGTGCCAGGCGTCGGAGACCAGCGCGATGCGGCGTACGCCCTCGGGTTGCAGCAGGCCGGCAATCCGCTGCGCGTTCTCGTGGGTGTCGCGCGATTGGTCGTCGAGCCAGCGGATCTCGAATCCAAAGTCCTGGGTCGCCGAGTGCTTCACGGCCTCGGCCTCGCTGACCGTGCCGAGCCCGCTCCAACCCCGTCCGCCCGCAAAAGCCAGGGGCAGCTGGTGGGTGCGCGCCAGGCGGATGCCGTAGCGAAGGCGGGCCAGCGTGGCACTGTTAGGCTGCGCCACGCCATATTCCGGCGCATCGGTCAGCACACCCCCCCCGAGGACCACCACGGCCTGCGGGCGCATCGAGGCGAGCGCGCTGTCCGTGATCGGCGCAGGCAGAGGCAGCAGCCAGCCGGTCAGGCGCAGGGCCACCGCGTGGCAGGACAGCAGCCACAAGGCGAGCAGCGACACCAGCGCCAGGGCCCACGCCGTGCGACGTAGACGCGGCGCTTGCCTGAAACCCGCGATCACCAAAAGTGCCAGCAGCGCCAGCAGCAAAGGGCCTGCGGGGGGCAGAACCAGCGGGCTGACCAAGGCCTTGAAATCCCCGAATTGCATAGGTCTGCGATGGTAGCGGGCGATCCCTTGGGCCTCAGGGGGCTACAGTCCGGAGCTTCCAAGGGAGCAACTTCATGAACGAACCACAGATCCTGGTCCTGGGCGGCGGCTGTTTCTGGTGCACCGAAGCGGTCTATGTGAAGGTGCGCGGTGTCACCGACGTCGAGTCCGGTTATGCCAATGGGCACACCGATCGGCCCACTTACGAAGACGTGTGCAGCGGCACCACCGGCCACAACGAAGTCGTGCGTCTGACCTATGACCCCAGCATCATCAGCACCCGGCAACTGCTCGAGATCTTCTTCGTCGTTCACGACCCGACCCAGTTGAACCGCCAGGGTCACGACATGGGCACCCAATACCGAAGCGGGATTTACTTCACCACCCCCGAGCAGCAGCAGGCGGCCCAGGACCTGATACGCGAGATGAGTCAGGACAGGGTGTTCGGTGGCGCGCCCATCGTCACCGAAGTCCAGCCGTTGGCGGCTTATTGGCCTGCAGAGGCCTACCACCAGGATTTCTTCGAGCGCAATCCCAACCAGGGCTATTGCCTCGCCGTGGCTGCACCCAAGGTGGCGAAATTTCGCAAGACCTTCGCCGCGCTCGTACGCGCGTGAGGCCAACTTCCTACGCCTGCGGGCGTACCGGGATGGCGCGAGCCGCATCGACATGAGGGACCCTGGATCCGACCTTGCACGCAGGTGACCGAAGCCCGTGCATGCATACGGATTCCTGCCAAAGCGCGAATTTGTGCCTCGTCGCGCGCAGGCCTGGAATCTATAACCCCGGATCACTTAAACAGGAGGGCACCATGTTCCATTCCTCGTCTTCATTCCATGTCAGATCGCGTCGCGCGCGCGGTGTGGCGGTGCGCGCAGGGGCGTTGTGCATCGCCCTGCTGCCCGCTTGGGCCGGGTCGCAGTCCGCGCCTGCGGTCTGTTCTGCGGGGCTGCCTGCGGTCGGCTGGTTATCGGACCGCGAAGCCGACATCCAAGCGCAGACGCAGCTTTCCGAGACCTGCCTCAAGAGCCTGGTGCGTCAGTGCGAGATTGAAGCCGAGGCGGGCTTCCTGGACGGGGGCAGTGCGGCGATCTGCTCGGTGCGCTATGAGGCCCTGCTGCGCCAGGGCTTTCGTGGGGATTTCCACGCCCTCCTGCGCTGGTGGCGGGACACGCCGGGCTTGGCCTCGCAGTGAATCAGGGCGCCAGGCGTTCGCGCAGCCAACTGCCGCCTTGCTGCGTGTAGCGCAGGCGGTCATGCAGGCGGCTTTTGCGCCCCTGCCAGAACTCCCAGCGATCGGGCACCAGCCGGTACCCGCCCCAGTGCGGTGGACGCGGAGGCTGCAGCAGAAACTGCGCGCCGAACTTGGCGGCATTGGCCACCAGCACGCTGCGTCCGGAGATCACTTCGCTTTGCGGGCTGGCCCAGGCGCCGATGCGTGAATCGAGCGGGCGGCTGTGGAAATACGCGTCGCTGTCTTGGGCCGACACCTTCTCGACGCAGCCTTCGATGCGTACCACGCGTTCAAGCTCCACCCAGTGAAACTGCAAGGCCGCATGCGGATTGCCCGCCAGCTCGCGGCCCTTGCGACTGTCGTAATTGGTGTACCAAACGATGCCGCGCGCGTCGTAGCCCTTGATCAACACCACCCGGGTGCTGGGACGCAGGTCGCTACCCACCGTGGCCAGGGTCATCGCATTGGGCTCGGGCACCTCGCCGGCGATCGCCTCGTTGAGCCACTGCTCGAACTGGCCCAGCGGGTCGGGGAGGCTGGCGTCCTCGCTCAGTTCGGCGCGCTCGTAGCTTTTGCGCAGGTCGGCGATGGCTTGGGACGAGGTACTCATGGCGGTCGATTGTGGCACCATCGATGGCTGTTTTGACATGCCCGGATTCGGGGCTTTTCCATGACGCTACATCCTGTGGTGGCCGCCGTCACCGACCGCATCCGAGAGCGCAGCCAGGGCGGCCGCGCCCACTACCTGCGCCTGCTCGACGAGATGGCCCGCCGCCCGCGCGGCGCCGACCGTATGGGCTGTGCCAACGTAGCCCACGCCTTCGCCGCGCTACCCGCCCAGGACAAGTTCAAGGTCGTCGCCGAGCGTGCACCCAATCTGGCCATCGTGACCGCCTACAACGACATGCTGTCCGCGCACGCGCCCTATGCGGGCTATCCCGCCCTGATCAAGGACGAGGCCCGACGGCACGGCGCCACCGCGCAGGTGGCCGGTGGCGTGCCAGCCATGTGCGACGGCGTGACGCAGGGAACCGCCGGCATGGAGTTGTCGCTGTTCTCGCGTGACGTGATCGCGCAGGGCGCGGCGGTCGCTCTGTCCCATGACGTGTTCGACGGCGCGCTGATGTTGGGGATCTGCGACAAGATCGTGCCCGGGCTGCTGATTGGCGCCTTGCACTTTGGCCACTTGCCCACGGTGTTCGTGCCGGGCGGCCCCATGGCCAGTGGCTTGTCCAACAGCGACAAAGCCCAGGTGCGTGAGCAGGCTGCGCGTGGCGAGGTGGGGCGCGCGGCGCTGCTGGAGGCCGAGCAAAAGGCCTATCACGGCCCCGGCACCTGCACCTTCTACGGCACCGCGAACAGCAATCAGATGCTCATGGAGGCCATGGGCCTGCATGTGCCTGGCGCGGCCTTCATCCCGCCGCATGCGCAGATGCGCGAGCACCTCACGCGTGAGGCGGTGCGCACGCTCTTGGCCATCCTGCCCAGTCAAACTTACATACCCATCGGTCGGCTGGTCGACGAGCGCAGCATCGTCAACGCCATGGTGGCCTTGCTCGCCACCGGCGGCTCCACCAATCACTTGATTCACTGGGTGGCCGTGGCGCGCGCCGCAGGCATCACCATCGACTGGGACAATTTCGCCCGCCTGTCCGCCGTCGCGCCGCTGCTGGCGCGGGTGTATCCAAACGGCACTGCCGATGTGAACCAGTTTCAGGATGCGGGCGGGCCTGGCTTCATCATTCGCGAGTTGATGGATACGGGCTTGATGCATGCCGATGTCGCCACGGTACGCCCGGGCGGCTTGCGCGAATACACCCAGGTGCCTCACTTGCAAGATGGCGCACTGCGCTGGCAGGTCACGGGCCCTTCGGGCGACGAACAGGTGGTACGTGCAGCCTCGGCGCCTTTCAGCGCCAGCGGCGGTGTGCGGTTGCTCACAGGCAATCTGGGGCGCAGCGTGATCAAGGTGTCGGCGGTCCCCGAAGATCACCACATCATCGAAGCACCGGCGCGCGTCTTTGACAGCCAGGAAGCTGTGTTGCAGGCCTTCGCCGCCGGCGAGCTGGCCCAAGCTTGTCGCGACAACGGCGCTGGGGGTCTGATCTGCGTCGTGCGCTGGCAAGGGCCACGTGCCAACGGGATGCCCGAACTTCACAAACTCACGCCGCCGCTGGCGGTGCTGCAAGGCGATGGCTGGCGCGTGGCGCTGGTCACCGATGGTCGTATGAGCGGTGCGTCGGGCAGGGTACCGGCCGCGATCCACGTCTCGCCTGAGGCCGCAGCCGGTGGCCCTCTGGCACGTTTGCGTGATGGCGACCGGCTACGCCTGGATGCGACGGCTGGCACCCTGCAGGCGTTAGTCGCGCCCGCCGAATGGGAGGCGCGCGCGCCAGACACGTTGCCCGCCAGCCTGCAGGCCGCCAATCAGGTGGGCCTGGGGCGTGATCTCTTTGCCAACTTTCGGCGCAACGCCCTCACCGCCGAAGAAGGAGCCTGCACATGGCTGTAACTCCCCGCCCTTTGACCGCTTTGGACGTTATGCGCGATGCGCCAGTCATTCCCGTCATCGTGCTGGACGACGTCGCGCAGGCCGTGCCGCTGGCGCGTGCACTTGTGGCCGGTGGCATTCGGATGCTCGAGGTGACGCTGCGCACGAGGGCTGCGCTCGCCTGTATCCAGGCCATCGCGCGCGAGGTGCCCGAGGCGGTGGTGGGCGCGGGCACGGTGCGCAGCGCGGCCGATGCTGATGCTGCCCGTGAAGCTGGCGCGCGCTTTGCGGTCAGCCCTGGCTTCACGGTGGCCGTCGGCCGCGCCTGCCGCGATCTGGGGCTGCCGCTGCTGCCTGGTGTGGCCACGGGCAGCGAAATCATGCAGGCCCAGGAGGAAGGCTACACGCAGCTGAAGTTCTTCCCCGCGATGCAAGCCGGTGGTGTGGCCATGCTCAAGGCCTGGAGCGGTCCGTTTGGCGAAGTGATGTTCTGCCCGACGGGGGGTGTCTCGGCAGCCCATGCAGGCGAGCTTCTGGCCTTGTCCAATGTGGCGTGCGTGGGTGGCTCGTGGCTCACTCCCGCAGCGGCGGTGGCGGCTGGCGATTGGGCCCGGATCACCGCGCTGGCGCGCGAAGCGGCCTCGCTCGCGCGCCCGGGCTGAGCCTTACTTGACCAGCATCACCGGCACGTCAGCGCCGGTGATCACCTTTTGCGCGACGCTGCCCATGAGGGCGCGCCCGATCAGGCCATGGCCGTGTGTGCCCATCACGATCAGGTGCGCCTTGAATTTTTTCGCTGCGCGCAAGATCTGATCGTCGGCAGTACCCACCGTCCATTCGCAGTGGTAGGGGACGTCATGTTTATCCAGGAAGCGACGGATCGGGGCGAGCACCTTCTCGGATTCGTCGTTCATGTAGGACTTGACCACATCAGCCCCTACGGCAGCACGCACCCGTGGCGGCAGCGCCGGCTGGGCGTGGACCACCAAAATTTCGTCTTGAGGGCCCGCCAGACCTTCGTGGGTCATGAGGAAGGCCAGCGCCTTCTTGGTGTAGAGGCTGCCGTCTGCCGCGAGGACGATACGCATAGATTCTCCTTGTTGTGAAAGGGGGGGGATTCACCGTAGTACCAGCACGGGGATGGTGCTGTGCGTCAGCACATGTTGGGTCTCGCTTCCGAGCAGGACGCGTGTGAGACCGCGCCGCCCGTGCGAGGCCATCACAATCAGGTCGCACTTGTATTTGCGTGCGGCAGCGATCACGGCCTGGGCGACCTGATCGGCATGGGCCAGCACGCCCTGTGCGTGCACGTCTTGTTTGTCAGCGGCGGTGACCACGGCATCGACCACGCGCTGCCCCTTGCGGGTCCAGGCCGCTTCAATACGGGCGATCTCGTCGGGGCTGAGGGTGACCGCCCCCTCGAAATAGCTCATGGGGTAGTCCGGCACCACATGCAGGACTACCAGGTGTGCGCCTGTGGCCGCTGCCAGATCAATCGCGGCTTTTTCGGCCTTGCGTGACAGAGCCGAGTGGTCGGTGGCGAGCAAGAGGCGCTGGTACATGGCTGCAAGCCTAGGGCGTGCCTTGCTGCCGTGGTTTGATCCAGGTCAACGGACCGTATCCGCGTGCGGACTAGTCTTGCCGCGTGACATCTTCTGCCACCCTCTCCTTGCCGCTGGGGCAGGCCGCGCCGCATACCCGCAAGCAGGCGGAGGGCTGGGCCGTGCTCGATGCGCGAGACGAGTGGGCTCGGTTTGGTCGCCCCGTGTCGCAGCGTCCTGGCTGTTGGGAATCCTTTCTCTCGATTGAGGGCATGCACTGCGCAGCCTGCACCCTGGCGGTCGAACAGGCCTTGGGCCGGGTGCCAGGGGTCGAGTCGGTGCAAGTCAATGGCGTGTCGGCCACGGCGCGCGTAGTCTGGTCCGCTGCCGATTGCAAGCCCTCGCACTGGCTGTCGGCCCTGGATGCCGCGGGCTACGCGGCGGTCCCTGCGGGGGACCTGCTCGACGCCGCGCCACGCGAGCGTGCAAAGCGCCTGCTGCTATGGCAGTGGCTGGTGGCGGGCTTCGGGATGATGCAGGCGATGATGTATTCGGTGCCCTTATATGTGGCAGAACCGGGTGAGATCACGGCCGATGCCGAACGCCTTCTGCGCTGGGGCGCCTGGATGATGACCTTGCCGGTGCTGCTTTTTTCCTGTCGGCCTTTTTTCGCCGGCGCCTGGCGTGACCTGTCGCAGCGGCGCATCGGCATGGACGTGCCGGTCGCTCTGGGTCTGGCCATCGCCTTCCTGGCCAGCACCGCCGCCACCTTTGATCCGACAGGCCCCTGGGGCCGCGAGGTCTGGTACGACTCGGTCACGATGTTCGTCTTCTTCCTCCTGTCCGGGCGCCTCTTGGAGCAGCGCTTGCGCAATCGAACGGCTGGCGCGCTTGAAGCCCTGGTACGGGCTCTGCCGGCCAGCGTCGACCGGCTCGGCGCTGCGGGCGACTGGCAGCGCGTACCCGTGCACCGCCTCGCGGTGGGCGATTGCATTCGCGTGCGCGCCGGCGAAGCCTTTCCCGCTGATGGTCGTATTGATTCGGGTGAGAGCCGTGTGGACGAGGCCTTGCTTACAGGTGAGTCCGAGCCCTTGGCGCGGCGCGCGGGAGATCCCGTGATCGCTGGCAGCCACAACCTCACGGCCACGCTCACCGTGCGTATCGAGCGACTGGGCGCGGATACGCGTTATGCAGCCCTCGTGGCGCTGATGGACAGCGCCCGCCTGGACAAGCCGCGTTGGGCACGTCTGGCCGATCGCATCGCCGGCCCTTTCCTGTGGCTGGTGCTGGCGGCGGCGGCGGTGGCTACGCTTATCGCTTGGCCTGCGGGCCCCGCGCATGCGCTCTCGGTGGCCGTGGCGGTGCTGATCGTCACCTGCCCCTGCGCGCTCTCGCTGGCCACGCCGGCGGCGACGCTGGCCGCTGCCGGTGCCCTGGCCCGGCGCGGGGTATGGGTGAGTCAGTTGCAGGCCCTGGAGACCCTGGCCCGCGTGGACACCGTGGTCTTTGACAAGACCGGCACGCTCACGCAAACCGGCCTGGCCCTGAGCGCAATCCGCAGCCGCGACGGTGTGAGTGCAGACGAGGCGCTCACCGCAGCGGCCGCGATCGCCACGCAGTCCCTGCATCCGGTGTCCCGGTCGCTGGTCGAGGCAGCAGGTTCACGGCCCGCGTGCGTTCACGTCCAGGACGTCTCGGAGATCCCTGGCCAGGGCGTACAGGGCCGTGTTGTTCAAGGTCCCTTCGCCGAGCGCAGCTTGCGACTGGGGTCTGCGCGTTTTTGCGGCGTACCCGCCCAGGTGGGCGAGACCTCGCAGGTACATCTGGCCGACGAGACGGGCTGGATCGCCACTTTCGATCTATGCGAATCACTACGGCCCGATGCGATCACCACGCTCACGCAGCTGCGCGCGATGGGGCTGGACGTGCAACTGCTCTCGGGTGATCGGCCGCAGGCGGTGGGCCTACTGGCCCTGCGCGTGGGCATTGCGTCATGGGAGGGCGGCTGCTCGCCCCAGGACAAGCGAGCTCGGGTGCAGGCCCTGCAAGCACAGGGGCGGCGCGTGCTGATGGTCGGTGATGGCATGAACGACGGCCCAGTCCTGGCCTGCGCCGATGTGTCGGTGGCCATGGGCGAGGGCGTTCCGCTGGCTCGGGCCCGCAGCGATGCCGTCATCCAGGGCCGTCACCTTGCCGCTGTCGCCACGCTGATCGTGCAGGCGCGGCGTACCCGCCGTGTGGTCTGGCAGAACCTGCTGTGGGCTGCCGTCTACAACGCCGCCTGCGTGCCGCTGGCCGTGGCGGGCCTGATGCCCCCCTGGCTGGCCGGCTTGGGCATGGCCACCAGCTCGCTGCTGGCGGTCCTGAACGCGGCGCGTCTGGCCGCCATCCCCCGCACGGTATCGCCATGGACATCCTCTTTCTCCTGATTCCCCTGTCTGTGGTGCTGGCGCTGGCGATCCTGGCCGGTCTGGCCTGGGCGGTGTGGCGCGGTCAGTTCGACGCGCTCGATGCCGAGGGCGAGCGAATTTTGCACAGCGATTGACCTGAATCAAGGGCGTGCCTGCGGTGTCACCCGACACTGGCCTGGCAATCAGAGAGAGGTGATTTCCCATGACGATGGATCCTGCCGCGAGTGGCTTCGTATCCGCCCCCGAAGGTGCTGCTCGCTACCACGACAAAGTAGTGCGCCAGTTCTCTCTCATGGCCGTGGTCTGGGGTGTGGTGGGCATGCTCGTGGGCGTGTTCATCGCCGCACAGCTGGCATGGCCTGAACTCAATTTCGGCATCCCCTGGCTCAGTTATGGGCGGCTGCGCCCGCTGCATACCAACGCGGTCATCTTCGCTTTTGGCGGCTGCACGCTCTTTGCCACCAGCTACTGGGTGGTGCAACGTACGTCGCAGGTGCCGCTGTTTGCGCCTCGGCTGGCGACCTTTACCTTCTGGGGCTGGCAGGCCGTCATCGTGGCGGCGGCCATCAGCCTGCCTCTGGGCTACACCTCGGGCAAAGAGTACGCGGAGCTGGAGTGGCCGATCGACATCCTGATCGCCCTGGTCTGGGTGTCCTATGCGGTGGTGTTCTTCGGTACGCTGGGCGTGCGCAAGGTGCGCCACATCTATGTGGCCAACTGGTTCTACGGTGCCTTCATCCTCACGGTGGCCCTGCTGCATATCGTGAACAGCGCCGCGATTCCGGCGGGCTGGATGAAGTCATATTCGGCCTACGCTGGCGTGCAGGACGCCATGATTCAATGGTGGTATGGCCATAACGCTGTGGGTTTTTTCCTCACGGCAGGCTTCCTGGGGATGATGTACTACTTTGTCCCCAAGCAGGCCGAGCGCCCCGTCTACAGCTATCGCCTGTCTATCGTCCACTTCTGGGCGCTGATCTTCACCTACATGTGGGCGGGCCCGCATCATTTGCATTTCACCGCACTGCCCGATTGGACACAGTCGGTGGGCATGCTGTTCTCCCTGATCCTGCTGGCGCCATCCTGGGGCGGGATGATCAACGGCGTCATGACCCTATCGGGCGCCTGGCACAAGCTGCGCGACGATCCGGTGCTGCGTTTCCTGATCGTGTCCCTGTCGTTCTACGGCATGAGCAC
>JACCDX011827461.1_pt1 | contig 13244 bp, 12 predicted proteins | sample 7449681 | NCBI WGS metagenome assembly JACCDX01 (sample SAMN15323450, study PRJNA562643) | freshwater metagenome | isolation source: river surface water | place: USA:Blue River Watershed | collected 2017-08-18
TGAATCCTAACAGGCAAAAAATGCTAGAAAACTTGTTCTGGGCGATTAGTAATGGAAGTCGTCACTCTTGCTGGCCTCGTAGGTATGGGATATATAGTCTCTCGCCTCGGCGAGGCGAAACCTGGTGCTCCAACGCCGACACCCACAGATGGAGAGAAGAAACCGTGCGCAACCCCGACAATTCCTCCCCGTATGCCACGCTCCGAATTTGCTGAGCCATTTAAGCCACAGCGCGTCCCCCAAGAGCCTTCTCTCGCCGGCCTCCCTGGCGAAGGTTTCCGCGCAAAGCGGTCTTCAGAAGGATTCATGCCCGCTGCCCGCGGACCCGATTCCTCCCCTCTTACTCTCGCCCCTAAGGGTGCCGCCGCTGTTGGCTACGGGTCCGAGCTCGATTTGATGTATCAGATTCCCGCCGGCGGTCAGTACCCTTCCCAGGGTGACTATGCAAACCATATGAACTCCTATCCTTACACAAAGGACCGTAATGCAATGGGTGCTATGACTCAGGTCCCTACCGTCCCTAATAGCCCTGGTGGAATGTACCCTAGTGAGCCGAACCCTGGTCCCCTTTATGGCTATCCTACAGGGTACGCGAACCAGCGTCCTCCTCTTGCCCCACAGGTCCAGTATCCTTCAACGGCCCCTGTTGCAATGGAGGGGTTCCGTCCTATGGTAGAGATGCGCTCAGACAATGTAGAGGAGAATCCCGTATATGTCGATGGCGACTATGTGGTCAGTCCTCTATCTGGCCAAAAGGTCCTCGCAAAGGACTTTACCCATAGCAATATGATGCCTTTCTTCCGTGGTCAGGTCAAGCAGAATATGGAGAGTTTCGCTAATACCCAGCGCCTTGATGCTTTTACAGGTGCTGGTTCGACTCAGATTGCAAAGCGCGAAATCGAGCCTATGTTTAACACGGGCCAGACTCCTTTCGGCAATCCGTTTGGTATGGAGGATAACACGGACTTCGTCCAGTCCCGTATTAATGCACCCCGCAATCGTGCTGGTGAGCGCCCCTTCGAGCCCGTCAAGGTCGCCCCTGGTGTTGGCCAAGAATACGGTTCCCTCGGTGAGGGTGGTTTCCAGCAGCTCGAGGTCAATGACATTATGAAGAAGGCTATGAAGGACACCGACGAGCTCCGTGTGGCAACGAATCCCAAGCAGACCTATAAGACACCCGTTGTTCCTGGTGCGCGGTTTATTACAAACGCCGCTGAGGACGCTGGTGAGGTGCGCAAGTACCGCCCTGACCGTTTCTATATTGATGAGACTGGTGAGCGCTACTTTGTCACCACAGGCGAGGTCATTAAGGAGGCCACTCGTCCCACGCAGATTCTCAACTACACGACCCGCCCTGAGACCTCGACAGAGTACATTGGTGCAGCGGCCTCTCAGGACTTCCAGGAGGGTTACGTCACAGGTTCTTATCGTACGCCTATGACTCAGCAGTATGGTGGTGCTGGGTTCCGTAATGCAGATATGACGACTTATTATACAAACGACCTCGGTGGCGAATCCGAGCGCGAGCAGTCGAAGGAGGGCTTCCAGGGTGGCAAGTATGTGCCCAACGATTATGGTCGTGGCAGCTACGAGAACCGCGACAATGAGCGCACAGCCACCCAGGACCGTATGCAGGGCCTCAACTTAGCCCCTGCAGAGGCCGGTGCAGTTATGGTTCATTATGATGACCCCTCGCGCCCTACTCGTCGTGCCGAGACCATCGGCAATATTCGCCAGACTGGTACGCCTGTTGGCTACGCCGGCAGTGGTGTTCCTGCCATCACCGTCTGGGACCCCACCGACATTGCGCGTACCACAGTTAAGGAGGGTACAATTGATTTTAACTATTATGGGTCCGCTGCACCGGCCTCTGCGCCCACTCGCCTAAAAGTGTATGACCCTGATGACATCGCCAAGCCCACTCAGAAGGCCCAGCTTTCCAAGCGCGACTATTATGGTGCGCCGATGTCGTCTCATACAAATCATACAAGCCACGAGGCGTCTCTCAATATGCGCCTCAACCCTAACAAACAGCAGGTTGCTGAGCGTCGTAAGCCAGTCGCCGGCAATGGAAATATCGCGGTGTTTGACGGAAATATCAATCAGACCACGAAGAAGCTCGACGCGGACTACATTAATGACCGGCCAAATGCGGTCAATCGTGTCCAGGGGCTTACCACAGGCGCCGGCGATATCGGTCGTGTGAAATACCGCCACCCCTTACAGCAGGACGTGTATGTCCAGCGTACGCAGCCCGAGTTTGTGGCGGCCGTTGAGGAAAATCCTCTCAATATAAGCTTACGCAAGAACGCAGAGATTGATGAGCGCAATATGATGGAGCGCTACTCGGAAATGTTTGCACCTTCACAGGCCAAGAAGGAGGGGAAGTAATAGTACAATAATTGAATTACATTAATCACAAAATACCTCGTAATAGAATTTCGGTGTATTTTGCGTTATCATAAATACGATTTTGGATTTGGAAATCTTCCTGGCTTGGCGGCTGGCCGGCGAAGAATATTTTTGGATTTCTGATTTCCGAAATTTCTGATTCCCTAAAATCATCCCAACCCCGCCCTCACCTAAATCCCGCAACCACCCTAATAGTCAAGTATGGAGACTGAGCGTCTAAAACCCCTATTTGTTATTGGCCCCGCCGGCTGTGGAAAGAGCCGTTATATTCAACAATTAGCAGAGCGCGAAGGGCGTACGCTACTCCGTTGCCCTTGTCGCAAAGACCGCACTCTTCGTGAGCAGCGCACCGTCATCCACGAATGGGCCTTGCGTGCAGAGCCGACACTCCTATGGATTGAGGGTGCGGATGATTTGACTCCTGAGGCCCAGAGTTTCCTGCGGCGAATTCTCGAGACATACGCCCTACGTGTTCGTTTTTGTCTAGAGGCGCGCACACTAGAATCTATCCAGGAGCCCATTCTCAGCCGCTGTGAAATTATGCGACTCCCTGCTCCCTCGCCAGCCTCCCTTGCCGAGCACTTTGCTCGCACCTACTCTGCCGACCTAATTGCCAAAGTCCAGCCGCAAATTACAGCCCCTACGTATCGTCAATATCAACTTGCTATTACAGTTGCTCGCCATTTCCCCGACCTCTGGGCCCACAAAGAATCCTACACCGTTCGCACGGCGCCGACCGATGATGACCTGATGATGATGTACGCCGATGCAGTGAATCCGTGGAGCAGTATTTGGTCTGCATTTCCCACTTGTACGCCTGAAGAGCAGAAGCTCATTTCTCACGCGCACCTAATTGCCGCCAACCCGTGGGCTATTATAGGATATTTGCAGGCAAATGCTGAGCTGCGTTAATCCGTGCAGCCGACCAAACTTATGGCCTGTTAGAGATTATGGAATCGTATCAGTCAGACCCTGTTATTGGCTCCTATATGGACGCTCGTGCCGAGTACAGCCGCCAGTTGTGCCAAATCACGACCCCGGCCGTATTCAAGTTATTTATGGATTTACTTGAGAAGGCCCGTAAGGAAGTTGGCTCAGAGACTCACAAGACTCTCTACCAGTACCAGGTGTTTTTAAATGAACTGCCCGATTGGAATATGGAAAAGGTTATGCGTGAAGTGGGGGCTCTTCAGCGTGCAATAGACTGCGACTATTATGAGGAGTTGCTGATGGCCGTGTTCATAGCACACACCAAGGTGTTATCTGCGATTCAGCTCCCAGGAAAGCGTGAGGGGCGCAAGCCGAACATTCAGCTGACGATTCATAAGACGGACCATTTCTTATTCAAGGTTTGCTGTGAAACCGCGAAGTTATTCTGGAAAAACACGTATTTATTCCGTGATGACATCAAGAACCTCGAGCGCCAGCAGAACTACCGCCAGGCCGAGCAGCTTGTCAATGAGGCAATTATGAATACGATTCGGTTTTTGATTCCCGTGAAAAACATCTTACGTGAGTGTCTGCCGTTAGGGGATGAGGCAGGGGCCGCTGCCACAGGTGCCGATTCGGATGACGAGGAGGACGAGGACGTCGAGGAGGCCGCTGCTGCTGCTCCACCGACCGAAGCCGATGTTGCACCAACCGAGCCTGAAACACCCCTAACAGTAAGTGCGGAGGAGGTTGTGGTGGAAGAGAAGCAGGTCGAGGATGCTCCTGTAGAGGAAATCGCTACAGAGGTGCAAGTAGAAGAGCCGAAGGCAGAGGATGGGCCCACGATTCTTACAATTGACGACGAGGAGGCTGCGGTTAAGTTTGCCGAGTACGACACCGTGTTTGACGGTGAGAACTCAGAGCTCGAAGTCCGAGGGGTTGGTGAAATCATTGGGGGCGAGCTTATCATCGATGAGTCGTCGGCATCAGCCCTTGATGACCTGGATGAACTCGGCGACGATGGTACTATCAAAAAGGCCCCGGTGGATGAGCCCGTTGGTCTCGGTGATGACGACTTTGATTCGTTTGATTAAAATCGGCGCTGGCTGCCGGCCACCGCTGCACGGTGCGTTTAACGCGAAAACAGTGTGATAAGATTTACTGAATTTAAATCTTATCAACCGAAAATGTTCGGACGCTCTGTGCTCTTATATGGTATGATTGGTGCCGTTGCTTTTGCTACCCTCGGTGTTGTCGCCGCCTATTATCGTGATGATAAACCTAATGTAAAGTCTATTGCACGTGATTTCGTCAGTGGGGCGTCTATTGTCCTCTCAACGCGGTATTTCGTCCCTGCGATGTTCCCTGACATCGATTCCCTAACTGTTCCTCTACCGTCCATCCAGGATGTTGTTGAGCGGTCTAAGTCATTTGGTGGGGGCGGAAGCAAGGATTTTGAACTCCAGCTGTAAAGTTTTATTATAGACACAATGGAAAATTAATTATAATATATATATAATGACAACATACATATATTATAATGGTATTGGGGCGCATAAATCTGGAAAGCATACGGTCAAGAATTTTTTGCGCAGAATTGGAAGAGATTCTATATCAAAGAATTTATGTTCAAATATGCTTAAAATGAAAACATTACCAGCGTGCAAGAAGTTTAAAAATATAACGAAACGACTCGGTAAAGCCAAGACTGTTACAAAATCACTCGAGAAAAACTATGAGAAATATTATGCAGCGTGCGAGGAGGCTAAAAAGAAAGCCCCGCGGCACACATGTAAGTTAAATAACTGGGTAGAATATGTAGGGGCTCGTAAAGTAATAGAGTAATTACACATATAACTTATATACTTTCCCTGATGGTACATAATCAATCTTATACTTCGAAAACGGAAGCTTCGTCCATTGCTCACGTGGTACGGCGTTATGAATGTAGCTCGCAATATGTGTATAAAGTTCGAATCCAGGGAAGCGGTCCTCGCCGTCGCTAGTACGTAGCACATTCCGCCCCTTACTGTCAATCATCCATTCCCACATGCGGTTGTACAGGTCCGAAGTGGTGGTGTATTTCTTCCAGCGGCCCTCGGTATGTAGCAACTCGCCCTTCATTGTCGCAACCGGCGTCTCGTCGTAAATCGCATCGACCATACTGACCGCCAGACGACATAAATCAAAGGATTTATTCGGCATCACCACGGGTCGCTCAGGGTCGAAGCACGCGTCATAATTGTACTGCCCGTGGGCGTCATTTCCTACGAAGAAATCATCACTCATAAAAGATTTCTTACCAATCGTAAATGTTGCCCGCCCGAAATCTATAATATGAAATATTTTCCCGTACGTCGGCACCTTGAAATACTCACACGCAGAATTTTGGTAATAAATAAATTCGTCGGCGGTTTTTGTCCAAACAATGTTGTTTGTATGTAAATCATTGTGGCAAAATCCGACCAGCGCCTGCATTTGTGTCAGCGCCGCAATCACCTGCATAATCCACGCAGCCCATCGCATATCCCGTTCTTGTCCCGATAACAGAACAATTCCCAGCAAACTTTCAGTCATTTTGACCGCCCCATCACTGGCCGTATCAGGGGCTAGGAGCGCATCCATATACTCCATATCATCCTCTAATAGGTCATCCATTGTCCCCGTTGCGGCCTCCTGGAATAACAATAAGACTGGCATATGCTTACATTCCACTAATATACGAATCTTCCCACACCCACTACTTGTATCACTAGCACAATCGCCACTCGCTTTTTGATGTAAGTTTAATACAGGTGCGTCATTATCACTTTGAATAGATGTTGTCTCCAAATAATCCAAGTTAAATGAAATACTACTTTCAATTGTGCATGGCGATGGTGGGGCAGATTCCTCATAGGAGCTGATATCCTCGAGGTCGCTGATAAATCCTGATGGCTCGGATGATGTGGCAGTTTCCAGTGGAGGTAATTCGGCCAGCTCGTCGTCGGTCTCCTCGTCCTCGGATGAAGCAACTTCGTCGCCTGTGTGAATACTCGAACACGTCTCACCATCCTCCTCCTCAAAGTATGCTGGGGCTGTTAGGAGATGCGCACGGAATGATTCGCTGACCGGCTCGGCGCTCACGATTTTGATTTTGTCCTTATGGTCCCCAATCGTGTCCCAGAACCAACGGTGTGCGCGGAGTGATTCGAAATCATCGGTAATATCGTGCCAATAGGAGTCGTGTATTCCAACTACCATACCATATGACTGCAGCGTGTGGGGAAGTATGTCCTCCTCTTTGAGACGACCGAAGAGGGACATTGCAGTGGCATCCACATAGGCACGGTTGTACATTGAATCGAGCTTCTCCCAGCGGTCAGCCAAGTCATCGTCGTCGGTCTCCTTTCGAGGTGTGCGGGATGCGAGCCAGGCGGCTTCATTTGAACCATCCACCTCTCCATAATTGCCCTCTAAGAAATCAAATGGGTCGAGTAAATGAATTGTCTTGACGAAAACGGGACGGTGGTCAATTGTACCATTGCTGTATTGGATTTTTCCTATACCAAACCGTGGGTCGTTGCTAGTAGGGTCTGCAGCAAAGGCTATTAGGGTGCCATTTGAGGCAAATGTCGAGTCGTTGTTGAGTTTTTTTGCAGGATGAAACTGGGTAAGTCCGGGATGGTAGCGACCGTGTATTTTGACCGACGGGAAACTATCACGGAGGCTTTGAGGAACCGGTTTGCTTATGACGAAACTGTCCAATAAATGATTAAATCGGCTCTGTTCCGGCTTACAGGGCTGTGCGCCGCCGCCCGCCTTGGCATTCGATTTCCGCTTAGGTGGCATATTCTGACAAGTAGTGGCGAAGGCAATTAGGGTGTGTAAGCGCGTAGTCGCTACTGATGCGTTTTGAATACAATTTAAGTATTCACTAAATTTACTAAAATGGCCAGCGCACTAAATCTAAATCTGCGGAAATTCGATATGAAATCCATTCCTCAGGACGCCGTGTGTATTTTCATCGGGCGTCGTCGTACGGGAAAATCGACACTTGTGCGTGATTTGCTCTACCATCACCAAAATATCCCCGCCGGCTGTGTTATCAGTGGTACGGAGGAGTCCAACAGTTTCTACGGGAAGATGATTCCACCTATTTTCATTCACGGCGAGTACAATCCTATGATTTTGGCGAACTATGTGAAGCGTCAGAAGCTTATTATGGCGCGGATTGTGAAGGAGGAGTCGGCGGGTGGAAAGTCGCGCATTGACCCTCGGTCGTTCTTCATTTTGGACGACTGTATGTACGACGATTCCTGGACGCACGACAAGAACATTCGCTACTTGTTTATGAACGGCCGTTGGCTCAAGGTGTTCTTCATTATTACTATGCAGTACCCGCTGGGTATTCCGCCGGCGCTCCGTACAAACGTCGATTACGTGTTTATTCTGCGCGAGTCGTATTTGACCAATCGCAAACGTATTTTTGAGAATTATGGCGGCGCATTCCCTACGTTTGAGTTCTTCTGTCAAGTGATGGACCAATGTACGAACAATTACGAGTGTCTTGTGATTAACAACGCCGTCCAGTCAAATAAGCTCGAGGACTGTATATTCTGGTACAAGGCCGAGATTCACGGCGAGTTCCGTCTGGGGGCCGCAGAGTTCTGGGCTCACGGGCGTGGCGGGGGCGCGGGAGGTATGGACGATGATATGAACAACTACTCTCAACAGAACGCACAGAAGTTACGTGGGCCCAGCATTCAGGTGAAGAAAACTGTATAAGAGGTGTTGTGAAACCCCTAACACCCACCATAAAACCACCCACATAAGTAATGAAGACCGCAGTACCAATTACTCCAGGCCTCCTCGCCATATTCCTAATAGTCGCCGTGTTAGGCCTCGTACTTCTGCGCCGGCGCGAAGGCTTTTTAGTACCGGCTGGTCCGCGTTCGCGTTGCGGAATCCAGTTAGGTGGATGTGAGACGGCTGGAACCCGGTGTATGAACGGCTATTGTGATTCGACTGAACCTCCTCGGATGCCCGAGTTTTCTGAGATTCCTGTCTACCCTTAAGGGGAGCTGCGCTCCCCTTAGACCCCTAGCTCTTAGAATGTTAAGCGCCTTCGGCGCAATATTTCATTCCCTAACACCCCTAATAGTCCATCAGTGATATACTATTAGGATTGCTTGACCAAGAATTTATATATATTTAACAGAATCAATATGGCAAAGTCAAAGAAAGGTGATATGATGTCCCTCATAGTCGTGTTCTTAGTTGTCATCATCTTCGTGCCCCTCGGCATCAGGTACCTCAATTCGATGTTTGGACCTGTCATATCTGGTTTCGCAGATATGGCCGGCATCACTGTTCCCGAGGGCCTTCCTAAGCCCGTGCGTTATAGCTCCACCTACCTCCCTTGTCGTTCCCCCGACCCAGCCACTGGGGCAACTTGCGAAGAGGGCCAGTTCTGTGATGGGGCCACTAACACGTGTGTTTCTATTATGCCCGCATCAACCGGCGAGCCCGATGGCTATTACAATTAAGCAGTGGTGGTTGTAGTCTCCGAAACCTCCTGGACAACCTCCATAACGGGCTTCTTGGCATTCTCCGCTGCTGCTGCAGCCGCCTTGCGCTGAATTGCAAGGTCACCAGCCGCACCAAACATCCCCTCAAAGGTATTGGCTGCAGACCCGTCGTCTTCCGGCGAGCCTGCATCCCCACCGAACACAGTCTTTGCAGGACGCTGGAGTTTGTTTGCCTTGTAGAACTCCTCCTTTGCATCGTCGTTCTCCTTGTACTTCTTCATAAGCTGGTTGAGCTGCTCCTCGGCGTACTCCTGCTCGGCAATCTGGTGGGGAGATGGGTCCCAAGGGAGCCACTTGCCAACCTCGCCAATGAAGATGTTGTGAAGAGGGTCAGAACGCTGGAGCTTCTTGGCACGCACCTCGGCCTCTTTCGTGGTAGGATAGACACCGCGAACCTTGATACCACGAACAGTCGTGTGGAAATCGTTGGCCGCGTGGAACTCATCCTCGAGCTTGTTCTGGTTGCGGTACATGAAGTCAGCGTAGTCCTCGGCAATCGTGGTCGTCTTAATCTCCTTGGCGGTCTTGGCGACATACCCAGCGAATGAACGGATGAGGTCATCAACGACAAGATGGCTCTCGCGCATATACGTGGCGAGCTCATTCTGGCCATCCGTATCAAGCTTATTGGCGCGCTCATCGAGCTTCTTATTGATGTCGAGGACCTGCTGGGCAAGGTATGACTCGAGGTTCTTGGTCTTCCACTTAATCTCATAGTCAGCGAGGAACTTCTGGAAGAAGAAATTGTCCTTGCGAGTAAGGATGTTTTCTGGAGAAACGAAGCTGAGAAGCACGTACTTCTGGCTATTAATCTCCGGGTCCTCCTCGAGGAAATCTTCAGATGCGGGGCGCTTGGTGTTGGTCTCGGACATTGCTCTAGTATTCGTAATACCGGCACCCCTTAGACCGGCAGTATTACCGGCAATCACACCCCATAATGCGATTTTTTCTAAGGTTCAGGTATAAGACAAATGGATTCCATGGTTTCGGATGTTATCACTCGCCTCATCAAGTACCTCGTTGAGGGTCTCGCCGTCGCCGTTGCCGCTATCATCATCCCCCAGAAGAAGCTCAACATGAACGAGGTTGGCGCCCTTGCCCTCCTCGCGGCCGTTGTCTTCGCGGTCCTCGACTTCCTCGCCCCCACCATCGGTGTCACTGCCCGTCAGGGTGCTGGCTTCGGTCTCGGTGCCAAGCTCGTCGGCTTCCCTTAAAGGGGACGTTCCGTCCCCTTAAACCCCTCCCTTGAATGAGGGCTTCGCATTAAAAATTATTTAATATGTCTATTACAAATTTTCTAATTGTTATCTCTAAGACTACAATTAGAAAATGTCAAAAATTCTCGAAGAACTCCCCGTGATTTTGATTTGGGTCTCCATATGGGGTCTGATTGACCTCGTCGTCCAAGCCCTCATCCCCGAGAGTATTTACCATAAGGGGATTGCATACGCGTTCCTACTATCCATTGCCATCTTCCTGGATTTCCGCACACCAGGGGGGTACTTCTAAGCGTTGAGCCGCTTAGCGCGCCAACTAAATACTGTATTTGACGCGGTCCGCACGCACCATCCGCTCCACAAGCTCCTCAAACGACATTTTCGGCTCCCAGCCAAGCTCCGCCTTTGCCCGTGCAGCATCCCCTAATAGGAACTCCACTTCCGCCGGCCTATAGTATTTCGGATCAACGCGCACACGCACACCCCCATTCGCATCCTTCCCCACTTCATTCTCGCCTTCTCCTTCCCACGTGAGTGGCATCCCACCAACCCTAAAAGCAGTATCAACGAACTTCTTAATTGTATGCGTTTCACCAGTGGCAAGTACGTAGTCCTTCGGTGCATCCGTCTGGAGCATACGCCACATTCCTTCCACATAATCGCCCGCAAAACCCCAATCACGCTGAGAGTACAAGTTTCCAAGCTTGATGCACCGCTTATTGTCGCCCACGATTTGGTTTGCCAAAATCTTCGCTAACCCAATTGTGACCTTGCGTGTCACAAATGTCTCGCCTCGACGCTCAGACTCGTGATTAAACAAAATACCATTTACCGCAAATACACCATAGGACTCGCGCCAGTTCTTCACAATCCAATACGCGTACAGCTTTGCAACACCATAAGGACTCCGCGGGTGGAATGGAGTGTCTTCGTTCTGGGCCTCATTTGTAACACCACCATACAGTTCACTTGTAGAAGCCTGGTAAAAGCGTGTGTAAGACCACATATTTAGCGAACTAATTGCATTTAGGAGGCGCAGCACACCAAGTGCATCGGCCTGACCCGTGTATTCTGGCACGTCAAAACTCACCTTCACATGACTCTGGGCCGCTAAGTTATACACCTCCAGACGCTCAGGGCATAGAGTCTTAATTTCACTCAAAATACCTACAATCGAACTCTGGTCGGTCAAATCGCCATACCGCAGCTCGAGTTGCTCAAAAATACGGTCAATGCGCCACGTATTAATACTTGAACATTTCCGTAGCATACCAAACACTTTGTACCCCTTCTCTAATAGCAGCTCAGCAAGGAAACTACCATCCTGACCTGTGATACCAGTAATAAATGCAATCTTAGACATCTCTTATGTGGTAAGTTGCAAATTCTATAAGTAGTTTAGATCGTACGAATATATTCCCACTTCAAGTCAGCACATATACACTCCCAAATCTTGTCCTGGGCGTACAATTTATCGCGATTTTTTAAGAGTGGGAAACACGGCAGGAACTCGTCCAACTCTAATAGCTCGCAAAATTTGTAAAGTACATATGAATATGAAAGGAAATTCGATCGGTCAGGTGGGCAGTGGCGCTGGAATGACGGCTGGATTTCCTTGAACATATGCCGCAGCTTCTCCTCATTGTCACGACTCATAACCGGCGCGGTTTGTCCATTAAGGCGGTTCAAAATATGAGGAATGTGTTCATAATATTTATTGTATTTGAGTTTGCGTAAGATTTCACGTAATTTACTTAATTTGAGCGACGCCATATTTGTAATCCGCTCCTTCTTGAGCTCGAGTAAAATACCATCATAGATTTCCTGTGGTATTTCTGTGCTCTCCTTGGCCTGGAACTGTGCCAGCCATTCATTGAAATGGTTAATACGCTTGTAGGCATAATAGGAAATCTCACGAGGAGGGTCCTTGTAAGATGGCTTATCACTGTCAATTAGAACGAAATCCTGAAATCCACACGACGGGCACGAAATATACGCTTCATTAACGCTGAAAATCATCTCGGTTCCGCATTGCTGACATTCAGACCACGTGTCATCGACTTCACTTGACGACTGTTTGGCAATTTCTGGGTCCATAATTTGCAAATATTTGTCGAGTAATTTTTCGCGGTCAAACGACGGTAATACGGCCTTTTTGATAACCGGCGCGGCCGGCACTTCGTCAGTCGCTGCAGCCGCCTCCAGTGCCGCAAAAATCGTCCCTGGGCGGACCTTAGTAGTCGATGATACGCCGACACCTGATGCGATTTTCTCTTGAATCGCATAGTATTCGTATAAAATATTACCAGTTTGTAAATAATAATCCATTAAATCATCGCGCTTCTCCAATGCGACACGGCGTTTTTCAAGTGCTTCACGTTCTTTCTGTAAGTTAAATAAACGTTCAGGAGTCGCGCCCGAAATATCACACTGTATTTCATTCAAGCGCTCAATTATAGTATGCAATTCACCAGATACATCGTTAAATTGCTCTACGTGTTTCTTGTGGATTGCATCAAGTGTAGTGCGCGCCTCCTGTTGATTTCGTTTAACAGGTTTCTTACTAGCCCCTACATCGGTATTCATTTTGGTTTGATTCATTTTGTACCGTTTAAACCCGACCTAGGCTTCAAATCACGCCAAACACACCCCTAATAGTAATTCAATGAGTGTATTGGACGTGAAATTACGTTGTTAATCCACGATTTTCAACAGAATTAAATGGTGGTGTTTAAAAACGCAGCAAAAAACCTGTGGAAAAAATACATTGAAACGCACCGAAAATGCGTCCGTGCCAAAATTTTTTCTCATTCCCGGGTATAACAAATGACAGGAGGTGGTCTTATGCAGCTCGTCGCCTATGGCGCTCAGGATGTTTACCTTACTGGTAACCCCCAGATCACGTTCTGGAAGGTCGTTTACCGTCGTCACACCAACTTCGCGATGGAGTCCATCGAGAACCCTTTCAACGGTGCCCCCAACTTCTCCAAGAAGGTCACCTGTACCATCCAGCGTAACGGTGATCTCATCTACCGTATGTACCTCCAGGCTACTCTCCCCTCTGTCGTTATCTCCCCCACGACGGATGGCTCTGGTGCCCAGTTCCGCTGGCTCA
>JACCDX010585246.1_pt1 | contig 13243 bp, 19 predicted proteins | sample 7449681 | NCBI WGS metagenome assembly JACCDX01 (sample SAMN15323450, study PRJNA562643) | freshwater metagenome | isolation source: river surface water | place: USA:Blue River Watershed | collected 2017-08-18
ATCCGGTCTATTGCGGTTTATATCGTATTCAATATCGTTGCTTGCCGCTTAATGAACATTTTGAAATCAATATCGATGATTACCTGCAAGCCAATGGCGGTATTATTTTCCCCAATCCTAATGCGCCTACAGGTGTGTATTTGCAGTTATCAGAAATAGAGCGATTGTTAAACGCTAATCCTGATTCTGTCGTGATAGTGGATGAGGCTTATTGTGATTTTGGCGGCGAGAGTGCTGCCAGTTTGATTCATCGATATCCGCAATTGTTGGTAGTCAGTACCATGTCGAAATCAAGATCATTGGCTGGCCTACGTATAGGTTTTGCGCTAGGCAATGCTGCGTTGATAGAAGGCTTGCACAGAGTGAAAGATAGTTTTAATTCCTATCCACTAGATCGACTGGCGCAAGCAGGGGCGATTGCTGCATTTCAGGACCAAGCCTATTTTGAGATGACCAGAGATCGGGTGATGGCCTCAAGACAACATTTGGTCGAAGCGATGCAAGCCATGGGTTTTGAAGTATTGCCGTCGATGGCCAACTTTATTTTTGCGCGCCATCCTCAACATCAAGCTTCTTGGTTGTTGGATCAGTTGCGTCAACATGACATCATTGTGCGTCGATTTACGCAACCTGAACGTATTAATAACTTCCTCAGAATTACCGTAGGGGATGAACAGCAGTGTGAAAAATTGCTCAAAACCTTGGCAGTTTTGCTCAAATCTGCTTTGACCTGAGGGCAAAAACGTTATATAAAGGCGGTTCGGTAAAAAAATTCATCAAGAAATGATTTACCATTCATTTTTGTTAAATTGTTCATGAAGCGTAATCAATAATAACGCGACGTGTATTAAAGTGGAGGATATATCGTGGCACTTACACAGATGGCATTAGATTCATTAGATTTCGACGCAACCGTTGCTTTAGCAACTAAAGTTGCACCACATGTCGATATCTTGGAAATTGGTACACCATGTATCAAGCACAACGGTATCAAATTGTTAGAAACCTTGCGTACAAAATTCCCAAAAAATAAAATTTTGGTTGATTTGAAGACTATGGACGCTGGCTTCTATGAAGCTGAGCCTTTCTACAAAGCGGGTGCAGATATTTGTACCGTATTGGGTACTGCAGATATTGGCACTATCAAAGGTGTGATTGATGCCGCTAACAAGTACGGTAAAAAAGCACAAGTTGACTTGATCAATGTTTCTGATAAAAAAGCACGCACCAAAGAAGTTGCTAAATTGGGCGCGCACATTATCGGTGTGCATACAGGTTTGGACCAACAAGCTGCAGGTCAAACACCTTTTGCAGACTTGGGTATGGTTGCTAGCTTGAATCTAGGCGTAGATATTTCTGTTGCTGGTGGTGTAAAAGCCGCTACTACTGCACAAGTGCGTGATGCTGGCGCAACGATTATCGTAGCGGGTGCTGCGATTTACGGTGCTGCTGATCCAGCTGCTGCAGCTGCAGAGATTACATCTATCGCTCACGCTGGTTCTAAAGGCGGTGGTCTATTTGGCTGGTTGAAACGTTTATTCAGCTAATTAGCCTCAGGAAGTTGTTTGATTTAACCGCCGCAAAACATCTTAATGGTTTTGCGGCGGTTTTTTGTTTAGAGAATTCACATGATGCGAAGTGCAGAAGTTATTCGTAATACCCTTGAGACCCAAATTTCGGTAAAAATAAATTTGGATGGAAAAGGTGAGTCCAGCTTGGCTACAGGGTTGGGATTTTTGGATCACATGATAGATCAAATCGCCAGACACGGCATGATAGATATTAGCGTGCAAGCCAAAGGGGATTTACATATTGATGCCCACCATACCGTCGAAGATATCGGTATTACTTTAGGTCAAGCGTTTGCCAAAGCCATAGGGGATAAGAAAGGTATACGCCGCTATGGGCACGCCTACATCCCCTTAGATGAAGCGCTATCTAGAGTGGTGTTGGATTTGTCAGGTCGCCCTGGACTGGAATTTTTTGTCGAATTTAAGCGCGCACAAATTGGTGAATTTGATGTGGATTTGGTGCATGAATTTTTCCAAGGGTTCGTCAATCATGCTTTCGTCACCTTACACATTGATAACCTAAGAGGCGAAAACGCGCATCATCAGGCGGAAACAATTTTTAAAGCATTTGGACGAGCATTACGTATGGCGATTGAATTCGATCAACGTATGATGGGCGTGACGCCCTCAACTAAAGGCACACTGTAATATTGATTAACCAATTCAGTTAACAGTTTTAATTCATGATGACAATTGATATTGCAGTAGTCGACTATGGCATGGGTAATCTTCGCTCGGTGAGCAAAGCCTTGGAGCATGTAGCCCCAACCCTATCGATCAAAGTTACAGATCAAGCGCAGGATATACACAACGCAAAAAAGGTGGTGTTCCCTGGACAAGGAGCTATGCCTGATTGTATGCGTGAACTTGCCTCACGTGGTCTCACTCAAGCGGTCATTGATGCATCAGCTAGCAAGCCTTTCTTGGGGATATGCATAGGTCTACAATTATTATTCGAGCATTCTGAAGAGGGCGATGCGAATGGTTTGGCAATCTTGCCTGGCCGGGTAAAAAGATTTTCCTCAGCCGATATGCACGATGCAGCTGGGAATAAATTAAAGGTGCCGCATATGGGATGGAATCAAGTCTATCAGCGTAGCGCACATCCAATGTGGCAAGATATTCAGGATGCGGAGCGCTTTTATTATGTGCATAGTTATTATGTGCAACCGGAGCAGAAGGGTATGATTGCGGGTGAGTCAGAATACCCAACGAGATTCACTAGCGTGATTGCGCGCGACAATATTTTTGCAGTGCAATTTCATCCTGAAAAAAGTCAGCATGCTGGCTTACAGCTGTTGAAAAATTTTGTAGGATGGGATGGCACGCTTTAGTGTTAATTGTTCATTATTTATGGTTAAGTTTTTAAAGTTATGTTGATTATTCCTGCGATAGATTTAAAAGACGGACATTGCGTCCGATTAAAACAAGGGTTGATGGAAGATGCTACGGTGTTTTCTGAAGATCCTGCTGCAATGGCTAGACACTGGTTGGATGCTGGTGCTAAACGCTTACATTTAGTGGATTTGAATGGCGCGTTCGCCGGCAAACCAGTGAATGAGGATGCTATTAAAGCCATCGTACAATCTTGCCGAGGTGAAATTCCAATTCAGTTGGGCGGTGGTATTCGCGATCTAGATACCATAGAGCGTTATTTAGATGATGGGATTGACTATGTGATTATCGGCACTGCAGCGGTAAAAAATCCTGGCTTCTTACATGAGGCATGTTATGCATTTCCAGGACAGATTATCGTTGGACTGGATGCCAAAGACGGTAAAGTGGCAGTGGATGGTTGGTCTAAATTAACTGGACATGATGTTATTGATTTGGCTGTGAAATTCCAAGACTATGGTGTTGAGGCCATTGTCTATACCGATATAGGACGCGATGGCATGTTATCTGGGGTAAATATCGAAGCCACAGTAAAACTCGCACAAGCATTAACCATTCCTGTGCTTGCAAGTGGCGGTATTACCAATCTAGAAGATGTCAAAAAACTTTGCGAAGTAGAGCCTGAGGGAATAATGGGTGCCATTACCGGGCGTGCTATCTATGAAGGGACACTAGATTTCTCAGCAGCGCAAATTTTGGCTGATGAGTTAGGGATGCCCTAATGTTAGCTAAGCGCATCATTCCATGCCTTGATGTGACTAATGGACGTGTCGTCAAGGGTGTTAATTTTCTTGAATTAAAAGATGCAGGTGATCCAGTAGAAATTGCCAAGCGCTATGACGATCAGGGCGCTGACGAGCTTACCTTTCTAGATATCACCGCCAGTTCAGACAATCGTGATTTGATCTTACATATCATTGAGGATGTTGCATCCCAAGTATTCATCCCGCTCACCGTCGGTGGTGGTGTGCGCAGCGTTGAGGATGTAAGAAGATTGTTGAACGCAGGCGCTGATAAGGTCAGTATTAATACTTCTGCAATTCTCAATCCGCAATTAGTCGAAGATGCAGCCAAGCGTTATGGATCCCAATGTATTGTGGTCGCGATTGATGCTAAACGGGTGCACTCAGAGCCGGATAAATGGGAGGTGTTTACCCACGGGGGGCGCAATCCAACCGGCTTAGATGCAATTCAGTGGGCGCAAAAAATGGTGTCACTAGGTGCGGGTGAATTATTAATTACCAGCATGGATAGAGATGGTACTAAGATAGGCTTTGATAATGCATTGAATCGCGCCATCAGTGAGACTGTGGATGTTCCTATTATTGCATCGGGTGGAGTTGGCTCATTACAACATTTAGTCGATGGGATAGAGCTGGGCGGAGCGGATGCTGTGCTAGCCGCAAGCATTTTTCATTATGGTGAATATACCGTCAATCAAGCAAAACAATTTATGGCAAAACAAGGTATAGAGGTTAGACTTTGAGTTGGCTAGATGAAATTAACTGGACCGATGGTTTAGTACCAGTGATTGCCCAAGACAGTGAGAGCGGATTGGTTCTCATGTTTGCTTTTATGAATCGTGAGGCACTATTAAAAACTAGCCAAATTGGTGAAGCCGTATATTGGTCAAGATCGAGGAAAAAACTTTGGCATAAGGGAGAAGAATCTGGCCATGTTCAAAAGGTGGTCGAGATTCGTTTAGATTGTGATCGTGATGTGGTTTTATTAAAAGTGCAGCAACAAGGTGGAATTGCATGCCACACAGGACGTGAAAGTTGTTTCTTTGAAAAATTAGTTGATGAACATTGGCAGGTTGATCAGCCAGTGCTTAAAGATCCTAAGGAAATTTACAAAAAATGAATGATATCCTTACTCGACTTACAGAAGTGCTGCAGCAAAGAAAGACTGCGAATCCGGATACTTCCTATGTTGCAAAGCTTTATCAAAAGGGCGTTAATTCCATAGCAAAGAAAATTGGTGAAGAAGCAAGTGAAACAATAATTGCTGCTAAAGATGGAGATCGTAATCAAATTATTTATGAAACAGCAGATTTATGGTTTCATACATTAGTGCTACTAACACATTGTGATATTGAGCCAGATGAAGTTTTACAAGAGCTTGCGCGTCGCGAAGGAATCTCTGGAATTGACGAAAAGGCTTCAAGAGCGAAGCAATAAGTGTTATTGTGGGAAATAAATGATGTCAGATAGTTGTATTTTTTGTAAAATTATTTCAGGTGAAATTTCTTCGAAGAAGATTTTCGAAGATGGCGATTTGATGGTTTTTCATGATATCCATCCAATCGCACCGGTGCATTTTTTGATAATTCCAAAAGTGCATATAGAATCCTTAAGTCATGCTGAAGCAATGCATCAAAATTTGTTAGGCAAAATGCTGTTGTTGGCTCCAAAGCTCGCGTCTGAGCTAGGACTCAAAGGCTTTAGGACGATGATCAATACTGGTCGTGAAGGTGGACAGGAGGTATTTCATTTTCATGTTCATGTATTTGGTGGTGGTGCAAATTTACCTAAAACATAACTTAACTTAGGAGCAATAAAATGGGTGGTTTATCACTTTGGCATTTAATCGTTTTACTAGTCATCGTGCTGGTAATTTTCGGAACAAGAAAACTTCGCAACGCTGGAAGCGATTTGGGTGGGGCAGTAAAAGGATTCAAAGATGCAGTTAAAGATGAATCCGCGCCTGCGCAAAATTCAACAGCAAGTGCATCAGTAGCCGTTGCTGCCAAGAAGCCAGCTGCTAAAAAACCAGCGGCTAAAAAGTCAACCGCTAAAAAGCCTGCTGCTAAAAAACCAGCGGCAAAAAAACCAGCAGCTAAAGCGGCAGCTAAGCCAGCTGCAAAAGCTGTAGCTAAAAAACCAGCAGCTAAGAAACCTGCGGCTAAGGCAGCAGCAAAACCAGCGGCAAAAAAAGTAGCGGCTAAAAAACCGGCTGCTAAAAAGCCAGCAGCTAAAAAAACAGCGGCAAAAAAACCAGCAGCAAAAAAATAATCTAACATCATCAAGATATGTTTGATGTTGGATTTGCTGAGTTAGTCGTCATCGGGGTCGTTGCCATTATGGTAATCGGCCCCGATAAACTTCCGCAGGTCGCAAGATTCCTTGGTTCCATGGTTGGCCGCATGCAACGTTATATATCATCTGTCAAATCAGAAATGGAACGTGAGATGAGGATGGAAGAGTTAAAACAATTACAAAATAGCATTGCTGATTCTTTACCAACAGAATCAATCGAATCATCAAAAAAATTAGAAAAAAAACCAAAGCGCAAAAAGCCAGATGCAAAATAATTTTCTTAAAGTTCTTTTCACATGAGCGTAACTAATGGATTTTTATTACACCTGATTGAACTTCGTCAGAGAGTCATAAAAATGGCAATTGTATTTGCTTTGGTGATGCTGGGTTTATTCCCTTTTGCAAATCAAATTTATACTTGGATGGCCACTCCATTGCTTGTCAATTTGCCAAGTGGCGCGCATATGATTGCTACGGAGATTACGACGCCATTTTTTGTTCCAATTAAAGCCGCTATGTTGCTGGCGATTATCATTTGTTCGCCCTATATGCTTTATCAGACATGGGCATTTGTGGCACCCGGTCTTTATCAACATGAGAAGCGTTTTGCCTTGCCACTATTAATCGCAAGTTTCTTGTTATTTATTTTAGGTATGTTGTTCGCTTACACATTGGTATTGCCTTTGGTATTTGCATTTTTCTCGCATACTACACCTCAAGGAGTAGTGATGATGACGGATATCAGTCACTACCTAGACTTTGTGATTTCAATGCTGATAGCTTTTGGTTTGGCGTTTGAAGTGCCAGTGTTGGTGGTGATATTGGTGCGTACCGGTATAGTCAGCATCAATGCTATGATTGCAGCCAGATCCTATGTGATTGTAGGTGCGTTTGTGATAGGCGCTATATTTACTCCGCCAGATGTTTTTTCCCAATTTTTACTTGCTGTTCCACTATGCTTTTTATTTGAGTTGGGCGTTCTGTTCTCACGTTATTTTGTATCCGCACCAAATAGTATCAAACCTATAGTAGACCAATAATTACTAGTTCAGCTTAGGTCGTTTTCCAATATTGACAGCAACAGTTAATAGTTTCTCATCGCGTATCAATTTTAATTGCGCCAAACTACCAGGATTGAGTTCGGAAATAATTCCTATCATGCTAGCATTATCGTTCAATTTTTGAGCATCTATTTGTAATAAAACATCACCTGGTTTAATTCCGGCTTTTTCTGCTGGGCTATTCAATATCACTGCAGTAATTAAACAGCCTTGTAAGTGTTTTAAGTGGAAAGACTGTCTAAGTTCTTCCGAGATGTCCTGAGCTTGAACCCCTATCCAGCCTCTAGTGACTGACCCTTGTTGCATAATTTGATGAGCTATTTTTTTGACGATGCTGACAGGAATAGCAAAACCGATACCCATAGAACCACCGTCTTTAGAAAAAATAGCACTGTTAAGACCTATCAGTTGTCCTTGGGTGTTGACTAGTGCCCCTCCGGAGTTGCCAGGGTTGATGGCTGCATCAGTTTGAATAAAATCCTCGAAAGTATTTATACCGAGATGATTTCTGCTTAGCCCACTAATAATACCTTGGGTAATCGTTTGACCAACACCAAACGGATTGCCAATAGCAAGGACTACATCACCAATTTGACTCTTATTGGCTTGAGCAAACTCAATGACTGGCAGACCTTGCGCGCTAATTTTTAAAACTGCAATATCGCTTTCCGGGTCAGTGCCAATAACCGTCGCTGAGTAGGTTTTGCCATTATTAAGTGCTACTTGAATCACATCAGCTGCATCTATGACATGATGATTGGTTACGATATATCCATCAGAGCGTACGATAACCCCGGATCCTAATCTATGATCTTTTTGAGAAGGGTGCTGAAAGTTTTCACCAAAATATTTTTTGAAAAATTCATCATCATGAAATTTCGGATGAGGATTAATTTTTTTACTGGAAAAAATATTTACTACTGCGGGCATGGCTTTGATTGCAGTGGCATGATATGAGTTAATAGGCAAGTTGCGTACCAACGGTAGATGACTGTTCACCGATGGGTTTTGGAATAAGTTTGGTAATGCCAAATTAAGCACCATCACGACAGCTAAGCTGATCGTTACGCTTTGTGCGAAAATAAGCCATAATTTTTTCATGTTAGATGTCATAAGAGTCCCCAAAATGCATATCAATTCTATCATTGAATATTTAGACGATTTACTAGATGTAAAACGTTTTAATGATTATTGCCCGAATGGACTTCAAGTACATGGACGAGATGAAGTGAAAAAAGTTGTGGCTGGGGTTACGGCAAGTTTAGATTTTTTAAAAACTGCACAAGCAGCTGGCGCAGATACGGTATTGGTTCATCATGGCTATTTTTGGAAAAATGAGGATGCCACTGTCACTGGTCTCAAAAAGAAGCGCATCGAATTTTTATTGCAGCATCAAATGAATTTAATCGCTTACCACCTGCCATTAGATGCACACCCTGAGCTAGGTAATAATGCACAACTGGCAAAGATTCTTGATTTACAAATAGATGGAAATGCTACGCAACAAAATTTAGTGATGCTGGGGCATTTGCCACAAGCAAAATTGCTTGCCGAATTTTCTCAACAAATAGCTACGAAATTAAAACGTAATCCCATGGTGATAGGGTCAGCTAACAAGCCTATTAAAAAAGTGGCATGGTGCACTGGTGCAGCACAAGGATATTTCCATCAAATTCTTTCGGAGCAAGTGGACGCTTACATTACCGGTGAAATTTCTGAAGCCAATTTTCATATCGCGAATGAGTCTGGTGTGGCTTTTATTTCGGCCGGACACCATGCCACCGAGAGATATGGCGTAAAGGCATTAGCCCAACAATTAGAACAACAATTTGATATTCAAACCAGCTTTATTGATATCGACAATCCAGTGTAATCATGCGAGCTGTCTTGCCAAACGCTTGTTATCTATCGAGCTAATCCACTATTAGTTGAATTTCTCATTGAGCAAGGGTTTAAGTTTTCTAGCTAAACCTGTAAAATACTAGGTTGAATTTATTCTTAACGCTGAGTCCTCAGCTGTTCAAAATTTAGGGATATATATGGCAAAACAGGAAGTTGATAGAAGTAAGCGCAGATTCTTGGTTGCGGCTACTTCTGTGGCTGGTGGGGTAGCAGCGGCTGCAGTCGCGGTTCCGTTCATTTCTAGTATGCTACCTAGCGAGCGTGCAAAGGCCGCTGGAGCGCCGGTTGAAGTTGACATTAGCAAGATTGAGCCTGGCTCAGTGCTGACCGTTGAATGGCGAGGCAAGCCTGTATGGATTGTGAATCGAACTCAAGCCATGCTAGATACCCTAAAAGGACATGATGCAAATCTGTCGGACCCGGCTTTAGAAGTGGTTTCTCAACAGCCTGACTATTGTAAAAATGCAACCCGTTCCATCAAACCCAACATTATGGTGATGGTCGGTATTTGTACTCACTTGGGTTGTTCTCCATCACCTAAATTACAAAGTGGTGCAGACATGGGTGCAGATTGGCCGGGCGGTTTTTTCTGCCCATGTCATGGCTCAAAATTTGACCTAGCCGGTCGGGTTTTCAAAGGTTCCCCAGCGCCAACTAATTTGGTCGTCCCACCACATGAATTTGTCGGCGACAACGTGCTGGTCATTGGTAAAGACGCTAAAGGAGTTGCTTAATGGCTGCTGATAAGCAAAGTAAATTATTGGATTGGGTCAATGAGCGTTTTCCGCTTAGTTCCAATATCAAGAATCATCTCACTGAATACTACGCTCCCAAAAACTTTAACTTTTGGTATTTTTTTGGATCATTAGCTCTGTTGGTGTTGGTTATTCAAATTGTCACCGGTATTTTCCTGACAATGAATTATAAGCCCGAAGCTTCCTTGGCTTTTGCCTCGGTGGAATACATTATGCGCGATGTGTCATGGGGGCGAATCATTCGCTACATGCACTCCACGGGCGCCTCTATGTTTTTCGTTGTGGTGTATTTGCATATGTTCCGAGGTCTTATGTATGGCTCTTATAGAGCCCCACGTGAACTACTTTGGTTGTTTGGTGTAGGAATCTTCTTGGTTCTGATGGGTGAGGCTTTCTTTGGATACCTTCTCCCATGGGGGCAGATGTCCTATTGGGGAGCACAAGTGATTATTAACTTGTTTACCTCTATTCCATTTATCGGACCAGATATTTCCTTATGGATACGTGGTGATTATACGGTCTCAGACGCAACCTTGAATCGTTTCTTTGCCTTCCATGTGATTGCTTTACCTTTGGTGTTGTTGGGATTGGTGATGGCACATTTAATCGCCTTGCATGAAGTTGGTTCCAACAATCCAGACGGCATTGAGATTAAAAAGAAAAAAGATGCAAAGACAGGTATCCCGCTCGATGGTATTCCTTTCCACCCTTACTACACTGTGAAGGACTTGGTGGGCGTAGTGGTATTTCTAATCGTGTTTTCTGTGATTGTTTTCTTTACTCCAGAAATGGGCGGCTATTTCCTCGAAGCCAATAATTTTATTCCAGCGGACCCGCTGAAAACACCACCGCATATCGCGCCAGTATGGTATTTCACACCTTATTATTCGATATTGCGTGCTGTGCCTCCTATCATGAACTCACAGTTCCCTGGCGTTGCAGCCATGGGTTTGTCGGTTGTGGGATTCGCATTCTTGCCATGGCTGGATCGTAGCCCTGTGAAGTCCATCCGTTATCGCGGTCAACTCTATAAATTATGGCTAGCTGCCTTTGTAGTGAGTTTCCTAATCCTAGGATATTTAGGCACAGAGCCATCTAATGTATGGGGTCAATTTGACACCGCTACATGGATAGTCGGTGGCGCTGATCGTGCCACAGTGGTAGCGAGAATTTTCAGTTTGATTTACTTCGCGTTTTTTATTCTTATGCCTTGGTATACCAAAAAAGATAAGACTAAACGCGTGCCTGATAGGGTGACTACATGATGAAAAAACTTTTACTTGTGTTAGTTTTTTTGAGCGCTGGATTTGCTACAGCCAATGAGCATGTTCATTTAGACCGTGCGCCAATCGATCCAAATAATCAGGCCTCTTTACAGCGTGGCGCTAAGTATTTCGTTCATTATTGCTTGAATTGCCACAGCGCAGCCTCTATGCGTTATAACCGTCTGCAAGATATCGGTCTAAGCGAAGCGCAGATTAAAAGCAATCTGCTCTATGCGAGTGAAAAAGTGGGTGACACTATGATTGTAGCGATGCAAAAAGCGGATGCTAAAGCTTGGTTCGGCGCTACACCACCAGATTTATCAGTGGAAGCAAGAGCGCGAGGTGCGGATTGGTTATATACCTATTTGCGCGGTTTTTATCGGGACAGTACGAGACCCACTGGCTGGAACAATGTGGTGTTCGATAAAGTTGGTATGCCACATGTCTTATGGCAGCTTCAAGGACAGCAAATACTGAAAGAAGATGAGCAAACGCATACCCATCAACTCGTATTAGAAAAGCCAGGCACACTAAGCCCAGCGCAATATGATTTGATGGTGGCGGATCTAGTCAACTACTTGGTATATATGTCTGAACCATACAAACAGCAAGATAAGCGCTTGGGTATCTTGGTGCTCGCTTTCTTAGCGATTTTATTGGTGCTAACGGTTGCGTTGAAAAAAGAATTCTGGAAAGACATACATTAATTCAATAGCGCGGGGTTTTGATTCATCGAGCCCCGCCACTCGGGTGGAGACTAATAAAATGATGACGTTATATTCTGGTACGGTTGATCCTTACAGCCACCGTTGCCGTATCGTACTTTTCGAAAAAGGTATGGATTTCCAGGTCATTGATGTTGATTTGGCGAATAAGCCTGAAGACCTTGCCGTGATTAATCCATATAATACTGTGCCTGTATTGGTGGAAAGAGATTTGGTTTTGCAGCAAGCCAATATTATTAACGAATATATTGATGAGCGTTTTCCACATCCGCAGTTGATGCCAGCAGATCCAGTGATGCGTTCCAAAGCGCGTCTGGGATTGTTTGAAATGGAACGTGATTTGTATCGTCATGTGGATGAAATTGAAGCCAATCCAGAGGGCAAAGCGGCAGATAAAGCTCGTGCCATCATTCGGGATAATCTGACACAACTCGTTCCTATATTTTCTAAGCAAGAATATATACTTGGAGAAGAGTTCTCTATGCTCGATGTTGCCCTGTCCCCATTGCTTTGGAGATTAGGTCATTATCGTATCGAGCTTCCCAAGCAAGCCGCACCTTTGCTCAAATATGCCGAGCGTATCTTTTCACGTCCAGCTTACATTGAAGCAATGACGCCTTCTGAGAAGGCGATGCGAAAATAGTGTGTAATTGCTGAAAAGTTAAGCTAGCTAGCATGAATCCACTGCGCCCCTATTTTGTTCGAGCTGTTTATGAGTGGTGCATTGACAATGGGTATACACCTTATTTGATGGTGGTAGTCGATGAGCATACGCGTGTGCCCATGGATTATGTGCAAAATGGCGAGATAGTCTTAAATCTAGGTGGCAAAGCGGTTGGTAATCTGCAGTTGCTAAATGAGGAAATTAGTTTTTCTGCACGTTTCTCAGGGGTGTCACATCAAATTTATATTCCAATGCACGCTGTAAGTGGCATCTATGCCAAAGAGACTGGGCAAGGAATGTTTTTTGAAACAGGGGATCCGCAACCGCCGGCTAAACTAGATACTCAGCAAGATGATAAGCAAAAAGAAAAAAAATTTTCCAACAAAACTAAAAAAAATCATTTAAAGCTGATAAAATAGCGCCTCCTTTCGGGAAGCCGGATTAGCTCAGTTGGTAGAGCAGCGCACTTGTAATGCGAAGGTCGTCAGTTCGATTCCGACATCCGGCACCAATTCCCTTATTTTTATCATTAAGAATTTATCTGTCAGCTGTGAAATCATTGTAAAACTTGCAACGGCATTGCTACGCGCACCCATCGCAGTTTGACAAAGGCGAGATTTCATATCATAATCGCAGGTTCGGTTGGGAGGGGTGGCCGAGTGGTTAAAGGCGACGGACTGTAAATCCGTTCTCTCAGAGTACGAAGGTTCGAATCCTTCCCCCTCCACCATTAAATACTAAAGGCTTAAGCTGAGCTGACAGCGGTTTTGCGGGTGTAGTTCAATGGTAGAACCTCAGCCTTCCAAGCTGATGGCGTGGGTTCGATTCCCATCACCCGCTCCATAGCGCGGGGTCTCCTAGGCATAA
>JACCDX010196309.1_pt1 | contig 13242 bp, 8 predicted proteins | sample 7449681 | NCBI WGS metagenome assembly JACCDX01 (sample SAMN15323450, study PRJNA562643) | freshwater metagenome | isolation source: river surface water | place: USA:Blue River Watershed | collected 2017-08-18
ACACTCATAAAGTTTTTTACTGTAAGTTCTTTTATTTTAATCATAGGCTGTTATAAATCGCTAGTAGCGTATTCTTATTATACGTTTCGCTTTCAATGTTCACAAGCTGACTGGAAACTATCTGGTCAACGCTTTCGAAAGATTGAACATCGATGTCTGTGTTAATTTCAACTGCTTTTCGTTCTGTAATCAGTGTAAGCTCTCTGATGTCGTATTGCGACATAAAGTTTTCTTTAATAAAACTTGCTTCTTCGTAACTGATATCTATATCCAATGTCACACGCAAATGTTGTTTTGGCAGTATTAATGTGTCGGCTTCATCGATCAAACGACTTAGTGTTACCGTTCTAAACGTCGGCTGGCTAGGCCATGCGTGGTATTCTGGTTGTTTGCCCCACTCTAGTATCATCATTCCACGATCGTCGTCCCATGCATCTGCATAATTGTGGGGGAAAGCATTGCCAATGTAGTGCATATTGTTCTTGCTTTGACGTTTATGGAAGTGCCCACTGAATCCTAATTCGTATCCTTGGAACGCATCTAATTGAATCTCACCGTGATCCGGCATTTGAACCATAGCGTTCATATAAAAGTGAGGAAGTTCAAAGTGTCCAAAGATATATTTGGCTTTCTTTTTGCCTATTTGTTTCCACTCTTCTCCAACAAGCCATGGGCAAAGTGTAACGTCGCCTTCTGTCATCGGGTGGTGTACAACGGTAATACCAGGGATGTACTTTCCAAATTCAACAGAGTGAATGTCACGCTTGTCTTTATAATAAAGATCATGGTTGCCAGGAAAAAAGAAAAACTGATCAAAGGCATCGCCCAGCTTTTCCAACGCTCTGAGGCTATAATCCATAGTAGTGATATTAAGGCTGTTGCGATTATGATGCCAATCTCCAAGAAATATTCCTGTATCACACCCTTCCTCCTTTGCCTTAGCAATATACCAATCAACAAAGTCTTCGCAATCTTGATTGTGTACTTGACTGTTGCTCTTTAAACCAAAGTGTATGTCTGTAAAACATGCGGCCTTTTTAAATAGATTACTCATCCGTCGTCCCTTCTGAATGTCTGCGTAGAGCAGCTTCGTGTTCACCTTGTCCAGTTCTTGTATAACTTGGGTTCATACCGTTCATTTCTAAAATATCGTCTCTAATGTTTTGATTACGCTTTTCAATGTTGATAACTCTAACGAATGAATTAGTAACAGCAGCAGTAAAGTAAGCAAAAGGATTATCTGACTTGCTTTCATCGAATTGTAGTCCTATTTGTGTTAGTTGTAAAATGGCTTGGCCTTTCATTTCATCATTGTATGTGTAGCCCCTAACGTTACCACGAGTAGCATATCGTTCGCAGAGTTTAATCATCATGCGAGCTAAGTTGTTGGTTATTGATCCTGCGTCTTTGTCAAACTTGCCAGTTTTTAATCCGCCCTTCCAATGACTTTTTCCAACACATATTAGCTCGTCGTTCTCATCAAACTTAAAGTGTTGGAATGGTGGAAAGTTAACTTTATCATGTTTGTCAGCAGTACTTTTAGGATTCTTCTTGCGAATACTGTTTGTTGGAACATGTTCAAAAGTCATAATTCTAAAAATTAAATCTGTTTTGGCAATTTTCTTATAGTCAACAGCACAATCTGCTTGTTTGACTTTTTCTCCCGATGCCTTTCTTCGAGCATAATCTTCATCGCCTAGCCGTTTTGCTTTATTTCGCTTGGCTTCTGCTATTGTTCTTATATTAATTTTGTCTACACTGGGCAATATAATGTCATACTGATGGTATTCTGGCTTAGTAAAGCTGCAGTATGAGCTTTTTGATTTGTGTATTTCTAATAATAAATCTTTGTTGTTTAGGTAATTCACCTTTGGTGCTAATGTTGTCATCAAACGTATCTCCGGATTGTTAGATTATAAACTACGTATATTATAAAGTCAAATAAATATATTACCAAAAGGAAAAACAAATATGGCTTTTACAACAGGTAATAGTTTCGTCAATAAAGTTGCAGCAGGTGCCGCAGTTTTTGGAGCCGCAACACAGGCGGTTAATACAGTTTCGGCTATTAGTGCTGCGTTATCAACTCTTGATAGTTCTGCTGGCGTCGGTGGCGCACTTAGAGCGTTAAATCTTCCCGCAGGAGGCGAAGCGATTGGAGACATTGCCAGTGCTTTTGCTGCGTTCCAAGGTGATCCGTATGCTAATGATTGGCGTGTCAGATTAAGTCTTCCAAATTGGTCTAGTTTTAAATCTAGCCCAGTACTAAAACCGCTTAGAGATGCTGGCGGGTTTGTGTTTCCTTTTACTCCAAGGATTACTATTAAAGGTAATGCCAAGTATACTCCAGAATCGGTTGTGCATTCAAACTATCCTGTAAATTCCTATAAGAACAGCGACCCAGGAACTATCGAAATAACTGCAACAATGGCAGTTGAAGATGCAGGACAGGCGTTATATTGGATTGCAGCAGTACATTATTTACGTTCTGTGTCAAAAATGTTCACTGGTTTTGATCCAAAAGCCGGCAACCCACCTCCCATAGTCATGCTAAACGGTTATGGCAACTATGTTTTCAAGAATGTTCCTGTAGCTGTCTCAGGATTTACGTTTACTTTACCATCAGATACAGACTACATTCATTGCGATGTAGTTGGTTCTGCGGCAGGAAACATTGCAGGATCGGCAGATGCAGTTAGTGGTTTGGCAGATACACTCGGAGGAGCAATCCCAGGTATTTCTGGATTTGCAGATACATTTAGTGCCATCGCTGGCGGCGTTGGCCAAGTAGCAGGTTTGTTAGGAACATTTGGTATTGGCGGAACAACCAGCGGAGGAAAAGCCTATGTTCCAACTAAGAGTGAATTTACTGTTACATTAACACCAATGTATAGTAGAACATCAATACGTAAGTTCAGCCTTGACAGGTTTGTAACCGGTTCGTATTTAAATAGTTCATTCGGGTACATTTAATCATGGCACAATATAGTATCTTAAGCCCTTGGCATACAACAAATTTCAAACAAGACTATCTTGATATCTTATCAATTAGACCAGTTAGTGCCGAGCCAGACGATTTTCTTTACACAATAGAAAGTCAGTATATGTACAGACCGGACTTGCTAGCCTTTGACTTGTACGGTGATGCACAATTATGGTGGGTGTTTACACAAAGAAATATGGATGTTCTAGAAGATCCTATTTTTGATTTTGTCCCAGGAAAGAAAATTTATATTCCTAAAGCAAGTGGACTCCGAACTGTGTTAGGAGTTTAATATGGGGTTTGATGTAATTGGAGCAACAACTAATCTTGTACAAACTGCTTCTTCATTAGGTAATAACTTTGGATCAATTCCTGGAGGAATAAGTGTTCCAGCACCAAACATTTTATCAAACTACGCCAGCTATACGTATGTTATTGCCTTACACCCTTTAACTCCTAACGAGTTTAATTTTCCAGACCAGTCGTATATTCAAGGAAAAGTTCTACCAATTATTTGCAAGTCGGCATTTGCCGACCCAGTAAACAGGATTCAAACACCTAATTTTGGAAAACAAGATTTCTTTATTAATAATTTAACATTTGACACGTATATTGGTAATACCAATCCTAAAACAACCTCTGTTGCTACGATTCAATTTGACGTTGTTGAACCGTACAGTATTGGGTTGTTTGTCAATGCTTTACAAACTGCCGCCCTTAAAGCAGGTTATACTAACTGGAGAGATGCTCCGTTTTTACTAAGCATCGAGTTTAGAGGAAATACAGAAAAAGGAACAATGCAAAAAGTTCCGTTTTCAAAACGATATGTTCCTATAAGAATGTCAGATATGACAATGAATTCGACAGATCAAGGAACACGATATTTAATTAATGGATATGCAACACAAGGGTTAGCTCTTACAAAAGAGTTTGCATCTTTAAGAACAGATCTTAGTATTAAAGGAAAAACAGTTCAAGAAGTGTTACAAACTGGCCAAGAAAGTTTACAAAATGTTGTGAATGCTAAGTTATATGAAGCTATAGATAATGGTTCTAGAAAAGTTGCAGATCAAGTTGTCATTATTTTTCCAAAAGATATGGCAGACAGTAAAGCTGTATCAAGAGCAGCAACTCAAAACGAAACATCGCCTAATACTGCTTACATAAATCCTCAAACTTCAGGAAGTTCTGCTGAACTATTAAAGAAAATAGGTGTAACAGTTGCAAATTTAGAACAGTCTTCGGGCGATGTAAATGAGATTGGTGCTAGTAGTTTAGGATTTAATCCTACTAGAAAATCAGAACAATCTCCAGGAAGGCAAGACCAGACATGGGACCCTGCACTAAAAATATGGCTTAGAGGAAAATTAATTCCTAATTGGGACGAAGGATCCTTTAAATTTAGCCAAGCTGTTGATATACCTACGGCTATAAATCAAATTATTCTAGCCAGCGAATATGCCGAAAAAGCATTAGCCAATCCAGTTAACGGTATGGTAACTTGGTGGAGAATTGCCACACAAGTGTATTATGTTGAGACAAAAGAAAATGATGCAGATATTGGAAAAATGCCAAAGATAGCAGTGTATCGTGTAATACCTTATAAGGTGCATTTAAGCAAAGTTGCTGGATCGGGTGTTGCAGTAGATGGTATAGATTTTTTAAAAGCTCGAGCCATTAAAAGGTATGATTATATCTTTACAGGAAAAAATACAGAAATTATAAAATTTAATATTGATTATAATGTTGGTTTTGCAAACAGTTATGCATCTGATGCTTTTTTAAACAGTATAGGACTGGCAAGAGCTAAATCAGAACAAACTGTAGCTGAAAAACCTAGCGGATATACAGACGTCCCAGCTTTTAAGCCTCAAGGCGCACCTCAATCTCAATCCGATCAGCGAGGTGCCCAACGTACAATGTCTCGAGACGATCAAATAGATAACAGTCAAGACAAAGTCGGTGGCAATGCTGCTGAAACTGCTCTTCAGCGATTGGCTAAAACATTCCACGAAGCAATTACAAATCCTTACGACATGACTCAGTTAGATTTAGAAATACTAGGAGATCCTTATTGGTTTGCCACTAGCGGTATGGGCAATTATGTCGCACAACCAGTTCAAGGATTTAAAGATTTGGCCATGGACGGTTCAGTTAACTGGCTTGCAAACCAAGTAGATGTAGTGGTCAATTTTAGAAGCCCAATTGATATAAATCAAACAACCGGGATGTATAACTTTGCTGGACCAAATCACATGGACATGACAAAGGATCCAAAGGCAGGACCTGCAATTGGTTTTACTGGAGCATATTGTGTTACTAATGTAACAAATTATTTTAAAGACGGGCAATTTAGACAAGCACTCAAAGGTTTTAGGAGAGATGGTCAGGAATTTCAAACAATTGCCAAGAAAGAAAATACTCTTAATCCTAAGAATGAAGGCAGAACACAACAAGGTGGTAAATCTTAATGGGCGCATCTGATAATTTTGATACAATACAACCAGGCGTTAATCGCCCCAAGGAAGGTATTTTTCTTGCTGAAGTGGTAGGGCACCAAGATAAAACTTTTATGGGAGTGTTAGAAGTAAGATTACACAGACCTTACGGAAATAAGTTAGCTCCGGGACAAACCTTTCAGGCAAAATTTATGAGTCCTTTTTACGGATCAACGCCAAACGAAGGTTTGACTTTAGACGACGACTACTCTCATACACAAAAAAGTTACGGCATGTGGTTCGTTCCTCCGGATATTGGAACAACTGTTATTGTTATTTTTGTTCAAGACGATGCCAAATATGCATACTGGATTGGTTGTGTACCTGAAGAAGGAATGAACTTTTCAGTGCCAGGTCAAGCTGCTACTAAATTTACATTAGACGGAGAAGGCAGAGTTCCTGTAGCGGAATATAATAGATTACTTAATGAAGGTGTAAGAACTGATATTACAAAAATTCTTAAGCCTAAAAATTTATTAACAGATGTTTTAACAACACAAGGATTAATAAAAGACGATATTCGAGGCATAACAACATCTAGTGCTCGTCGAGAATTTCCTAGCAGTGTATTTGGAATAAGTACACCCGGCCCGCTAGACAAAAACGGTCCAACAAAGAAAATAGGTATTAAAGGTCGAGAAGCAGATCAGCTTCCAATGAGTCGCCTTGGCGGCACAACATTTGTAATGGACGACGGCGATGACAAGTTTATTAGAAAAACGCTAGCCAGTGAAGGCCCACCAGAATATTCTTCTGTTGAAAATACAGAAACTGCTGGATTGCGTGATGTACCTCACAACGAGTTAGTTCGCATACGAACTAGAACAGGTCATCAAATATTGATGCACAACTCAGAAGATTTAATTTACATTGGTAATGCTAGTGGAACAACGTGGATAGAAATGACCAGTAACGGCAAAATTGATATCTACGCCGAAGACAGCATAAGCATTCATACAGAAAAAGATTTAAATTTTAAAGCAGATAGAGATATTAATTTAGAAGCTGGTCGTAATTTTAATGTAAAATCTAAATCTAAAGTGCATCTAGAAGCTGGCACAGATATTGAATCGTTGGCTACTGCTAATACAAAAATTACAAGTGGAGCAAACTCTCATATCAATAGCGGCACTTCTCACAGAGAGACTGCTGGAAAAATTTATATGAATAGTTCGCAAACAGCAGAAAAATCAGTAGCATTAGAGGTCTGTACAGTTCCTAACAAAGAAGGAATACAAGACTTAGAAACAATTATGATGCGTGTACCGCAACATGAGCCATGGCCTCACCATGAAAATTTAGATCCGGTTTCTTTTAAAAATACTGACAGAGAGTCAGCAAAATCAATAGCAACTCCAAAAGCATTTAAAGAATACACAACAAAAACTGATACATTTGAAAAGATTATACCACCAAGTGCTAATCAAGGAGCGCAATAATGAGCGAAAATTCAAAATTATATAATAAAATAGTATTATCACCAAACCAGCGAAACGATTTAATTGCCCCAAAAACATATAAAGGTTTTAGCACAGTTAGTAGTGACACAGAAAATTTTGCGTTATACGATTTTCAGCTGATTCAACAAGACTTACTTAATCATTTCCATACAAGACAAGGCGAAAGATTAATGAATCCAGCGTTTGGAACGATTATATGGGATTTATTATTTGAACCACTAACAGACCAACTTAAAAATTTAATAGTTGAAAACGTAAACACTATTATAAATTACGATCCTAGAATAAGTGCAAGTCAAGTGTCTGTTAGTCAATACGACACAGGAATACAGCTTGAATGTGTATTAACTTATTTGCCCTACAACATTAGTCAGTCCATGCAATTAAGGTTTGACCAAGCAAACGGACTGTTGTTAGGATAAAGTACGTACATTATTTTCATCGATAAATATTGTTATTAGGATAAATCATGACGGTAACTGCTAGACAAAATAAACTTTTAATATCTGAAGATTGGAAAAAAATATACCAATCTTTTAAAAATGCTGATTTTCAAAGCTATGACTTTGAAAATTTACGCCGTACGATGATTGATTATATCCGTCAAAATTACCCAGAAGATTATAACGATTATATCGAGTCTAGTGAATACCTTGCTCTTATTGACCTTATTGCATTTTTAGGTCAAAGTATTGCCTTCCGTGTTGATTTAAACGCCCGTGACAACTTCTTAGAACTAGCAGAGCGACGCGAAAGCGTACTACGTTTAGCACGTCTATTATCTTATAATGCCAAGCGAAGCGTAGCAGCCAGCGGATTGTTGAAATTTTCTAGCATCTCAACAACTGAAAATGTAGTAGATAGTACAGGCAGGAACTTAGCAGGGCAAGTGATTAACTGGAACGATGCTAGTAATCCAAACTGGTACGACCAGTTTATTAAAGTTATAAATTCTGCATTTGCAAAAACTCAGCAATTTGGTAACCCAGCAGCTAGTGATACGATTTACGGAACCCCAACAGATCAATATGTGTTTCAGAATAATACTACAGGTTTGCCTATTTACGGATTCACAAAAGTTGTTGCTGGCCGAAGCATGGACTTTGAGGTAGTTAGTACTACATTCCAAGGACGCTCTTACGTATACGAAGAAACTCCAAAGCAAGGAAATCGTTTAAGTTGCATTTACAAAGATGACGGCCGAGGAACTGGTAGCCCAGGTTCGGGTTTCTTTTTAAGATTTGTTCAAGGCACATTGAACACAGGAACATTCTCAATCACACAACCTAGTAATAATCAATCTATAGACATTGACAGTCAAAATATCAACAATGACGATGTTTGGTTGTACCAGGTAGATTCTGAAGGCGCAGAATCTACATTGTGGACTAGCGTTTCAAATTTTGAAGCCAACAATATCATCTATAATAGTGTTAATAAAAATATAAGAACAATTTTTTCTGTTATAACAAGAACAGGCGATGCTGTTAGTTTACAGTTCAGCGATGGAACATTTGGTGATTTACCGTTAGGCACTTTTAAAACTTATTATCGTGTAAGTAACGGGTTAAGTTATACAATTAATACACAAGACATACGAAATGTAAGTATTTCGTTTCCTTATATTTCAAATTCAGGGCAACAAGAAGCACTAACGATCTCTATGAATTTGGCAAGCAGCGTTTCAAATGCAGCTGTCGCCGAGTCTAGCGAGGATATTAAAGCAAATGCACCTCAGACATACTATACACAAAATAGAATGGTTACAGGCGAGGATTATAATATTAGTCCTCTATCCGCTAGCACTCAAATATCAAAAATTAAGGCTATTAACAGAACAAGTTCTGGTATTAGCAGATACTTTGATTTGTCAGATCCAACAGGAAAATACAGTTCGACAACGTTATTTGCAGACGACGGCTTAGTTTACAAAGAAGAATTTACTAATCTATTTAGATTTTCTTATGCAAACAAAACAGACATTGAAGGAATAATTTATAACGACATAGTTGATATTTTAAAAAATATTGATTTAAGAAACTTCTATTATGAAAAGTTTTTAAATTATGTTGAAGGACTTGATACTATTTGGACTAATGTGACTAGCGATACGGGACTATCAACTGGTTATTTTGGTGCAAGTACTGGAAATGCAATATACAAACTTGGTGAGTTTACTTCAACTGATTTAAAATATATTAAAGCAGGCTCGTTGATAAAATTTACAGCCCCGGCTGGTTGGTATTTTGATACATTTAATAACAATCAATTAGTTTACGGTTCTGCAACCGCCCAAGGCGCAACTACTGTGTTATGGGCGGAAGTAGTTAGTGTAGTTAATGACGGATCTGCCAGCGGCACAGGAGTGTTACCAACAGGGTTTGGACCTGTAACTCTTAATAGAACCATACCGTCATTAGCAACCGGGTCTGGAGTTAATCCGTTGTTATCTTTGATTATTCCAATATGGAGAACTGCAATAGATTCGGACACTATCAGCACAATGATAGATTTAATTTATTCAAATAAACCATTTGGTTTAAGATACGATGCAGTGAATCAGCAATGGAAAATTATTTTTGAATTAAATTTAGATACAAAGAATAAATTTAGTTTAGGAAAACAAGGCGATCAAACTAATCTTAGACAAGATGCCAGCTGGCTCTTATTGTTCACTACGGATAACGAATTTTATTCAGTAGAATCAAGATGCCAACGTTATATTTTTGAAAGCGACAAACAAACACGTTTTTACTTTGAATCTCTTAACAAAATATATGACAGTAAAACAAATTCAATTGTTAAAGATGTAATCAACGTATTAAGTATCAACACCAAACCAGATAGCTCTTCTGCGTTTACATACGATCAAACATGGGATATTGTTCAAGAGTTCATAGGAATTGACGGATACGTTGATAATAAAAAATTAATTGTATCGTTTGCTGATTCTGACGATAACGGCGTTGTTGATAATCCAGAACTATTTTTAAATATTGTAGCTCCTCCTATAGTAGGAGAAACAAATTCTGCAATATTACAGAAAAAATATATCATTCAAGAAAAATATTCAATTAGTCAAGGTCAAGAAGACTATAGATATTTTAATAACTTTAATCAGACAGTGCTAATAAAAGCCAGTAAAAATTTTGTATCTGTAAGTGAAAGAAAAACAGGTCAATATTTTTACTTTGTTGATACAGATACTGTTTTTAAATATAATGATAAACTAGCTGATCCGTATGTTCCTACATTAGATTATAAAGTTTACCTTGGCCGTGACAATTTAAAATTTCAATATGTACACAATGCTGACTACGATAGTAGAATTGATCCAGGTGCAAGTAACATAATTGACATTTACTTGTTAACTAAGAGTTTTGATATTAAATTTAGACAGTGGCTATCTGGTGCAATTGAAACCAAGCCCTTACCTCCAAGTTCTAACGAGTTATACGATTTAATTTCAACAAATTTAAATCTTATCAAAACAATTAGTGACGAGATAGTATACCATCCAGCAAACTATAAAATTTTATTTGGACAAACAGCAAGTCCAGATGTACAGGCAAGTTTTAAAGTAATTAAAAATTCAAATCAAGTTGTATCAGACAACGATATCAAAACACGAATTATATCAGCAATAGAAGAATTTTTTGCTTTGGAAAATTGGGAGTTTGGCGACACGTTCTATTTTACAGAACTTTCTGCGTATGTAATGACACAGTTAGCACCAGACATTTCTAGTTTTGTTATTGTTCCAAGACAAAGCGGTTTAGGATTTGGTAGTTTGTTTGAAATTAAATCAGCAAGCGACGAATTATTTGTAAACGGCGCAACAGTTGACGATGTTGAAATTATTTCAGGTATAACTAGTTCAGCGATTAAATCTGTTGCAGGAACCACGGTACAAACAAACACAACTTCACAGCAAACAATAACAAGTTCTTCATATGGAGCAAACAATGGCGGATAAAACTAATCCATCTGGCACAAAAACATCAAGTTCTGAGCTACTTCCAAGGTACTACAGAACCGACTCAAATAAAAAATTTTTACAAGCCACAATTGATCAATTAATACAGCCAGGTACTGTTAAAAAGATCAACGGCTATGTTGGAAGACAAAATAGTAAGTCTACAACAAGTAAAGATATTTTTATTGAAGCCGCAGACGCAAATCGTCAAAATTATCAATTAGAGCCAGGATTAGTAATTAAAGATGAACTAGAAAATACAAACTTTTTTAAAGATTACCAAGATTATATTAATCAACTTGGTGTGTTTGGTAGTAATATTAAGAATCATGCTAGACTGAACGAGCAAGAGTTTTACTCTTGGGACCCACATATTGACTGGGATAAGTTTGTTAACTTTCAGCAATACTATTGGCTACCATACGGCCCTGATGCTATTAGAATACTAGGTAATCAAGAAAAGATTGTCAGTACATATAGTGTTGAAATTAAACCAGAGGCCGATAATAATACCTATGTTTTCTATCCTAACGGACTAGTACAGAACCCAAGTATTCAGTTATATCGAGGCCAAACCTATCGTTTTGAAATTAATAGTCCAGGAAATCCGTTTAGCATTAAGACAAAAAGAATTGATGGCACAACATACAGATATGAAACTTCTGGTTTAACCGGAAACTCCATAGAACAAGGTGTCATTGAATTCCTAGTTCCAATTAATGCTCCCGATTTGCTGTACTATGTAAGCGAATCAGATCCAGACCTTGGTGGCGTCTTTGAAATTTTATCAATAGACGAATCAACTACTTTTAATCTTGAGACAGATTTGTTAGGCAAGAAGAGTTATGTATTACCTGACGGAACTTCATTAAGCAATGGCATGAAATTAACATTTGCTGGAAATGTTATTCCTGAAAAATTTAAAGTTGGAAATTACTATGTTGAGGGTGTTGGCACTTCTATAGAATTAGTTAGCGAGACATCTTTAGAAATTATTGGAGCATATACTTCTAACGCAGAAGTATTATTTGACGTTGATCCATTTGATACATTACCATTTGAAGATGCTACGACTTATGCAGGCGAAAAAGATTATATAGTAGTTAATCGAAAAAGTAAAGACGGAAATCCTTGGAGTAGATATAATCGTTGGTTCCATAAAGACACAATTGAAGCCAGTGCGAGATACAACGGAAAAACAGCCGATATCAATCAGTTGGCCCGTGCAGTAAGACCTATCATTGAATTTGAACCAAACTTAAAATTGTTTAATTTTGGAACAAATGCAATAGCAGACGTTGACTTGATTGATACTTACACAACCGATGTTTTTTCAAAAATTGAAGGACAACTAGGTTACAATATCGACGGCATCAATGTTGCCCAAGGACAGAGAATTTTGTTTTCTGCCGATACAGATGTACGAGTTAAAAATAAAATATTTAAAGTTGATTTTTTAATTCTTGACGGTGTTCGACAGATTCACTTAACAGAAGAAACATCTCCTGCAGAAAGAGATGTAGTGTTAGTTCGTGACGGACTGATTAATAGAGGCTCATGGTACTGGTTTGACGGTTCAAACTGGTTTAAAGCACAGCAAAAGTTAACAGTGAATCAAGCACCGTTATATGACATATTTGATGAAAATGGATTTAGTTTTGGCGATAAAACTGTTTACGATGGATCAACCTTTACAGGTACAAAAGTATTTTCCTACAAAATAGGATCAGGCACTGACGATTCAGTGTTGGGATTCCCGCTGTCATATAAAAATATAGATAACATTGGCGATATTGTCTTTAATTTTGATATCTCGTCAGATTCGTATCAGTATAAAGATGTATCTTACATTGTTAACAAATCAACAAATGTAGGTTTCTTATTGAGAACCTTAGTAAACAACGAAACAGAGTTTGTTAATGGTTGGCAAAAATCCGTTAGTAAAAAAGTTCAAGCCGCCATTAGAATCTACAAAGATACTAACAAAGTTAATAATTTTGATTTAGACATTTTTGATGACATAAACGAGTTGAATGATCTAGAAGTTCTAATCTTAGTCAACGGTGTAAGGTTAGAAAAGTCTTTTTGGTCGATCTCAGACGCAATTCCATATAAAAGAATTATTTTACAAAATGATATTCAATCGTCTGATATTTTGACAATTAAAGCATATACGGCTCAGCCAGTAAATTCAAACGGTTTCTATGAGATACCTGTAGGATTACAAAACAATCCGTTAAACGACGACATAGCCGACTTTACACTAGGCGAAATATCTTCTCATGTAAATTCAATTATAGATAATATCCAAGATCAGTTTGAAGG
>JACCDX010232242.1_pt1 | contig 13242 bp, 13 predicted proteins | sample 7449681 | NCBI WGS metagenome assembly JACCDX01 (sample SAMN15323450, study PRJNA562643) | freshwater metagenome | isolation source: river surface water | place: USA:Blue River Watershed | collected 2017-08-18
ATGCGCTGCTCCTGACCCGCCGCCACCCCGCGACCGTCGTCCCACACCTCGACGCGCCCTCCCTCGATCCTCACGCGGACGTTGCCGGCGGTCGTGGCGCCGTCGCGGTCGCCGAGGCTCGCCTGGGCGCCGTTGAGCACGAGGTTGAGCAGGATGTGCTGGACCAGCTGCGCATCGGCCCAGGCGTCGCCCTCGCCCTCGAGGTTGAACGCCATCGCGGGGTAGGTGCGCCGCGCGAGATCGACGACGGCGCGCGCGGCGTCGCCCAGGGCGACCTCGGTCGCGCGCGGCTGCGGGGGGCGCGCGAAGTCGAGCAGCTCGCCGACGAGCAGGTCGAGGCGCCGAACCTGTTGCTCGACCTTCTCCATCACGCTCCGTCGGCTGTCGCCGGCGGGAAGGGACGCGGCGATCACCTGCACGGCGCCCGAGATGCCCGCCAGGGGGTTGCGGAGCTCGTGCGCCACGGCGGCGGACATCGAGCCCAGCTGCGCGAGCGTCTCCGCCCGCCTCAGGCGCGTCTCCGTGTGGATGGCGTCGGTGAGCTCCTCGATATGGATGAGCGCGCGCGCCTGGGGGTGCTCGAGCGGCACCAGCGCGAAGCGGAAGCTGCGCGAGGCGCCCTCGAGCTCGACATCGACGCGTGGCAGGGCGATCTCCCGGCCGCTGATCTGTGCGCGCATGAGGTTGGGGATGAGGTCGCCCGCCTCGACGAGGTCCAACGGCAGCGCTTGCGTCCAGTGCCGGCCGATGGCGGGCGTGGCACCGAAGAGACGGATGTCGGCGCGGGTCGCCGCGGTGACGACGCCGTCCGCGTCCAGGAGCAGCACGGTCACCGGCAGGTGGGACACCAGCACGTCGCGCAGCGTCTGCAGCTGTGCCTCCTCGCGGCGTCGCACGTACGTGCCTGTCATCGTGGCGAGGTCGATGTCCGTCACGCGGGCGAGGCTCGTGCACGTGGCGAGCGCCTGCGCCTCCGGGAGCCGCTCGCGCGCCAGCTCGCAGAGGGCGTCCCGCCACGTGTGCATCGCGGTGAACATGTACCGGGCGGCGAGCCCCACCTCGACGTGGCGTCGTCCGATACGCTCGCGCCGCAGGAAGTAGGCGTTGTCCCACGGGCCGAGGAGGAGCTCCTCCGACCACTGCACGAGCGTCGTCTTCAGCCGCGCGACCTGGGCCTCGTCACGCAGCACTCCGGCGGCGCCCGGGTGCGCGAGGATCTTCGCGTAGAACCTGTCGGCCATGCCGCGAAGGTTCGGGAGGGCGATCGGGGCGAACGCGCGGAGGTTCTCCTCGTCCGCAGTGGTGAACTCGACCCAGGACTTCATCTCGTCGAAGGGGTGCATGCGCGAAGGGTCACGCGCGCGAAGGCCTTTCGCAAGGCGCACCACGGAACGTGACGACGCGACGTGCGCCACCGCCCAGGCTGGGGTGAAGGTTTTCACACAGGTGCGTGCCAGCGGCTGCGGCACCTGGCGCCTCCGGACCGAACGCGAGCGGGTTTCCCGGCTCTCGGAGCGCCGTTCACCGCGAGACTGTGCCTTGGCATACTGTTTGCATCGCCTCGGCCCGGAGGCTTCATGCAGTCTGTCGAGTCGACGCGACCCTACGACGACGCCATCGTCCGGCGCTTCATCACCGCGACCATCCTCTGGGGCGTGGTGGGCATGCTGGTCGGCGTGGTCATCGCCCTGCAGCTCGCCTGGTGGCCGGCGAACCTCGGGCTCCCCTGGACGAGCTTCGGGCGCCTGCGGCCGCTGCACACGAACGCCGTCATCTTCGCGTTCACCGGCAACGGCCTGTTCGCGGGCATCTACTGGTCGATGCAGCGCCTCCTGAAGACCCGCATGTGGTCGGATGGACTCAGCAACGTCCACTTCTGGGGATGGCAGGCGATCATCGTCTCCGCCGCCGTGACGCTCCCTCTGGGCATGACCCAGGGCAAGGAGTACGCCGAGCTCATCTGGCCGATCGACCTGGCCATCGCGGTGGTGTGGGTCGCCTTCGCGATCAACTTCTTCGCCACGATCGGCATCCGCAAGGTGAAGCACCTCTACGTCGCCATCTGGTTCTACATGTCGATGGTGCTCACCATCGCGGTGCTCCACATCGTGAACAACCTCGCCATGCCGGCGACGCTCACGCGCAGCTACCCGGTCTACGCGGGCATCACGGACGCGCTCGTCCAGTGGTGGTACGGCCACAACGCGGTCGGGTTCCTGCTGACGACGCCGATCCTCGGGCTGATGTACTACTTCCTCCCGAAGGCGGCGGAGCGTCCGGTCTACAGCTACCGGCTCTCCATCATCCACTTCTGGGCGCTGGTGTTTCTCTACATCTGGGCCGGTCCGCACCATCTGCTCTACTCGGCGCTGCCGGACTGGGCGCAGACCCTCGGCATGATCTTCTCCATCATGCTCCTCGCGCCGAGCTGGGGCGGCATGCTCAACGGGCTCCTCACGCTCCGTGGCGCATGGCACCGCCTCCGTGACGACGCCGTGCTGAAGTTCTTCGTGGTCGCCATCACCTTCTACGGCATGAGCACCTTCGAAGGTCCGATGATGAGCATCCGCGCCGTGAACGCGCTCTCGCACTACACGGACTGGACGATCGCGCACGTGCACTCGGGCGCGCTCGGTTGGGTCGGCATGATGATGTTCGGCATGATCTACTGGCTCGCCCCGCGCGCGTGGAACCGCCAGCTCCACAGCCCGGCGGCTGCGACCGCGCACTTCTGGCTCGCGACGATCGGTCTGGTGTTCTACGTCGTCGCGATGTGGACCGCCGGCGTGACGCAGGGCCTGATGTGGCGTGCGGTGGATCCGGCGACGGGCGCGCTGCAGCACCCGGCGTTCCTCGACACCGTGCTGAACCTGGTGCCGTTCTACTGGATCCGCATGCTGGGCGGCACGATGTACCTCGCCGGCGTGATCCTGCTCGGCTGGAACGTGTGGCGCACCGCGGGCAGCTCTAAGCCGTTCGCCACGACCCCTTCGAACGCCGTGGAGGCCTGAGATGTCCGACACCTCGCATCCGCAGGACAGCTGGCACCGCCGGGTCCTGGAGAACAAGGGCGGCCTGTTCGCCGTCTTGACGACCGCGGCCATCGCCGTGGGCGGCATCGTCGAGATCGTGCCGATGTACACGGTGCCCTCGAACCTTCCGCTGCAGGACGAGATCAAGCCGTGGACGCCGCTCGAGGTCGCCGGCCGCGACATCTACCTCCGCGAAGGGTGTGTGAACTGCCACTCCCAGATGGTGCGGCCCATGCGCGCCGAGACCCTCCGCTACGGGGAGTGGACGCGCGCCGCCGAGCTCCAGTACGACCACCCGTTCCTGCTCGGAAGCCGCCGGATCGGTCCGGACCTCCACCGGGTCGGCGAGAAGTACGACAACGCCTGGCACTGGGATCATCTCGTGGATCCGCGCAGCAAGTCGCCGGGCAGCGTCATGCCGTCCTACGCGTGGCTCGCGGTGGACACCTACGATGCGGCCGACGTGGCCAAGTCGGTTCGCGCGCTCGCCGCGGTCGGCGTTCCCTACACGGAGACCACGGACGAGGCTGTAAAGGCGTCCGTGGAGACGCAGGCCAGGGGCATCGTGGAGAAGCTCGCCGCGTCGAAGATCAAGGCCAGCGGCGACGAGGAGATGGTGGCGCTGATCGCGTATCTCCAGCGCCTCGGCGTGGATGGACGCAAGGCGCTCGCCGCCGACCCGGAGGCCCTGTGAACCCCGTGCGTGAGGCGGCCGTCGCGGCCGCGTCGCTCGGCTGGCTCGCGGGCGTCACCACAGCCGTGTTTCTCGTGGGCTTCGTGGGCTGGACGCTCTGGGCGTGGCTGCCTGCCAACCGCGCGCGCTTCGACGCCGCGGCCCGCCTCCCCTTCGACGATGGAGACCCGTCATGAGCGACACGAATCGCGAGCTCGGCCACGCGGATGAGGCGGATGGCATCGAGGAGTACGACAACGCGCTCCCCACGTGGTGGCTCGGCCTGTTCATCGGCTGCGTGATCTGGGCCGCGTTCTACGCCGTGGACTACCACTACGGCAGCAAGCGTTCCCAGACCGGGGAGTACAAGGACGAGATGGTCGCTGCCGCCGCAACCTGGAAGCAGCCTGAGGTCAAGGCGTGGGCGCCCACCGGGAACCCGCTTGTCGACGCCGGGCACGACGTCTACATGACGAACTGCGTCGGGTGCCACGGTGCGACCGCCACCGGCGGCGTCGGTCCCAACCTGACGGACGCCACGTGGATCCACGGTGGCACGCTCGCCGCGATCACCAGGACCGTCACCGAGGGGGTTCCTGCGAAGGGGATGCTCACCTGGGGTCCCATCCTGGGACCGGAGAAGGTCGCGCAGGTGTCGGCCTACGTTCACGCGCTCGGCGGTGGCGAGGGCCCTGGCCCCTCCGCGACGCCTGGACCGGCGGTCGATCCGGCCGCCGCGCCCGCCGTCATGACGCCGGCTCCCTCGACCGGGGGCATGAAGTAGCGTGTGGGGCGCCGCGCGGACGTGGGTCTACACGCACACCGTGGACGGTCGTTGGCAGCGCGTCCACCGCGTGAGCGGCTCGCTGCTGCAGGCGTTCTTCCTGGTCGTGCCGTGGCTGTCGTGGGAGGGGCACGCGCTCGCGCGGATCGACCTCCCCGCGCGGCGCATCACGCTCTTCGGGGCGGTCTTCACGGCGTCGGACACGTTCTTCCTGTTCCTGATGCTGATCCTGGCCGCGTTCGGCGTGTTTCTGGTCACGGCGGCGTTGGGGCGCGTGTGGTGCGGATGGGCGTGCCCGCAGACGGTGTTCCTCGAGGAGTGGATCCGCCCGATCGAGCACCTCGTCGAGGGTGAACGCGGCGCGCGTATCCGTCGCGACCAGGGGCCCTGGACCTGGGACCGGATCGGGCGAAAGGCGGCAAAGTGGACGCTCTTCGCGGTGGCGGCCATCGTCATCGGGTTCTCGTTCGCGAGCTGGTTCAACGACCCGCGCTTGCTGTGGACCGGCGTCGCGGGATCCGGAGCGACCGGGTTCGCCTTGGCCCTGTCGGGGCTCCTCTTCCTCGACTTCGTCTGGTTCCGCGAGCAGTTCTGCAGTTTCCTGTGCCCGTACGCTCGGCTTCAGGGCGCGCTGACGGACGCGGAGAGCGTGATCGTCAGCTACGACGGCGCGCGCGGCGAGCCGCGCGGCCCACGGCGCAAGGGCGCGAACGCGGCCCCGCACGGTGCCTGCATCGACTGCAACAAGTGCGTCGCGGTGTGCCCCGCTGGCATCGACATCCGTCAGGGCTACCAGCTCGAGTGCATCGCGTGCGCGCGCTGCATCGACGCCTGTGAGGGCGTGATGGGCAAGCTCGGTGAGCCGACGCTGGTGCGCTACGCCCCGGACAAGCCACGCTTCGTGCGTCCGCGCACGCTCGTCTACGCGGGCATCCTGACGCTTGCGGTCAGCGCGTTCGTCGTCGCGGCCAACCGCCATCGCGATGTCCAGCTCAACGTCAACCGGGCTCCGGGCACGAACTTTGTCGTCGATGCGGACGGGTTCGTGCGGAACAACTTCGTCGTCCTCGTCGCGAACAACGACCTCGCCCTACCGACGCGCACGTTCACGGTGCGCGCGCAGGGCCTGCCTGCCGACGCGCAGGTGGTCGCGCCGCCGATCACGGTGGCCGCGGGCGCGGACGCCTCCGTGCCGATGATCGTCCGCCTGCCACCGGGCCACGGTGTGCGGTCACTGGCGTTCACGGTAGTGGTCAGCGGCGGCGATGAGCAGCATTCGGCGACGGCGCCGACCACCTTCTCCGGAGATGGCTCATGAACGATGCACCTCAGGCTTCCCGAAGCCGCTGGCCGCTGGGCATCGCCGTCGCGCTCGCGGTGTTCGTCGTCGTGCAACTCGCCTTCGCGCGCATCGCGCTCAGCGAACCCGATCCGGTCGTGCCCAGCTACGCCTCGGAGCGCCGTTGACGCCTCCGCCCGAGGCGGCGGAGCGCGGGATCATCGCCTGCCGGCACTGCGGCGCGGTGATGGAGCGACCCGCACCCAGCGTTGTCTACTGCTGCCATGGCTGCGAGACGGCCGCCGGCATCATCGCCGCGGCGGGACTGGGGGCGTGGTACGAGCGGCGCGAATCGACCGCACCGCGGCCGGACGCAAGGGACGCCGCGCGAGGCGCCTGGTCGAGCGTGGGGGTCACGCAGGCCGAGGACGGGGTGTGCAGTGCGGACGTGCGCATCGATGGCCTGACCTGCGCGTCGTGCGCCTGGGTGACGGAGCGCGTGCTGCTCGCGACGCCGGGCGTGACGGACGCGCGCGTCGCCATCGCGTCGGGGCGCGCGAGCCTCTCGTGGGATCCGAACCTGGTCGACCTGCCCACGCTCGCTGGGCGCGTGGCGTCCATCGGCTACCGGCCTCGGCCCGCTGGAGCCCTCCCGCGGTACGACGTCGACCTGATGGCGCGCGCAGGCGTCGCCGTGTTCTGCGCGATGAACGTGATGGGGCTCGCCGCGGCGCTCTACGCCGGCTGGTTCGAGGGCATCGACGCGCGCGAGGCCGCGTTGTTTCGGTGGGTGAGCCTCGCGCTCGCCACGCCAGCCGTGCTGTGGAGCGCGCAGCCCATCGTCCGAGGCGCTCTCGCGGGGTTGAAGGTTCGCGCGCTGCACATCGATTTGCCCGTCACCGTCGGCATCGTGGCGATGTACGCACACGGCGTGTGGAGCACCTTCCACGCGGAGGAGGGCTGGCTCGACTCCCTCACCATGCTTATCGCGCTGCTCCTCGTGGCGCGCGTGCTCGAGCAGCGGGGGCGCCGCGCCGCGTCGGAGGCGGCGAGCGCGCTCGCGGGGACGGCCCCGACGTTGGCGCGCCGCGTGACGGACGGTGGCATCGACGAGGTTGGCGCCGAGCAGCTCCGCGTCGGTGACCTCGTCGACGTAGGGCTCGGTGAGGAGGTCCCCGCGGATGGCCACGTCGTTGCGGCGAGCGGCGAAGGCGGCGCGGGTCGTGTCCGCATGGCGATGCTCACCGGCGAGTCCGAGCCCGTCGCGCGCGCCGCCGGGGATGAGGTGGTCGCGGGTGCCCTGGTGGAGCACGGCACGCTGCGGGTGCGCGTGGATGCCGTCGGCGGAGACACGCTCGTGCAGCGGATGTCCCGGGCGCTCGCCGACGCCATCGACCGACCGGCGCCGCGGGAGCTCGCGGACCGGGTGGCGCCGGCCTTCACGGGCGTCACGCTCGTCGCTGCGCTGCTCACGCTGGGCGCGTGGTGGTTCATCGCGGAACCGGCGACGGCGGGCCGCTATGCCATGGCCGTGCTCGTCGTGGCCTGTCCCTGCGCGCTTGCGCTCGCCGGGCCGCTGTCCACCGCGGCAGGGTTGGCGGCCACGGCCCGTCATGGCATGCTCGTCCGCGACGGGGCCGCGCTGCGCACGTTGCCGCTGGTCGACATCCTCGCCTTCGACAAGACCGGCACGCTGACCGGGGGGCGTCCCGAGGTCGTGTCCGCGGAGGACGGCGACCTTCGCGTCGCCGCAGGTCTGGAGCGCGCCAGCGCTCACCCGCTCGCGCGGGCCCTTCGCGCCGAGGCTGCGCGTCGGGGCATCGCGCTCGCGTGGGCCGAGGACCTCGTCGAGACGGCGGGCGTGGGCGTCCGCGGTCGGGTGGACGGGGTGGACTGGTCGCTCGGCGCGGGGGAGCCGGGGACGTTGTTGCTCCAGAGCGCCGCGGGTCACCGTGGGACGATCCTGCTTCGGGACCGCCCGCGCGCGGACGCCGTGGCCGTGCTCGAGCGGTTGGCGCACGCGGGTGGCCGGGCGCGCCGGCTCGTCGTGCTCTCCGGTCACCGACAGGAGGTCGTCGATCGTGTGGGCGCTTCGGTGGGCGTGGCGGAGTGTCTCGGCGCCCTGCGCCCGGAGGACAAGGTCGCCTGGATCACGGCACGTCAGGCGGAGGGTTCGAAGGTGCTGTTCGTCGGGGACGGCGTGAACGACGGGCCTGCGCTCGCCGTGGCCGACGTCGCCGTGGTCATGGGCGAGGGCGCGGCCTCGAGCCTCGCCATCGCTGACGCGGTCGTCGTGGGGGACGGGCTGCGCCCGCTGGCGACGGCGTTCGCGGTCGCGACGAGGGTCGGGTCGACGATCCGCGCTGGGACGACGCGGTCGCTGGTGTACAACGTCACCGCGGTGCTCGCGGCGTCGTTCGGCTGGGTCAACCCGCTCGTAGCGGCGCTGCTGATGCCGCTCTCGAGCGGTATGGTGGCGTGGACCTCGTTTCGCGCAGGTCGCGTGGAGGACACATGAACGCTCTCGGTTTCCTGGTCCCGCTCGCCGTCGCGCTCGGCGGCGTGTTCGCGGCGATGTTCGTCGCGTCCGTGAAGTCGGGTCAGTGGGAGGACCTCGACGGCGCCGCGCGCCGGCCCATCGAGGACGACGACGTCGTCCCGCCACGGTGACCCGGATGCGGCACGTGCTTGACGACGAGGACATCGTGGCTCTGGGCGAAGGGCGGGTCGTCGTCAAGGAGGATGTGCTCGGCCCGCAGGCCGCGGAGGTCGCAGCGGCGCTCTCGGCGTGGGCCCGGCCGAGGATGCGCGCCGCGGGCATCGCGGGTGGCGAGGTGCGTCCCGACGTCCGCGGTGACCATCTCGCGTGGCTCGACGACGCTCCGGGCGGGGCCGCGGCGTTCCTGGCCTGGCGCGAGGCCGTCCGAGTCCGCTTGCACGAGGGGGCGTGGCTCCGGCTGGACGCGGGCGAGACGCAGGTCGCCTGCTACCCGCCGGGTCGCGGCTACACGCGTCACGTGGACGCACCGCGCGGGTCGGCGGCGCGGCGGGTCACCGCCATCGTCTACCTCAACGAGGGCTGGGGTCCCGAGGATGGCGGCGAGCTGGTGGCGCATCTGGACGCGGGCCAGCAACGCGTGATGCCGCTGCTCGGCCGCGCGCTGCTGTTCCTGTCGGATCGGGTCGCGCACGAGGTGCTCCCGGCGCACCGGGAGCGCTGGGCGGTGACGACCTGGTTGCGCGCAGCGGCCTGATCCTCGGACGCCACGGCCCCCGCGGCTCGCGACGTGCGTCTACGGTGACGGCGGCTTGGGCGCGTCGGCGGGCTTGGGCGTCGCGGCGGGCGTGGCGCCGTCCGCGGGCTTGGGGGCATCCACGGGCTTGGCGCCGCCCGCGGCTGCGCCGGGACCCGGGTTCGTGGCCGCGGCCGCGCTGCTGAGGTCGACGTGGCCGGTCACCTTCAGCGTGCTGTCCTTGCCGGTGAGCGTGAGCGTGCGGTCGACCACGATGCCGGAGCGGACGTCCACGATCACGGTACCGGTCACGTCGCCCTCGAGCGGGGCGCCGTCACGCTTGGCCTGCACCTTGAACGCAACCTCGAAGACCGCGCGCTGGACCGGCACGGAGCCGTCCACCTTGACGAGCTTGGCCTTCGCGTCGCTGATCGTCGGCTGGGCGTCGTCCTCGCCGAGCATGCCGCGCACGGCGTTCGGCTGGAGCGTGACCTCGGCCCCGGGCTTCACGGCCTCCTGACCGAGGGAGATGACGAAGGCGCCCGGGCGACGGAATCCGCGCACGGACGCACGGACCGCGCGCGCGACGTCGTCACCGGCGATGCCGCCGTTGGCGTCCTTAACCTCGGCTGGGCCCTCGGGGCGGCTTGCGAGCACGAAGATGGACTTGGCGGGCAGGAGCGCCGTGCCCTCTTCGCCCTTGGCTCCCTGCGTCACCTTGCCGACGGTCACCTGCAGGCGCTCGACGTTGCCCTCGACCTGCTCGAGGACCTTCAGCTCGAGCTTGCGCGTACGCGCCTTGGTCGCCCCGCCCGCGGTCAGCTCCTCGGTGTCCGACACCGCGTAGACCGTGTCGTTGACGGCCGGAGCGTAGCCGAAGACGACGGAGCCGTCGGCCGCCACGCTGCCGCCCTTGTCCGTCACCACGCCCGTCGCGGCGCCCTCGGCCGGCAGCGGCGCGGCCTCGCCTGGGGGCGCCTGCGGGTTCGGGTTGGGCTGCGGAGGAGGCGTCGTCGCCGGCGCTGCGGGCGTCGCGACATCTGCGGGCGGGGGCGCGGTGTCGTCGCCGCAGGCGGTCAACGTGAGGGTCGCGAGCAGGAGGAGGGAACGACGCATGGGCACCTCTGTCAACGCCGTGGCTAACCGGTTTTCCCTCACGCGCGTTAGTCGTTGGGTGTGGAAGACCCGGCGAGCACGAACGTCCCCGCCACGCGTCGTCGCCGACGAAACCTCGGCCGTCGCGTCCTGTTCTCCGTGGTGCCGCTCCTCGTGGTGTTGCTGGGAGCGGAGGGCGTCGCCCGGCTGCGCGTCGCGCCCGGCTGCAGCCATGCGGACGTGCTCCTGCGGCAAGCCAGCGCGCTGCCGTCGCGCCCCGCTGACGCGTCGATGCGCGAGAGCGTCCCGATGCCGAGCGACCCGCTCCTCGGATGGATCAACCTTCCGAACTACGAAGGCCAGAACCTCGGAGCGCCGGTTCGGCACAACGCTTTGGGACTGCGTGACCCCAAGCGTCCGCTCGACAAGCCGTCGGGGACCCGGCGTGTCGTCGTCCTGGGCGATTCGAGCATCTACGGCCACGGCATCGAGGAGAGCGCCATCTTCGTGCGCCTGCTCGAGGAGGCGCTGAAGGCCGAGGTGCCCGGTGGCGCCGTGGAGGTCATTAACGGCGGTGTCCCCGCCTACAGCTCGCTCCAGAGCCTGCGCCAGCTGCGCTACGTGCTCGGTCCCATGCAGCCCGACGTCGTTGTCATCGCGAACATGTGGAGCGATTCGATGCCGACCGAGCAGGAAGACCGAACCTGGCTGGTCGGGGAGGGACCCCTGGCGCGGCTTCGGGAGCGTGCCCGCGTGGTCGACACGCAGCTCTCGCGCGCGAGCGCGGCGTGGTGCGCCGTGAAGCCGTCATCGACCTTCTCCTACGACGATGGAGCGCTGTTCAAGCGCGTCTCCCAGCCGTCCTCGCGGCCGCGCAACGAGCTGCCCACGCGACGGGTGCCCCCCGCGGACTACCGCGCCACGCTCGAGACGATGGCGGGCTGGGCCCGCGCGCATGACGCCGCGCCGCTCATGGTCGCGCTCGGCCACCCGAGCGACCGCGTCGAGGGACTCGTCGGGATCGGCGAGCTCCACAAGGCGAACATCGACGCGTTCCGAGGCGCCATGAAGGCCGCGGCGGCGGCGCAGAAGGCGCCGTACGTGGACGCGCCCGCGGGCTACGCGGCGGCCCGCGCGAACGGCGATCACGACCTCTTCATCGACAGCATCCATCCGTCCGCGCACGGGCACCGCATCGTGGCGGACGCGCTCCTCGCCGCGATCCTCGGCAACACGGAGCCGCGCCGCGCGCTCGGACTCCCGGAGGTGTCACCATGAAGGCCTGGCTCCTGCTCCTCGCCTGCGGCGGCGACGCGACCTCCGACTCGGCCGCCGGCACCTGCGCGGACACCGCCCCTGACGTGACCTGGGACGGCGACGTCCACGGCTTCTTCCTGAGCTACTGTGATGCCTGCCACGCCGCCTCGTCTCCGGAGCGGCACGGCGCGCCCGCGAGCGTGACCTTCGATACGCCCCAGCAGGTTCTGGCCATGGCCGAACGGGTGCGCGTGCGGACGCTCGAGGAGCAGACCATGCCGGTGGGAGGCGGTGTCCCGTCGGACGACCTCGCCCGGCTTCAGGCGTGGCTCGCGTGTCCTCGCTGACCCTGTCGCGGGACGTCCGCACGCATGCTACGATGACGTCGTGATGGTCTTCCTCGCGACGATGTTCGGTTGCCTCCCGGCAGAGCCCGCAGGGCCGGTGTCGGCGCTTTCGGGCTGGGTGCCGCCTGCGGTCGACGACACACATGCCACCGCGGTTTGGAGCGTCGAGGAAGCCGCGGATCGGCTCGCCGAGGTCGCCCGTTCCCCGCTGCCTGCGCCGCGCGTCGCCCGAGACGCCTACTTCACCTTGATGGCCCTCGGTGACGCATCGTGTCCAGGTGACCCCTACCAGCTGATGTCGACGCATGTGCCCAACGATGGTTGCGGAGCTGACTCGGGCGCGCGCTTCATCGGGATCTCTCGTTGGCTCGCCGGCGATGCAGTCGAAGGCTCGAACGATGTCGAGAGTTTTCTTCTCTACGGGGACATGCGCATCGTCGAGCCGGACCATGACGCGCTCGAGGCGGGAGGCTTCGCGGGGCTGAAGATCGCGTCCAGCGCGGGGCGCTTCGCGCGCCGCGGCGAGGTCTCGGGCAGCTGGGTCCAGGAGAACGGGCGTGACTGGCTCGGTGAGGGCCTCTCCGGGACGCTCGTCATGGACCACGTCGTTCAGGAGGGTGTGCCCCGTGCGCGCGTGACCGGCGGCGTCGCGCGTCCTTCGGCGACGGTGTACTACGAAGACCTCACGTTCGACCCCGACTGCGGTGAGAACGCCCGGGGGGCCGTCTCTGCGCGCGACCCGTCCGGCGGATGGTGGCGTTACGACCTCGGTGACACCCGCTGCGACGGCTGCGGGACGCTTGCGTTCGAGGACGAGCCCGCCACCGAGGTGTGCGTGGACGTCGCCCCGCTCGCCGCGGCCATCGACGTCGCCCTGGATCCGTCATGATCGCGCTCCTGCTTGCGCTGGCGTGCGCGCCCGGGCCGGAGGCCGTGCTCGACACCGCTGCCCGCGCCGACGCGATCGACGAGGTCGCCCCGCTCAGCGCGCCGCGGCTCCTCCGTCGTCTGAGCCTCGACCTTCGCGGCGTGGTGCCGTCCATCGAGGAGCTCGACGGCGTCGAGGCCGACCCGTCACGGGTGACGGCGTACCGCGACGCCTGGCTCGACGACCCGCGGCTTGAGCAGCGCCTCGTGGAGCTGCTCGCCGAGCAGTGGCGCACGCGCGTCGACGAGTTCGACGCCCGCTGGTACGACTACGACCTCGCCCCGCGCGAGGAGTTCACGTTCGACCAGTCCGTGGGCGAGGAACCCCTCCGCCTGATGGCGCACGTCGCCATGCAGGACCTGCCGTGGTCCGCGACGGTGACGACCGACGTGACCATGGTGAACCCGATGCTGGCGTCGATCTGGCCGGTCAGCTACCCCACGGGCGCGACCGGCTGGCAGGAGGGACGCTACACGGACGACCGTCCCGCCGCTGGCGTGCTCACGACGAACGGGCTCTGGTGGCGCTACAGCACCAACCCCTTCAACTTGGGGCGCTCGCGCGCCGCGGCGATTCTCAAGCATCTGCTGTGCGAGGACTTCCTGGCGCGGCCC
>JACCDX011574727.1_pt1 | contig 13242 bp, 10 predicted proteins | sample 7449681 | NCBI WGS metagenome assembly JACCDX01 (sample SAMN15323450, study PRJNA562643) | freshwater metagenome | isolation source: river surface water | place: USA:Blue River Watershed | collected 2017-08-18
CACCCGTGTTCCAGGCGATGCTCGCCTGGCAGACACAGGACGCCTCCTCGATTGCGCTCGAGGGTCTCACCCTGGAGCCCATCAAAGTCGCTTTGAACCGGGCCAAGTACGATCTGACGCTGTATCTCGTACCAGATCACGACGGAACGATCCGTGGCTTAGTCGAGTACGACAGCAGCCTCTTTAGCGGCAGCCGCATTGCGCAGTGGGCGCAATGGTTTGTCCACATGCTCGATCACGTTCAAGTGTTACAGCAGACTCCAACACCTGTCGATACGGTCTCATTATTGGATCAACAGCAATGCCAGCGCATACTTCATGAGTTTGGTCATACGAATTCGGACATTGAATCGACTCCGATGCTTGTAGATCTTCTTGAGAAGCAGTTTTCGCTTCGCTCTGATGCAACGGCAATTATTTTCGGTAGTGTGTCGCTGACTTATCGTGAACTCGATGAGCGTGCTAATTGTCTCGCTCGTCGTTTGGTTAGCATAGGGATTGGTCCGGAGCAGATCGTTGCTTTGGTACTTCCCCGTTCGCTCGAAATGGTTGTCGCTCTTCTAGCCGTTATTAAAGTAGGTGCTGCATACCTACCTGTCGATACGGATAGTCCTGTGCAGCGCATAGAGTTTATGTTGAGTGATAGTCAAGCGGCGTTAGTGATTTCGGATGCATCGCAATTGCTTGGTTCCCCATTGCACGAAATCTTATTTGATAACAAACAGCAGGTTGACTTTAGACGCGTTCTCGATTTAAGTGATAGTGCCATTTTCGTGCAAGGATCGTCGGATAATTCGGTATCCACACATCAAAGAAAAAATTCTGCGGGATTGTCAGCAGATAGCCTTGTTTATGTTGTGTATACCTCCGGTAGTAGTGGATTGCCTAAGGCTGTAGCAGGGACTATTGGCGCGCTGACTAACAGAATCGTTTGGGGTGCTGAGCGCCTGCCTATCGCAAATAACGAGATAGTCGTTAGCCGAAGTTCGTTTGCCTTTATCGATGGATCTACCGAGTTGCTGAGCGGTTTGTGCCAAGGTGCAACTGTACATTTACAAAACTTTGACGAAAGTCGTGATGCACAGCATTTGCTCAATACGCTCAAGCAGTATCCGCTTGCGCGCCTGAATGTAGTGCCAGGTATTTTGCGAGCGATGCTTGAGTTGCTTGAGCAAGACGGAGAGTGCAGCAAAATCGAAGGAACTGTTATTTGCAGTGGTGAATCTCTGCCCACTGATTTAAAAAACAAGTCGTTGATCGCTGCGCCAGGTATAAAGTTATTAAATCTTTATGGGATGACTGAGGCGGCGGGTGACAGTGCGTTTGCGCAGATGGGAGAGGGCGATGTATTGATTGGTAGGCCAATCAGAAATACCGAGCTCTATGTATTGGATGCTGCCCTGAATCCTGTTCCAGAGGACGTCATAGGTGAGTTGTATATCGCAGGCATGGGCTTGACGCGTGGATACCTTTCCAAATCTGCCTTGACCGCTGAACGTTACCTCGCGTGCCCATTCCAGGTAGGTGAGCGGATGTACAGAACCGGCGATCTTGTTTGCTGGACCCGAGATGGTGAGCTTAAGTATGTTGGACGCGCAGATCAGCAAGTCAAGATTCGTGGGGTGAGAATAGAGCTAGATGAAATTAATTCTGTTATCGCATCGACCCCGACCGTGGTGGAGTGTTCGGTTCAGGTAGTTCGAGAGCAAGATAGCGCTATATCGGTCGCCTACATCGTCCCCGATGATATCAATCAGCCGATAGCTGTCTCAATGCTCAGACAGCTCTTGGCGGCCAAACTACCCTCGTACATGGTTCCGACGAGCTACGTGTTTGTTGAGTCGCTGCCCAGGACGCCTAGCGGCAAGCTCGATGCGAAAGCACTCCCAAATCCGACCGGTATCGAAAGTAGCCAATATCGAGAGCCGACGACAGAGACTGAGAAGTTTATAGCGCGAGTTTTTGAAGAATTGATTGGAGTCAAGCGTGTGGGGCTCGACGATAACTTTTTTGAGCTCGGTGGTCACTCTTTGCTGGCGATGCATTTGTTTATCCGTATAAAAAAGCAATATGGTGAGCAGTTGCCACTACGAACAATTTTTGAATTTCCGACACCCGAGGCGCTTGCCCGGCAGCTGACCGGGGGGAAGATCAAAAGGGCCTATAAACCGCTGTTGCCGTTTAATACATCAGGAAAATTTCCGATTGTGTTTTGTTTGCCGCCAGCAGGTGGAACAGCAACGGTTTATAAGAATCTAGCAGATGCGTTGGGGCCTGATCATCAAGTAGTTGGCCTGCAGGCGCGGGGTGTGGATGATGATGAGGGTTTGTATGATCTTTCAATCGCTGAAGGCGCGACGACCTACATTCGTGCGATTAAGCAAATGCAACCAGAAGGCCCGTACTATTTGCTGGGTATGTCACTGGGCGGAAATTTCGCGCAGGAGATGGCCGCGCAACTCGAGGAGCAAGGCGAAAAAGTTGCCGCTCTGTTTTTGGTCGATACGATGGCAGTGTATCCGCGAACTAAGGACGAACAAAAATCAGAGCAAGAACTCATCGTTGAACTGTTGACTGCTTTGGCGAATACAGAGCATTCAAGTGTCGGCCCTGACGATGCTAACGGCGAGCAACTCTTGGATTCTATTCAGGCTCAGTGGGAGAGCGTCGGCATGATCCCGAAGGGGACGCCCCGTAGCTATTTTTCTAAGGTTGTTGCCCATAGTCTTATGGCACGGTCCTTAACCAAAGATTATGTACCCAGGGTATGTCAGGCACCTATCGTGTTTTTTAAGTCGACAATAATGGATCCGCAACATAAGGCAGAGTGGTTCGATTGGCAGGGATACTCTGGGAAGAGAGTAACCAAACACGACATCGCAGCTAAACACGCCGAGATGCTTTGGCAGCCTAATTCCTACACTCTGATAGCTCGGGTTGTGAGTCAAGCCATCAGTGAGCATATCGGACCAAGCTAATTACAAGGAACTGTGAGCCTTTTTGAGGTGATTTCAGGGATTTTTTGGGATAATCACGTGACCAATAGTATGTTTTTAGGTGGACTCAAGAACCGTCTCGACTCAGAAAACGTGTTGATTCAACTGTTTGATCGCTTCAAATGATGGAAGCCTTTTATGTTGCAAAATACTGAAGCAATCTTTAAAGAGTGTGTGGTGGAGCAAAGATGGGATACCTATACCCAAGTTGACCATGCAACTTGGGCGGAGCTTTTTGCGCGTATGAGCGCATTATTGCCAGAAAGAATGTGCCGGGAGTTTCTTGTTGGTCTGAGGGATCTGAAGCTAACACCTGATCGTGTCGTCAATTTCGACGCTCTGTCTGAGGTCTTAACTCAGCGCACCGGCTGGAGGTACGTGGCGGTGAACGGCTTTATTCCGAATCATCAATTCTTCGCGTTGTTGGCTAATAGATGTTTTCCTTCAAGCCGTGTCATGCGTGATCCCGACGGCCTTGTTTATCAAGAGTCGCCTGATATATTTCATGACGTATTTGGCCATGCGCCCCTACTCATGAATCCGGTCATCGCGGACTTTATGCAAGCCTTTGGTGCGGCTGGTGTTGCCTGTACTAGCGAACTGGGTCAGCAAATACTGGCCAGATTGTATTGGTTTACTGTTGAGGTAGGTTTGGTGCGTGAGGGTAATGCCTTGAAGGCGTACGGCGCAGCGTTAGCCTCCTCAGAGAAAGAGCTCACATTCTCGTTGAATGATGGCTCACCTAACCGCCTAGCGTTCGATAAAAAAAGAGTGGTGCGTACTCCGTATTTTATCGATGACTTACAAGAAACATATTTTGTTGTTGATAATCTAGAGCAGGTCTTGGTGCTTGCTGACAATGGATTCTCAGAAGTTCTTAATATGAATTCCCTGGGTTCCGATATTACTCGGGGTGCCTTGATTGAATCAGACAAAGTGATTAGTCGCGGCAATCAGCGGTATCAAATTGAATTCGGTAAACACGGGGTCGCGGTGTGAAGGCTTTTCGGTGAGACCAACCTTACGATTAAACTTAATGATTATTTACAGAGAGCTATGCTATGACGGAAAACACAAAAGCCCGAGTCAATGCTTACACGATCGATGGTGATCTGTTCAAAGCAATAATCAATGACGAAGAACAATACTCAATATGGCCTGAGCAAAAAGAAACCCCGGCGGGCTGGCGTGAAGTTGGCTTCAAGGGCAGCAAGGCCGAGGTGAGTGAGTACATCGACAAGAATTGGACGGATATGCGTCCATTGAGCTTACGCAAGGCGATGGAAGCAGATGCCCGCAAATAATGGGTCTGTAGGGACAGGCATGGATGACCCGCTTGTTACGCTTAAAACAGATGTAGTTGTTGAGCCTCTTGTTGAACGTTGGCATGCTTGGTCACATCTCGTTTCACCGGTGACCTCCTCTTTGAACGCTAAGTACAGACATTTAGCTGTCTTAGAGTCGTTTGTCACGGCGCCAAGCGCACACGTTGCCGCATGCCAGAATCCAAAACTGCGAGGCGGTCCTTTCGTTGACTTGCCCGTAAGCGAAGTTCCTGCGGTTAAAGCGTTGATCGAAAGTACCAAAGCGAAACAAGCAAAGCAAATTGAGTTCGGTGATGCATTACGTGAATCATTTCGTATGATCATGAAGCAAGCAGACGGCTTTAGCATTGAACCGCTGTATGCCCAGTTACCAGAGCCTGTCAAAGGATATGTGGAGTTAACCTACACGATTGGAGGCTACCCTGATCTCAGAGTAAATGAGCCGATGCTGTACTTAAGTCCGGCTTATAACCGCAGCGTGCAAAGTGCAGCGATTTACCGTGCTCAAGGTGATGAGCGACCGTTTGCATTTAGTACCCCTAAAATGCCCGGCCCGAATATTTTTGAGCTAGATCAGCCTTTTGATGCTCCAATTTATGATTATCTAGCCCGCCTTCGTCACTACCCTCAGCGCAGATCAGATGTCCTGGCTGCGCTAAATGTGGCCAGCGACCGAGCGGACTTAGTGTCTGATTTCTTGACCGAAACTCCGCCAGTCGCATTAAAACCTAGCGAAAAAATAGGTCGTACGCGTTGGCGTTATTTTGGTCACGCATGTGTGCTGGTAGAGGCGCCAGATGGCACAAACATGTTGATGGATCCTGTGGTGGCTTACGAAGGTAAGTCGGATCTTGAACGCTTTGTATTGAGTGATTTGCCTGAAAGAATTGACTATGTGGTTCTCACACATAATCATGCAGATCATGTGTTGATTGAAACATTGTTGGCCTTACGCTTTCGTGTCGATACGATCGTGGTGCCTGCGGGCGGTGGTAGCGTCGCGGACCCATCTCTAAAATTAATGCTGCAGTCAATTGGCTTTAAAAATGTAATCGAATTGGACTCGTTAGGGACCATTAAGTCTGGCGATTTAACGATCAAGGCGCTCCCGTTTTTAGGTGAGCATGGCGATCTCGATGTGCGTTCGAAAGCCGCGTGGTTTGTGCAATCTGGTGAGACCACAATGCTGTTCGCTGCGGATAGTAATAACCTAGATCCTGTCCTCTATGATTTATTGAGAAAAGCAGTTGGGCGAGTTGATGTGTTGTTCATTGGTATGGAGTGTGCAGGTGCGCCCTTTAGTTGGACGTATGGGCCCTTATTGCCGGTAGCGGTTGATCGAAAGAAGGATCAGACTCGCCGGTTGAATGGATCGGATTGCGAAAAAGGCTTAAAGGTTGTGAAGAGCTTGGGGTGCAGCGAGGTCTATGTTTATGCAATGGGCGCTGAACCATGGCTGCAGTTCATCACCAGTATTGATCCGAGTGAAGACACAGCACCGGCAACGAACGCGAGGCAGTTGGTCGACGCTTGTCAGCAAATGGGCATCAAAGCACTTCGACTGTTTGGGAAAGCTGAAGTGACGATCTAGCTGGATTTAGTATTTAAAAGTTCCGCCGTATGTGCTCCCAGCCCTGGGCTGGCAAGGTCCTGACTGTTGCATAAAAAAACAGAACTGATCGGGGTAGGCAACGCTGGGATGCGCCGGCCTTCTGGAGTTTGAACACCGCGATCAAATACCCCTCGAGCATTAAAGTGAGGGTCTTGTACGGCCTGCTCCAGTCCGATGACTTCGGTGACGCACGTGTCTTTTCCATCAAACTTCTCGAGCCAGTACGCTGCCGGATGTTGGGCAATTATTTTTGCTACGCTCGCTTTGACGAGTGCCGGATTGTCGATGCGCTCAAGTTCGGGTGCGCCAAGGATGGTCAGAAAATTATTCCAAAATTTATCCTCCAGCGGAGCGGCTGCCAGATATCTATCGTCTGCTGTTTGGTAGATCTGATAGCGAGGACTACCTCCAGTTACCAGCTCATCACCCGCTCTTGGCCACTGTCCAGCCGCCCACCCAGCGCCTAGACCCCAGTACATGAGTGGAAACAGATTGTCAGACATTGATATGTCAAGATGACAGCCGATTCCATGTTGATCCCGGCGGCGCAGTCCCAATAAGATATTCATCACAGCTGGATAGGCGCCTGCTGCTATGTCGGCAGTCAGTACCGGCGGTACAAAGGGCGCGCCAGATTTGTCTCCTCCAAGACCTGCCATGCCAGTACGTGCCTGATAATTCATGTCGTGTGCCGCGACCTGCGCGTAGGGCCCATGTTGACCAAATCCAGTAATCGAGCAGTAGATAATTCTTGGATTAATCGATTTGACCGTCTCATAACCTAAACCTAGACGATCCATCACACCTGGTCTAAATTGTTCAACGATGACATCCGCGTCTGCAATAAGATTTTCAATCTTTTTGCGAATTGCCGGATCCTTCAAGTCTGCAACGATCGACTTTTTTCCTCGGTTCAGCAGACAGAAATTTACACTGTCCGCCCCTATCTTTGGTTCGTAGTCGCGCATGTCGTCGCCCGAGGCGCGTTCAATTTTTATGATGTCTGCACCAGCGTCAGCCAGTAGCAGAGTGCACATGGGTCCTGGTAGCAAGGTGCTGAAATCCAGTACTTTGACGCCTTCAAGAGGTTGCATCATCATCCTCAATCAAAAGATTCTTCTTCAGCCAGGCATTACGTGCCCGTCGGGCAGGTGCGTAGGCCTCTTGGCCAAGTTGCTCATACAGGTCTTGAGTCACTTCAAAATGGTGATGGAGCCCCGAGCGATTTAGTAGAGCAATAGGGCCGTCTGGATAGCCGAGACCGAGCCTAAGTGTCATGTCCATATCGTTAGCCGATGCTAAGCCTTCGTCCAAACGACGTAATGCTGCGTTGTAATAAGGCCGCACTAGTCTATTCAAGATTCGGCCGGGGAAGTCGTTACATACCGCTACGACTAGCCCTGCTGCCTCGAACGCAGCGCGTGCGGCAGTGAGTGCCTCAGCGCTGGTGTAGGGTTTGCGCACAAGCTCAACTAGTTTAGTAGGCTCGTCATCACCTAAGCGAAAGCGTGCGAATCCCACGACATTCGTTGGGCCGTCGTCATCATCGATATGAACACCTAGGCACTCATTGCCTAATTCAATCGCAACGAACGTCGCCGCCTCATGATCGAACACCGAATTCGAAAACGCTTCGGCCGCATCGTGTCCGATGTAGACCAAGCTTCGCGCGGCTGAATCTGCTTGATTAATAAAAGCGTGTTTGCCTGGAAAACTATGGCTGTCGCCGGCTGCAATGATTTGATAGCTCATGCTGTCAGGCTCCAAAAATCTTGTTGCTGTCGTAGGTGTGGAAGCCTTTGCCGGACTTGCGTCCTAGACGGCCAGCACCGATCATGCGTTTGACGAGTGGTGGGCAGGCCGCACGTGGCTCGTTTGTTACGCCATGGAGTGCTTCGCATAGCAGTAGTTGCGTATCCATGCCAACCATGTCGAGTAACTCCAGAGGACCGAGTGGGTAACCCAGCGCTGTTTTGACTGCGAGATCGATGTCAGCAGGTTCCGCAACGCCTTGATCGACGAGGTTGATCACATCGTTGTGCCAAGGCACCAGAAAATAGTTCAAAATGAATCCAGGCGTATCGCGCGTGCGTACTGGACGTTGTCCGAATGCTTCGCAAATCTTCCATGCTTTCTCAAACGTTTCATCTGAGGTATTCATTCCCGGCGACATTTCAACCAGTTTCATCAATTGCGCAGGCAGGCAAAAGTGCATACCTACAAAACGATCGTCGCGGCCTGTCCCACCAGCGATTTCGGTAATCGAGATGGTTGAGGTGTTTGAGGCAAAAATCGTATGCGTTGGGCAAACCTCGTTCAGCTGTTTAAAGATAGCGTGTTTTACTTTGAGATCCTCAAAAACAGCCTCGATAACTAAATCGCAGTCGCTAAAGTCTTGAATATTTGTAGTCGTCAAAAACTGCGACATGATCAATACATCTTCGCCCTCAGCAAGCTTGCCTCGTTCGACTGATTTTTTGAGGAAGGCTGCTGCTTGTTTACGCGCGTTCTCCAATGGCTCGGGCTTCAAATCGTAGATGCGAGTTTTGAAGCCCGCTCTTGCCGCTACGATGGCGATGCCGGTCCCCATGGTGCCGCAGCCAACAATCCCGATGGTTTGCTTACTATTCATTTCTTGTCCTTGCGTAAAAAGCTACGCCCAATCAGTTGTCGATGGACTTGGTTAGTGCCTTCCCAAATCTGAGTGATCTTTGCGTCGCGCATTAGTCGCTCGACACGGTAGTCCTTGCAATAGCCATAACCTCCGAGAAACTGAACGGCGTCAGTTGCCATGCGCATCGCAAGGTCGGTCGCTTTTAGCTTTAGGATGGATGCCTCGATGCCCACGTCGGGTGCGTCGTCTTGTATCAGCTGCGCGACGCGCCAAAGCCAAGATTCGACCAAGACAAGTTCTGCTGCGAGGTCAGCCACATTAAATTGCAGTCCTTGAAATTCGAGCAAGCGTTTGCCTGATTGACTGCGGTTATTCATATACTCGATAGCGTCTTCAAAGGCGGCGCGAGCAATGCCGAGTGCGTGTGCGGCGACGCTTGGTCGTGATTTGTTTAGTGAGGCCAATAGGATCTTCAAGCCATCGCCAGGCGCGCATAAGAGATTTGCACGAGGAATGCGTGCATTGTCGAACGCAAGCGATGCGGTCCCTGATGCGCGTGTGCCCATCTTGTCCTCAGTCCCAGTAATGCTAAAGCCGGGCGTGCCTTTCTCTAGGACAACCGCAGAGATGGATTCTTTACTTCCTGGAATTTCACTCCATTTGCCGAACATGATGTAGAGATCAGAGACATCCCCGTTAGAAATGAAAATTTTGCTTCCGTTGGTGATGATTGAGTCACCGTCCGGTGTGAACGTCGTTTTCATACCCGTCGCATCGGATCCTGCGGTGGGCTCTGTGATGACCAGAGAGGCGAGACCTCCTTCAGCGATGCGCGGCAGTAGCCGTCTTTTTTGTTCTTCGTTACCGAAGTCCATTAAGGGCTTGATCGCATGAAAATTGGTCGCCCAGATAATCCCTGTAGAGGCGCACGCTTGACTGATTTCGCGCACGCACGCGAGATAGCAGGCATAGGATAGTGGTGCACCGCCATATTCTTCAGGAATGAACATCGCGTTCAATCCGAGAGCGTTAATTTCTTGAACGTTATCCCAAGGAAATTCGCCTGACTTATCGTATGCCGCAGCGCGTGGTGCAATTTTTTCGCGTGCGAGCTGTCGGACAGAGTCTAAGAGCATTGACTCTTCTTGCGTCCATTTTTGTGATGCGTCCAATCGGCCTAGTACATTCATAGTGAGTATCCGAAATTATTGCAACATGCCGTGTCCACCATCAATGTAGATGGTTTCTCCCGTCATGTAGGGTGAATTCAGTACAAAGAGTGAGGACACAAGCTGACCTACATCTTGCGCATTACCCGGCACGCCCGCGGGGATGCGTTTGGCAAGAAATTCACCAAGTGGGCCTTTCTCTATCATTTCGCGGTTGAAGTCGGTCTGGATGTAACCAGGTGCCACATTCAACACGCGAATCCCTTTCGATGCCCATTCCACCGCCATGCAGCGAGTCATAGCTGCGACCGCCGCTTTGGTCGCGCAATAAGTCAGATGTTGTTTGATGCCGAGCTTATCGAAAAATGAACCAATGTTGACAATGAGACCACCCTTGTTCTCAAGAAGAAGCGGATAGGCGACCTGACTGGCTGCAAGCACAGAGTATGCGTTAACGTCCATGACGTTTTTGAACTCTTCCTCAGGGATGCTCTCTACACGACCTTGAGAATGGATACCGGCATTGTTCACTAAACCAACAATCGGCTGTTTCGAGCGTTGCTGTACATCAGCGAAGGCGGCTTTAAGTTGCTCTGGACGACTCACATCGCACTTCACACTAAACCACTGACTACGATCGGTGTCGGTTGCGTTTTCGATCTGTGGCATTTCGCCCGAGCGCGAAAGGCATCCCACGGTGTAGCCGGCGCGCGCTAGTTCAAGTGAGATTGCAGCGCCGATTCCGCGGCTAGCGCCCGTCACAATGACACAGCCTTTTTGATTTTTGTTTGCCATCTTTATTGATCCTTAAAGGCAGGTGAACGCTTTTCTAGAAATGCAGTCATGCCCTCGGTCGCGTCCGCGGAGCGAAATGCCAGCGTTGAGCAATCACGCTCGATTCGTAGCCCCTCAGCCAGAGTTGTTTGCAACCCGCGTTGAATTGCTTGCTTGGCCATATCGAGCGCAATCAGTCCATGTCTCAGGTACGGCTTTAGAAACTCACGACCTACCGCAGCGGGATCGTTGGATTCCACGACTCGTGTGACTAGCCCAATACGTTCGGCTTCTGTCGCATCCACTGTACGGGCCGATAAAATCATGTCGAGTGCTCGATCTTGACCAATCAAGCGTGGCAAGCGTTGTGTTCCGCCATAGCCTGGGATAAGCCCGAGTTTAAGTTCGGGAAGCCCCATTTTGGCTCCTGGCATTGCAACGCGAAAAGTGCAAGAGAGGGCGAGCTCAAGCCCTCCACCGAACGCGTAGCCATGAATGACTGCGACGGAGGGGACGCGTAAGGCAGCGAGGCGATCGAATACGCTTTGTCCGAAGCGAGCACCTTCATGCTCTTGCATGAGCGTGCGTCCCATCAGCTCAGTGATATCTGCGCCCGCACAAAAGGACTTCTCGCCCTCTCCGGTCACAAAAACGCCACGCACTTGACCGAGTTCAATGGCTTGCTCTATTTTTCCTAATGCTTGATCGAGCTGCCCGAGTATTTCAAAGCTCAGCGCATTCAGTGCTTTGGGCCGATTGAGGTGTAGGTGTGCAAGCTGATCGGTAATGCTTAGTTCGATGGCCATAGTAGCCTCCTATGTGCTGCGAGCAGTTTCGGGATTCTTCCAGCGGACGGCTGTCGGTTGGATGTCACCACGCTTTGCCATTTCTATGAGCTCTCGCTTGAGAATCTTGCCGCTTGCGGTCAATGGAAATGCTGGCATAACAATAAAAAATTCCGGCATGTCATATTTGGATAGACCAACAGTGTGCAAGTGTTGCAGGACTTCTGCAGGGTCTAGGCCACTCTCGGTTCGTTTCAGTACTGCGAGGCACACGCGTTCGCCTAGTCGATCATCCGCGATCGGAAAGGCGGCAGCCTTGGCTATATTTGGGTGTCGATGGGCGAGGTCTTCAATACGTGCGGGATGGATATTGTGACCGCCTCGAATGATCAAGTCTTTTTTGCGTCCAACAATTTGTAGGCAGCCTTGCGCGTCAAGAACGCCAAGGTCGCCACTCATGAACCAGCCGGAGCGATTAAATGAGCGCTCTGTCGCGGTTTGGTCGTCAAAGTAGCCCAGTGTCAGCACGCCACCGCGCCCACCGATTTCACCGACTTCTCCGACTGGGAGCTCATTGTCCGGATTCTCAGCATCAAAAATACGAATTTCATAGCCAAGTCCAGAGCCACCGCAGGTTGCGACAATGGTGTTTGTAGGATCTGTGGGCAAAGTGTATTGATGGGAGCCATTCTCGGTCATCCCATAGACATTTTGCGGTGTAATGCCTATGCGTAAAAATTGCTCCGCAACTTCTCTCGGAATCGGAGACCCTGCCATATAAAAGGATTTGACTTGGCCCAGCGCAGTAAGACTCCGCTTACGAAACTCATCCAAAATGTCCATCGCATGAGTCGGTACGCCCATCACGTAGGTTGCTCCGCTTTCGATGATCCAGTCGATCGCAGGCGTTCCCGAAGCGTAGTTATGAATAGCGAGCTGCATGCCAGCACTTAACCATTGTTCTGCGGCTACGGTTCCTATATGGTGACTGAGCGGGCTGAGCGTCAGCAAAATAGTCTCAGTGTTGTGATGCCAATCTTTCACCATACTGCGGCCATTCGCCAGCAGTGTATTGTCACTGTGCATAACCCCTTTTGGTAGTCCAGTTGTTCCCGAGGTGAATGCTAAGTAAACGATCTTGTCCGGATTGATGAGCGGAGCAGGTTGTGAGTCAAGGTTGTCTGCTAGTTTAGGAAAGGATAGTGTTCCCGCCTCAATGGGCGCATCTTGATTGAAATGCTGACCCGAGACAAAGGTGGCGCGCAGTGATTTCACTTGTTCAAGTTTGCCAAAGATCGGTTGCTTCGCAGCGTCAGATCCGTAGTTTGGAGTCGTGAAGAACGCCTTGCAATCCACGCGCTTTAAAAGTGTGACGATCTCATCGGTCGTGTAACTTTGATGCAGGGATGGACAGCACACGTAACCATTGCGTGAGCACGCCAGCAAAATCATGACACTTTCCACTCGGCTTGGTAGCCAGATCGCAACGCGATCGCCGACTTTCAGCCCGGCGTTGTGCAGGGTAGCCGCCAGGACTTCGACTGAGCGAAGGACTTCAGACCAGGTCAGGGTGGTAAAGTTATCGCGCAATGCGACAGTGTTTGGCAATTGTGAGGCATGCTTCGCCAACAGGCTGAACATTGTGTCGTGCTGCCAAACGCCGCTTGCGTAATGCTCGCGTGTTTTTTGTGGATCATGCAAAGTCAGCATCATGATCGGATGATTCCTTTAGGCGCAGACAAGCGTTATTGACCAAATTTGGAGGCATCGGGTTTGCGTCGTTCCGCAAACGATGCAGCCATTTCGTCATGCTCTGCCGTGTCGAGATAGCCGCGTAAGAGCAGGTCGTGCGCCATACGCGACAGCCCACTCACTCCACCGTGGCGTGCATTAAACGCGGCTTTGATCGAGGCGAGGGCGAAGGCGCCGCGGTCGGCGATTTCAAGCGCCCACTTGCGAGTTTCTGC
>JACCDX011528139.1_pt1 | contig 13241 bp, 12 predicted proteins | sample 7449681 | NCBI WGS metagenome assembly JACCDX01 (sample SAMN15323450, study PRJNA562643) | freshwater metagenome | isolation source: river surface water | place: USA:Blue River Watershed | collected 2017-08-18
CTACTGTAAATCGTGATCATGTCCAAGGGCATCCTGATATTCGTACACCTACACAAGTATATGAATGTAAATTAACAGGACAAGTTGCAGAAAATTGGATTGAATTCTGTTTTCAGGCCTTCGCCTATGCAGCAATTCTTCCAGAGGTTCAGCAAGTAAATATTGTTCTTCCTCTTCAAACACTCGTTTGGTCATTTGATATAACACCAAAGGCATGGCCTCAACGAGAGGCCTTCTTTGCTCTTCTTGAACATTTGGCAGTAGAATATCAAACAGTCGCTGCAACTAACGCAGTCGCTGCTGAGATTATTTGCCAACACCATGGTATTGGTCGTCATATTGCTAAAGCCCCTGGTGCATTCCTTAAAAGTATTCAACATATCACTGATGGTTCAAAAGCCTGGCAGCTATTCCTTTCAAGTAATATGTCAGCGCGAATCTCAATTAAAGATACTGAAATTCCCCCTGTTGCTGAACATATTCAGAGAACTGGAGCAAAAATCTATATTCATACTCCATATGTAATTAATCTATGTACTCCTGGATGCGAGGCAGATAACTATAATGTAACATGTTTATCCGAGCTGGCACGTATTGCAGCAGCAATGAAGTGCAGAGGTACAGTTGTACATGTTGGTAAATCTACTACCCAACCTATTACAGAGGCTATGGAAAACATGCGCCAAAATCTACTCGCAGCTGCTCGCAGCGCAACACCAGAGTGTCCAATTCTCTTAGAGACTCCTGCTGGTCAGGGTTCAGAAACTCTTACAGATCGTGAAGAATTCTATCGGTTTGTCCATGAATTGGCAGATCCAAGAATCCAGGTCTGTGTTGATACATGTCACGTATTCGCTTGCGGTCATGACCCAGTTGATTATTTGAAATATGGTATTGAGCGCTATCCTGGGCTTATTAAGCTAGTGCATTATAATGACTCTTTGGTTGAAAAGGGCGCAAAAGTAGATCGTCATGCATTTATGGGAGCAGGGAAAATCGGCCTACCAACTATGGAACAAATCGCCTCCATGGCAACTGCGGCAAATATTCCATGTGTTATTGAATTTTAATTATTTGCTGGTATAAGATTTAAATTATAATATTTATTAAATGTCATCTTCTGGGCGTCTAGAAGAATATGGTATAGATCCGACAACAAATGAACGTCTCAGAGTAATAAGAAAAGAGAATCAACGTGGAGAAAAGGTTGTTCATCATGTCAGCCCTACTGGCCAAATGCATGGTACATTCAAAGTCTACACAACTAATGGAAAACAATTGCTGGAAGAATGTGTATATAAGAATGGTATTTTTCACGGACAGATGTTTTCCTATCATGCAAATGGGAAAATGGCCTCTATTGGTAATTTTCTGGAAGGTCGCCCTGAAGGACAGTTTCAACGTTGGTCTGATCAAGGACAACTTCTAGAAAAAAAGTTTTATAAAAGTGGCTTCCTTGATGGTGAAGTGGAAGTCTGGTATGCTGATGGAAAACCATGCGAAAAATCCACATATTCTGATGGAAAACGAATTGGGCAAATGCAGTATTGGTCGTTATCGGGCAAGCACTATCTAATATAACGAAAAAACCGCCACTATGTACTTTGTATCTTCTTGTTTAACAACCATAGAAACTCTTCGTGTCATCTTCTGTAATAGCTCCATACTCTCCATAAACTTCATATGGGGGAGTATCCAATACAACAAACCGATAGTCGTTGTGCTCATTGTGTGCAACGATATTATTATATTCGTCGCGCCAAATGTAGATCAATAGACCATCGGACTTATGCGTAATGAGCTCTCCTTGACCAGAGTTAACCAAATGCTTCATGACCTTCCGATCAGCATAGGTTACTTCTACCTGGTCAAATCTGAATGAACGACTCAAACTTGTGACGGCATACACTTTGTAATAGACATGACCGGTACCAAACCGATCAGTCTTCAGCTCCAAACACCTCCTAATATTCTCTTCAGAACGGATTGAAATGTCTCCTGCGCTCATCATAGCGTAAGCAACTGACATTGACATTGTAACTTTTGGGCTTCACGATTTCTGTTTAATAGAAATACCCATTTCAATTTTTTAAGTTGATGGAATTTGATTGAATTTTTCTTCAGCTACGGGCATGCTCCAATTGATCTGTAAGGGTTGTTCATAGGATGAATAGAGCTGTGCATTGGAAGTCGGTTTATCTAAATCAAGAAGAATACGAAGTGCATGAAGGCGTCTATCAAGAGGACCACGAATAGCCATAATATCTTTTCTTCTGCTCAAACTCTTCCAGCGCCACTCAAACTGAAGAGCTGCATGATTATCTGGAAAATGTCCAATTACACAAACATGCTTCCATGTTCTTCCAGCAGCTGCTACGGCTGTTGTACAACGTGCTCCTCCTTTTATTATGCCATTGTGCTGCCTTAAACGCCGGTCTGGATCAACTGTTGCACCGACATATGTTGCTTTCTCATCGTTTGTAATCAATAAATAAACAGACCAACGTCCCCGCTTGCAAGGCTGTTCTTCTTCTGGTTCTTGCTTCTGCTCAATATCAGGCTCCATATCTAATTATATCCAAGAATATTTTATATACTTGGATAAAATATGAGCTGTAATACTCGTTATTGGTGTTCAATAGCCATGGCACAAAAAGATAAACCATCAAATCCGGCACTCCAAAAAGAAAACAATGATGGACTGAAGGCTTTAATGGCCGCTCGTCAGGCACAAGATCGTGCATTTGATTATCGTAGCCAGACTACTCAGGAAGCTTCCAATCAGAATCATCAACGGACCCCCAAGTAACAGCTCTCAGTGCCTCCTCTAGACCAAATGCCATATCTGCACTGTGTTCCACAGGAAACTCTGCCGCTGCCCATGCACCATTAATAATAGCCTTTTTAATTGATTGTGCACCAATAGCTAGGAAAAAAGCTTCACCACAACCAAAACTAGGTATTAGAACACGATAAGGCTGTAAAATCTCTTTACGACCATTGCGTCGCAAAACTGCTTTCATATTTCCATATGCTGCTCTCATTGCATCTCCTTTCCAGGGAATCCACATACCTGTATATACTGTCATTGATCCATTAGGGCGCAGCATGCGAACCAGATTTTCCATCAAAATAGACCATCGGTCAATTTCTTTGGGCCAAATATCATTATCCAGTGAAAGATCAGTCAGATCAACAACAATAGAATCGTAGAGCTGTCGCTCAGTGGCTGCAGTGACAGCAGCCCCAGCTGTCCATGCCCATGCATCTGCATAATGAATTTTAACACGAGGATCCTTGTAAGAATCCCCATGCCAATCACGTAGCCTGCGCTTAGCAAACTCAACAAATGTCTGATCATAATCAACCATATCCACATGTTCTACACCTGGCCAGCTCAAAACCTCCTTTATTGTACAGAGTTCACCGCCTCCAAGTACAAGCACACGCTTCGGCTCGCCTTGGCAACAGACAAGTGCAGGACGACAAAGAGCTTGATGATAAAATGCCTGATCAGCCTGTGTGCTCTGAATCTCTCCATCCAAAAGAACTACCTTTCCAAAATCCTGTGTATCAAGAACCGCAACCTCGGCAAGACGTGTATTGAATTTTGCAACAATAGATGCGTGATGTGCCCCAATTTTCCAACTACGATCATATGATGCTGCATTAGCATCCTTTTCTAAAACAATATAATCATATTTATACTGATCTGCCATTTTATTAATTGTTTATAAATATAATATTTTCCTTAGGTTTTATACAAGATAAATTATTTATAATATGAAACAAGTTTTATATACTTACGCATATTATGTTGCTGATATGTACCTAGTATTCTTTGAACATAATGATGATTACTTGTTAAACTATGATAATTATTTATAATATCTTGATAATCTCCAACATACAAATTAAAATGATCCAAATGCTCATCAACAATAAATGCATATAGCGCCTCATCACCTTGACAAAATCCTGCACGACATAGTTCTTCGGCTTTATCCATGAATTTTGGAAGTAAATACATACCTGTATTTAGATCACATGTATAAAATCCACCTGCAACAATCCAACGATATTGTTTAAAAAATGATCCTAAATCTGCATAGTAAGATGGATCCCAATAATTAATTACTTGAGATGTCCATAAATCTCTAGGATTTGCAGCAATTCTATCAATCTTATCATATACATCATCATTTAGATAATTCATTGAACCATTATTGACTTTCATTAAAAGATTAATATCAATCCATGCAAAATGTGTAGTATTAAATGTATTATCAATCATAGCCCTATACATGATTTCAAATTTGGACATCCATAAAACATATAAATTTGGAGTAATTTTTTTATTTTCAGGACTATGTTTATACACATTTACAAGTTCTGCCTTATATGTTGCAGCTCTAAAACTATCAAGTGAAGTAGTAATAACTTTTGTTTTATCACTATATCCAAATATATTTCTAATTTGAGTAAATATTTCAGTATATTTTGAATTACAAAAAATAATCATAGGTTGATTTATCATTAATACACGCACTGCGCGAGCAATATAATAGTTTTTATTGAAATCATCATTTGAAACATCATCATGACAATCAAATAATGCTGTTACAAATGTAGTTTTATATTCAGCATTCATTTTAAATATAATAATATTTTAATCTTTATATTTACAAATGATATAATTTATATTTTATTTGTAGGATAACTCATAATGATTGAATCATTTGTAATATTTATATAATCTTCTGGTAATTTACAATCTACATTTGAAATTATAGAAAATTTTGTAACTTGTTCACATCCACCATAATGCCTATCCTGATAAACAAGAGGTTTTTTTAATGCATATACATTATAACATGTATGTAAATATGCATAAAAAATATCATGTTGTTTATTTTTATAATATCCTTCTAATGCAGCTTTTTGTAATGCATGAGCACCTGATGCAGAACATACCATTATACCATGAGCTGATAACATATTTTTAATTGAAATCACCTCATTATCAATATTCTCAAAATAATTTTGCAAATGATGAGAAGTATTATTCATACTATATCGTGATAATCCAACATACAATATATCTGCATTATCAGGTATTTCAACATATTCAGGGAATTCACGAAATTTAGAACAATCATCTTCATAGACAATAAATGGTTGAAAAGGAAGTCCTCTTTCTTGATTTCTTAAACCAAGATCAAGCATTCTGCAAAAGCCTGAACAAATTGATTTTTCTCTCTCAATACCAATAACTGGATTTACTTCATTTATATCATAGTCTTTGAATTCTTCCATCATATGTTTTTTTCTTACTCCATTTGTATCAACAGTTAAAAAATAATGCTTGATTTGTTGCAAATATACTCTCATTTATAAATTAAATTTATAATTAATTATTTAAACTAACATCTTAGTTTAAATAATAATAAAATATACCATATTTATTTCTTAAAATAACAAGTAATTACTGAATCATTTGTTGTATTTATATATTCAGTTGGTAATGAGCTAGAATGGTCTGTCAGTGTAAATTTTGTTTCTCCTTCATTTCCTCCATATAGTTCCTCTTGATATACAAGAGGAACTCTTAGTGCATACATATTATAATAAGATTGTAGAGGAGCTAGGAAAATATCAAATACATTATTTTTATAAAATCCTTCAATTACAGCTTTTTGCAATGCATGAGCACCTAATGCAGAACAAACCATTATTCCATGTGCTGAAAGCATATTATAAATTTTAACTATATCATCATTTACATTTTCAAAATAATTTCTTACGTGATCCCTAATATTATTTAGACTACATTTGGATAAACCAATATAAAGTAAATCTGTATCATCCGGAATATCTAGATATTCCGGAAATTCTCTAAATTTAGAACAATCATCTTCATAAATAATAAATGGTTGAAAAGGAAGTCCTCTTTCCTGATTTCGTAATCCAAGATCAAGCATTCTTGAAAATCCTGTAGCTACAGATTTATATCTTCCAATACCAATAACTGGATTTACTTCATTTATATCATAGTCTTTGAATTCTTCCATCATATGTTTTTTTCTTACTCCATTTGTATCAACAGTTAAAAAATAATGCTTGATTTGTTGCAAAAAAACTTTCATTATATATGTATATATATACATATTTAAATACCATTATAATGCACATGTTTTATAATTTTATATAATTGACTTAAAGATTATTAGCATTAATCTTTAAAATTGATTGTGTTTGGTCTAAAACTACTTAACATAATTAATCATAGAAGTTAGAGAATGTCAATCCGATTTAACAAAGCGTCCTCCGACGTGGAACCTATTATAGGTGTCCAGTTTGGGATCTTTAGTCCTGAGGAGATTGAGAAAAGGTCTGTAGTGGAGATTACCACACAGCATATGTATGATGGTAATGAGCCTCGGATTGGCGGTCTATTTGATCCTCGTATGGGTGTTCTTGATAACGGTAAGACATGTCGTTCTTGTCATCAATCAAATCATCTGTGCCCTGGTCATTTTGGTCATTATAAACTAACACGTCCGGTCTATTTCTATCAATTCATTGATCGTATTATCAAAGTTCTTAGTTGTGTATGTATTGCATGCGGTAAGCTTAGAATTGATAAAGAGGCCCATAAGAATATTTTGAAGAAGCGTCATGATAAGCGTTGGCAGGAGGTACAGGAACTATGTAAAAATATCAAACGTTGTGGTCAAGAGACTGAGGATGGTTGTGGCGCTCCACAGCCGAAATCTTATACACGTGAAGGTATTGCTCGTATTGAGGCCAATTTCGGTGATGCTGGTGGTATGCAGACTCTAGATGTTGAATATGTTCATCGTCTATTCAAGCGTATCACAGATGAAGATGTTGATTTCATGGGCTACAGCAGCCACTGGTGTCGACCTGATTGGATGATCTGTACAGTGCTGCCGATCCCTCCTCCTCAGGTTCGCCCATCAGTTGTTCAAGACAATAATCAGCGCTCTGAAGATGATTTGACTCATAAACTCTTTGAAATTATTCGCTGGGACAAAACTTTGGCACAGAAGATTGATAATGGAGCAACCAAAAAGCAGATTGATGAATGGGTAACTATTTTGCAATACCATGTTGCAACACTTGTTGATAATAAGATTCCAGGTGTAAATCCATCCGCTCAGCGTTCTGGTCGGCCGCTCAAGTCTCTTTCAGAGCGCTTGGGTACCAAGGAAGGTCGTATCCGTTATAATATTCAAGGTAAGCGTGTGGAATTCTCTGCACGTTCTGTTATTACTCCTGATCCGAATATCTCTTTGGCTGAACTCGGTGTTCCTGAAAAGATTGCAATGAATTTAACTATTCCTGAGCGTGTAACACCATTTAATATTAACCGGCTATACAAGTTTGTTCAAAATGGTGCTGATGTGTTCCCAGGTGCGAAGACTATTGTCCGTCGTGATGGTCGTCCAATCTCTCTGAGACACATTAACACTCGTGAAATTGTTCTAAAATACGGAGATATTGTGAATCGTCATATGATGGATGGAGACATTGTGCTCTTCAACCGTCAGCCGACTCTTCACCGTATGTCTATGATGGGTCATCGCGTCAAAGTGCTGCCCTACAATACATTCAGACTCAATGTTGCTGCTACAAAGCCGTACAACGCCGACTTTGATGGCGACGAGATGAACTTACACGCACCGCAGTCCTACGAGGCTGCGACTGAATTGGAGGAGATTGCGGCTGTGCCGCATCAAATTATTACGCCCCGTCTTGGTACTCCTGTGATCTCTATTGTCCAGGATACTCTCGTCGGTGCATATCGTGTGAGTCGGCCAAATATTTCATTTAATCTGCGAGAATTTATGAATCTGATGATCTACAATCGTCGTTTTAATGGGCTTATCCCTAATCCTCGTGCAGGTAAGCGTTATACAGGCCACCAGCTGGTCTCACAGCTCTTGCCGCCAATTAATATGAATATGAAAAATGGCTTGTACAAGGATTTCCCCACAGAGGAGAATATAGTCAAGATCCAAAATGGTGATATCCTTCAAGGAACACTGGACAATGGTGTCTTCAGTAAGGCCTCCGCAGGCATTATCCATGTCACTTACAATGATTATGGTAGTCAGCAGACGGTTGATCTTATTGATGGTCTTCAAAATATGTTGGAGAGTTTCTTGATTATGAATGGTCTCTCAGTCGGTATTTCAGATCTGATTGCAGATAAAAAGACTTATACTGAGATGAAATCGCTCATTGAGTCAAAGACTCGCCAGGTTGAGGAGATTATTCTACAGGTCCATATGGATTTGTTTGACAATAACTCAGGTGGCAATAATAAACAGGAGTTTGAGAATCGTGTTCTAAGTACGCTCAATAAGGCCACTGATGATGCAGGTACTGCAGGTGTCTCGTCTCTTGCAAATGATAATCGCCTTATGTCTATGGTCCGTTCTGGTTCTAAGGGTAAGGTATTTAACGTTGCACAGATGATGGCCTGTGTAGGTCAGCAGAACATTGAGGGTAAGCGTATTCAAGATGGTTTCACTGATCGCACACTTCCACACTTCAAGAAGTACGATGATGGTGCAAAGGCTCGTGGTTTCATTGAGTCATCATTCATCAGTGGTCTTGATCCAGAAGAATTCTTCTTCCATGCTATGTCTGGTCGTGAAGGTTTGATTGATACTGCTGTTAAAACTGCAGATACAGGATATATCCAGCGCAAACTGATTAAGGGTATGGAAGATATTGTTGTACATCATGATGGCACGGTGCGTGATGCAAATATGAATATTGTGCAAACAATGTATGGTGAAGATGGTATTAATGCTACTAAGATTGAAAAGATTGGTTATGATCTTGGATCAATGAGTCGTCAGGATGTTGAGAAGGTGTTTGGTCTTGTAGAGGCCAACTTTGGATCTGTCTTCATGGAAGGAATTGAGCGTGAGGCGGATGAACAGGCAATTAAGAAATATGTTGGCCAAATTCTGGAAGATCGCAAGATGCTAGTTGAACAGGTCAATAAGATGCAGAAGAATGATGTTGTTGTGAGTCCTGTTAATCTTAGTCGTCTCATTGAGACAATCAAGGTGCGCTTTGGTATCAAGAAGGACGATCGCACTGATTTGACACCGAAGTATGTTCTTGAGGGTATTGATCGTATTTTGGAGCAGACACAGAAATTCTCAGCGCTGTGGGCAGGCCTACTCCGTTTCTATCTTGCACCACATAAGATCATTATTAATGAACGCTTCACTAAGAAGGCATTTGATACTTTGAGTGAGGTATTAATTATTAAGAATTGGCAGAGCTGGGTTGTACCAGGTGAGCAGGTAGGTATTTTGGCCGCCCAGAGCATTGGTGAGCCATCTACACAGATGGTTCTCAATACTTTCCACACTGCGGGTGCATCTACAAATAGTAAGGTATCTGGTGGTATTCCTCGTTTGCGTGAGCTGCTGAGTGTTACTAAGGATCCTGCAGCTACATCGTTGACAATCTATTTGCGCGATGAATATAAGAATAATCGTGATAAGGCACGCGAAGTCAGCCAAGAGCTTGAACTCACAATGATGCGTGATATTACTAAGTCATGTGCAATTTATTATGATCCTAAGGATGAGAACACTATTTTGGAGGAGGATCGTGCACTTATACAATTTTATAAGCTCTTTGAGTCAGGCCAGACTGTTGATTCCAAGAAGTCAAGTCCTTGGTTGATTCGTCTTGAATTTGATCGCGAGAAGATGTTCAATAAGAATATTTCAATGTATGATGTTGCATTTATTCTACGTGACAAGTTTGAAGATATTGAACTCACTTACAGTGATTACAATGCGCAGAAATTGATCATGCGTATTCGTATTCCAATGTCTGACACTGTTGATGCAGTAATTGATTTGAAGAAATTCCAGAATAAACTTCTTAATGGTGTTATTCTTCGCGGTTCAGTTGGTCTAAAATCAGTTAGTTTCATTAAGCAGAAGGCTGAGTTTGGTAATCTAGAGGAGGTTGATGGTGTTTATAAGTCTGAGGCTCAATATGTTCTTGAATCAGATGGTTCCAATTTCTTGGATGTAGCGAATCATCCTGCAGTTAATGGAAATAAACTTTATAGTACAAACTTCCATGATATATATGAACAATTGGGAATGGAGGCGGCTCGTGTAGGGCTTCTTCGTGAATTTACCAAGATCTTTGAGGAGGTAGGTGTAAGCCAGCGTCACTTATGTCTTATGGTTGATATTATGACCCGTAATGGTGTCTTGATGTCTATGGATCGTTATGGTATTAATAAGCAGGATACTGGTCCACTTGCGAAGGCATCATTTGAGACGACTGCTGATACGCTTATTAAGGCTTGTTATTTCGGTGAGGTTGATCCTATGAAGTCAGTATCGGCAAATATTATGATGGGACAGCCTATTCGTGGAGGAACATCATTTACACAGATTCTATTGGACGAGTCATCTGTTGTGAATATGTATAAGGGATTGGCACCTGTAGAAGAATATGGCGAGGAAGAGGAAGTAGATTATTCCAAGTTGACGGATGAGGAATTAACCTATTTGGGAGATGAATGTTCAGCGGCTAAGATGCAGCTGTCTGCAGTTCTGCCGCCTGCAATGGCTGTACAGGATGAAGAGGATGTTGAGTTGAATATTTTGGAGTAGCGCTAGAGTCTAAGCCGCAAATGCAATAATAAATTATGAGTTCGCAGAATGAAAAACCGCCTTGGGCCAATTTTTTACTAAAAGGTGCCCCAAGAATACATGATCAATTACAATGGTGTGAACTGGATGAATTAGAAATAAATAATATTCTTGGAAAAATCCCAGAATCTTTGGCAACTGCTAAGAATAATATTGAGACATTAGGGCCAGCCTATTTGTGGGATTTTGCAAAAAAAATAACAAATCCATATGAATTGGTATATACCTATAAAAAAGAATATATACCTACTAGTGTTAGTATTATTCATCCACTTAGTCGTTCATATTATAAAATGATTGAGATCTTGAAACTTACTGATTATTTTAATTGGCGCCAATCGCGTCTTAGTCTAAGAACAGCACATGTATGTGAGGGACCAGGAGGATTTATAGAGGCTATTTTTGATGCAGCTGGACGCTCAAAATTAAAGATTACATCTGCACATGCAATGACTTTGAAATCAGTACAGCCACATATTCCAGGTTGGCGTCGTGCCCAGAATTTCCTTAATAAAAATCGGCAAGTAAGAATTGAATATGGAGCTGATGGTACTGGTGATATTTTAAAGGTTGAGAACCGACAGGCATATATTAACACAGTATTAACTTCTGGAAAAGTCAATATTTTTACTGCAGATGGTGGTTTTGATTTTACGGATAATTATATTGCTCAAGAAGCCTCTGTATTTCCATTATTGTGTGCATCCATTAGTGTTGGACTCTCTGTTCTTGATGTAAATGGTCTTTTTGTTCTCAAAATTTTTGATTATTTTGAGGATGCTAGTATGGAATTATTAGTGTTTTTAATATCATGTTTCAGTCGCTGGACAATTTATAAACCTGCTACCAGTCGTCCATGTAATTCTGAGCAATATTTTATTGGTATAGGATATCGTGGAATAGAGGCAATTGGATCCTCAATTAAATATATTGAAAATTTAATTACATATGGTCAATTCCCAAAAAAAATATTTAAAAATAATATTAATGAATTGCCTCTATATCAACAGATAATTGAAAACAGACAGACTTTAATGGAAAGACAAATATATTATTTGCATCTTGCACAGGCGAATGTACAAACCTGGATATCTGGATTGCAGATAGATCTAATGCCACTATGGACAGAATCGCAGAAAAAAAGTCTGTCATTCTGTCAATATTTCAGTGTCTATTATAAATCACGTTATGAATTTAATGTTAATCCAGTTTTACCAGAAGAAAAGGATTTTGATACGCATTCAATAATTACCTGCGTCCCTGCTGAGAAGGACGGAACTGAGGGGGGAGGAAACGTTCCGCAAGACGGGTCCCAATAATCATGGATGCCTGGTGTTGTGTAAGATTGCCGCCGCCCATTTGGTCAAGCAAATGTAACATAGATTCAAGTTGTGTCAGATCCTCACCAGCAATGATTTTCTTGTAAAGTTCGGGATAAGAATTTACAAATGTATCACATTCAGCACGTATGTCTGCATCTGTCTTATCAGATGCCAACATATCAACAATTTTCTTAATGCTGTCACGAATAAATTTAGCACGTGTTGCAGGATCAAAATCCAGAGGACGTGCCGCAGCCTCTGCCATAGATTCTTGAACAGAACGACGATCTAACATCTCAGGCTTCTCAGTAAATGAACTACGTCCATCATCGGGTCCAGGGAAAAGAGGTGGTTGTCCAGACATATTGATATATATAGATTAATATTATTAATATGTTTAAACGCATTAGAAATGCCTGTAGCAACTGCAGAAGCACCACCTCGTGCTTTAACCGAAGTCCCGAAGCAAGTACAGCCTGTTATTAATAGCCCTGAGGCTCAAATGCCTGGAGTTCAGAATGATCCAAACTCTATTGCAGCAATTGCAAAAAAAGCACAGGTTCTGCAAGGACAAAGTATTACTGATTCAATGTATGATCCACCATTACCACCCCCAGCCGGAGGCACTGCTTCCGGCTTTACCAATTATGGACCAGGTATTGCACGTGATAATATGTGGTCACGAATAATACTATTTATTGCTTTCCTGGCAATTATTTATCTTATAGCAACTCTTTGTTCTGGAAACTCAATACGCTATATAATATCTAAATTTAAGATTCCACGACTATTTAGAAAATAATGCAAAGTGCTCCAGACTATTTAGGCGCAAATGATCAAGAATCAGATATTCCCGATAATGTGGATCATTATTGTTCAGATGAACATTGTGAGAATGAGGCTGAAGAATATAATGAAAATAACAAAAATGGAATGAGTTTTCTCCATAAAGATGAATTATATGATGCTCTACAACAAATGAAAAATGCAATCTATATTGATATGTTTCAAACAGGTCCATCAGAAAAAGTTCATAATCCTATCATTTTGAATAAATATCTTGAATTAATTGATCGTGTCTGGAAGTCAGTTGGTTATGACAAACCCATTATCTTAGATGATCAATCACCAGTGGTTCGTAATGCAATTACTAAATTTATTGCAACACTTAATGCTCATTTAAATGAAC
>JACCDX011460810.1_pt1 | contig 13238 bp, 15 predicted proteins | sample 7449681 | NCBI WGS metagenome assembly JACCDX01 (sample SAMN15323450, study PRJNA562643) | freshwater metagenome | isolation source: river surface water | place: USA:Blue River Watershed | collected 2017-08-18
TGCCAAAGAAGGCAGCATGTCCAAGGCTGCAGAACGCCTGGATATGGCTATTCAGACTATTAGTGCCCAAGTACATGAATTAGAGAAGTCTCTGGGGTACATGCTCTTCAAACCTGCTGGAAGAGGTATCGCCCTCACCGAATCTGGTTTTGCAGCACTAGAAATTGCCGATCAAATCTTCTCGATTGGCGAAAGACTGCCTGAGGCAGTCAGAGATGCAGCCAAGTCTCCTAAAACCAAAATTACCGTTGGCGTTTCTGATGGCCTGCCTAAGTTTGTTACTAGACAAATGCTGGAGCCCATTCTGAAACACAAGGATGTTCAACTTATTGCACATGAAGGCGAGTTTGATGATTTGCTGGCAGATCTCGCATTACATCGATTGGATATCGTATTAGCTGATCGCCCAGCCCCGAGCAATAAAAATCTGAACGTCTATAGCGAAGAGTTAACAAAAACGGTGATCGCCTGGTATGCACCTAAGCAACTAGTCAAAAAAGCCAAAGGGAAATTTCCAGAATGTCTAAAGGATTTACCAGTACTACTGCCTACAGCACATTCCACCGTACGCCCGCTGATTGATCAGTGGCTGAAAAAGTACGACATTATTCCGAATATTGTTGGCGAGTTTGAAGATAGCGCCCTACTGAAGACCTTTGCCGCCAGCGGGCTCGGCGTCTTTCCTGCCGGCAAATTGATCGAAAAAGACCTTAAAGATACCTATGGCATCGAATTGCTAGGTAGCTGCGATGACATATATGAATACTTTTATGCAATTCGTTCTGAAAAGAAAATTCAGCATCCACTTGTACAGGCCATTATTAAGCAATAGTGAATTACTAAGCCCCTGAACTATGACTAATTTTCTAGACCCTGCCATACTGTTTTTTATCTTTGGGGTTTTTGCCGGCTCCGTAAAGTCGAATCTAGAAATTCCTCCGCAAATTTCTCGGTTTCTATCGCTCTATTTATTAATGGCGCTAGGACTCAAGGGTGGTTTCGCTCTCCATAAGTCCGGCTTTACTAGCGAGATTGCCCTCTCACTAGGGTTGGCAGTATTTCTTGCAGTCATTATTCCCATCATTGGCTACCTGATATTAAGAAGAAAGCTAAGCGCCTTTGATGCCGCTGCAATTGCAGCAACTTACGGCTCAGTTAGTGCGGTTACGTTTATTACTGCCACACAATATCTAGATCAATTCGACATCACTTATGGCGGACATATGGCAGCAGCTATGGCGCTCATGGAGTCCCCCGCCATTATTTTGGCAATTGTCTTGGCTAATAAGGCTCGGGCAGCCATGTCAGTTGATTCAACAGTCAAACACGAGCCTGCTGGGGTTTCTAAAATATTGCACGAGTCGTTTACTGATGGTGCTCAATTACTATTGCTAGGTTCAATGGCTGTTGCTCTAGTGAGCGGAGATGCTGGACATAAATTAATGGCACCTTTTTCGATTGATCTCTTCAAAGGCATGCTGTCCTTCTTCTTGCTAGACATGGGACTGATGGCTGCCAGAAACTTCAAGGGCTTAAGAGGTAAACCGCCTATTACCTTACTCTACGCGATTGGCTCACCACTTTCACACGCACTCTTAGCGTTGGTGTTTTGTAAATTAATTGGACTTCCTCTCGGAAACACCATCCTTCTGATGGTTCTCGCCTCTAGCGCATCGTACATTGCAGTGCCTGCTGTTTTGCGTCACGCCTTACCGGAAGTGAACCCTGCTTTGTATATGGGCATGTCTTTAGGAATCACTTTTCCGTTCAACATTATTTTGGGCATTCCGCTTTACACCCTGATTGCCACAGCATTGCTGTAGAAACACTTTTTATAGGTAAGCAAGAAAACCTATGGGCATCTTTTCCAAACGAACAGCCAGCTTATTAACCAAGCATGGCAAAGAAAAGGTGATCGGCGAAGTGCTCAACGCCGAAGTAGATTGCTTTGTAGAGCATACGGATACCTACGATACCGATTTGCTGGGCACATTTACACAGGAAACAGCTCGATACGGCTCGCAACTAGATGCAGCCCGCAAAAAATCCACCATTGGAATGGAATTACTCAAGCTTGACTTAGGCTTGGCCAATGAAGGTGCGTTTATGAACGACCCCTACACAGGCGCCATCCCCTGGAATAATGAATTGCTTGTATTGATTGATCAAAAACACCAACTTGAACTTACTGGATTTGCTAGTGGTCCGGCCCAAAATGAAAGTAGCTACGTGACGCATTGGGAGGAACTCAAAAAATTTGCTGATTCCGCACTCTTTCCGTCGCACTATTTAGTTATTAAGCCTACCGATGAATATCACCCGCAATCGAGAAAAGGGATTCAAGATTTAGTAGAGCTAAAAGATGCTTTTGAATGGGCAAAAAGCCTGTCCTCAAAAGGTATCGTCTATGTTGAAAATGATTTACGCGCCTTTGCCAATCCAACCCGCATGGAAAACATTCGTAAGGCTGCAATAGATCTAGCAAATAAGATGAACTCAGCCTGCCCCCAGTGCAACACTCCTGGGTTTTGGATTACTGATGTAAAGCGCGGTCTTCCATGTAACGCTTGCGGGCTTGGAACAGATGAGGAGATTGCCAAAATCTGGAGTTGCATTAAATGCGAGCACAAGCAAACCGAAGGCATGAAGGTATTTAGGTTTGCAGACCCCTCAAAATGCAGGCACTGCAATCCTTAATCCCGCCAGACTGAGTACTTATGCATCACAGAATTAAATAGTTCAGAGTCGAGAAGTTGTGCGAGCCATTTCTTGACTGCAGGAATTGGCAAATGATCAAACTTCTTTATATCAACCATCGAAAACTGTCTAATGAATGGAAAGATGGCCACATCTACCCAAGTCATCCGATCGCCCATTAAGAATTGAGTCGCTTGCAAAGACTGCTCCATGGGCAGCAGCATGATTTGCAATGCCTCTTTGAGAACCGCCGCTTGATCCAACTCCGGAAATCGATTGGGATATTTATATTGGTCTAATAGGGTTTTAAATGGGCCATCATTTTTCGCCACCCAAGCTTGGGCAATAGTATCGTCAGCATTTCCCCATGCGTCAGGATCGGATTGCTGGATTGCCCAACGCATGATGTCGACACTTTGATCGAGAACCGTGTCGCCCATACAAAGTACTGGAACAGTTCCTTTGGGAGAGGCCAGCAACATCGATTGAGGCTTGTTGCGCAACTCGATTTCTCGATGCTCAACCTCAATGGATGCGTATTTCAATGCCATACGAGCGCGCATTGCATAAGGGCACCTGCGATAGGAGTACAAAATCATTGAATTACGCTCATCTAAACCTAATCTGGCCACTTTAAATCATCTCGAATGTCTCAGAGTAGATTTTCTGAAAATTGAAGGATGTGACCCAGGATTGAGTAGAATATTTTTCTATTCAATCAAAAGGATGCGCTAATGTTGGCACCAAAAACACGGGGAATTCCCTCTCAATTGCTGGCAGGATTACTAGTTACTGCACTGAGCTTGCCTGCAGTAGTTCCAGTTACCTATGCCCAGGGGAACAGTCAAACACAGGCTAACAAACAATCTCAAGCTCAGTTAGAAGCACTTGTTGCTCCAATTGCTTTATATCCGGATCCTTTAGTCTCACAAATTCTGATGGCATCAACCTACCCATTGGAGGTTTCCGAGGCGACAAATTGGTTGCGCAATAACAGCAACCTCAAAGGCAATGCATTGAATAAGGCTCTGCAACAACAGAATTGGGATGCGAGCGTAAAGTCTTTAGTGTCCTTCCCTCCGGTTTTAGAAATGATGGGATCACAACTTACCTGGACCCAAAACTTGGGCAATGCTGTATTGGCCCAGCAATCTGACACCATGAGTGCCATCCAAGCATTGCGCGCCAAAGCAAAGAAAACTGGAGCACTGCAATCCAATTCTCAGCAAACCGTAACCTCTCAAGGAGGTGGCTCCTCTGAAACTATTGTGATTCAACCAGCCAATCCACAGGTTGTGTACGTACCTTCATATAACCCAACAGTGGTTTATGGTGCATGGCCCTATCCTGCTTACCCACCAGTTGCCTACTACCCACCTGGTTATGTTGCTGGCACAGCCCTCCTATCGTTTGGAGTGGGCATGGCAGTAGGTGCAGCCTTATGGGGTGGATGCCATTGGGGCGGCGGTTACGGGGGCGGCTCGCTTACTGTGAATAACAATAACTTTAATAACTTCAACCGCAATACCAATAGCAATTGGTCCGGCAATAAGAATGGCACAAGCGATTGGAAGCCTGATCAGCAACGTCGTAATGCGAACGTTGGTGGTGGTAGCGCAAACCGCGATGCGGAACGCGATCAACTGCGTCAGAATCTTCAAAAGAACGGCATCAGCAGCGATGATCGTGGCAACCTAGGTAATCGCGATGGTGATCGCAACCCGGGACAAAATGATCGCTCTGGCGATCGCAATCTTGGTGACCGCAATTCTGGCGCTCGTGATGGCAGCCCAAGCAATTTTAGAAATGATTCCAGCGGCTTTGGTGATGCGCGTGGCGCCAAATTTAATGGTGGCGGCGATCGCTTTGGCAGCGGCGGTGCCCGCGCAGGCGGAGAGCATTTTGGCGGTGGCGGCTTTAGAGGCAGACGCTAATCAGCCGACCACAACAAACTTTATTTAAGACTAATACGAAAGAATAATCATGAAAAAGCAGATTTTATTAATGGCATTTACTAGCGCAGTTTTGGGATTCTCAACCGGCGCTCAAGCGGCCAATATGATTAGTGCACAAGAGCTTTTACAGGACTGCAAAGGTACTAACGGCACCTTCATTACTTGTGAGATCTATGGTCAAGCTGTATATGACACGTACTTGGTTACACGTAACCCTAAGTCAGCACCTGAATTTATTTGCGTGAAGCAGCCCGCTCCAACTCGCAAAGAAGTGATTCAGGAATATGTAAAGTGGGCTGAAGCGAATACCAAGTACGCCACTGAGCCTGCAGCAGATACCATTTTGCGATTCTTGGCGGGTAAATTCCCGTGCGGAAAATAATCTGAAGATTGCATTCGCAAAAACAATAAAGGCCACTTTCGAGTGGCCTTATTTTTGACATGAGCGGTAAATAATCATTACCCATTACTTTATGACGTCTTTTTTGCCCTACAGGCATCTGAGCAATACTTCACAGACTCCCAATTTTTTGCCCAAGACTTTCTCCAGGTCATTTCTTTTTTACAAACTACGCAAATCTTCGATGGCAGAGAGCTTTTGTTGCCTTTAAATGATGTCTTAGTCATGATCTTCAAAGATCATCCAAGTGATTTAATATTTTCTGTGCATGCAGCGTAATTTCTTGTTGATCTTCGTCGCTTATGCGCTTCAGATTGGCCGTCATAAGTCTCGTTCTTGGGCTAGCCTCAAATTGGTCTCGATGCTGAATTAAGAAATTCCAGTACAAAGTTGTGATGGGACATGCATCCTCTCCATAGCGAACCTCAGGCTTATATTTACAAGACCCGCAATAGTTACTCATCCGCTTAATATAGGCGCCGCTAGCAATATAGGGCTTGCTTGTAAATCTACCGCCATTGGCAAACAAGGCCATACCTGCCGTATTGGGAAGCTCAACCCATTCAATTGCATCTACATAAATAGCCAAGTACCACTCACATACTTCCTGCGGCAAAATTTCCGCCAAAAGTGCAAAGTTGCCTGTCACCATTAAGCGCTGAATGTGATGTGCATAGCCATACTGCAGTGTTTGGCCTATAGCATCTTTCATACAAGCCATTTGCGTCTTCCCATTCCAATACCACTTTGGCAATGGGCGTTGATGCTGGTAATAATTATCTTCCGCCATCTTTGGCATATCTAGGTAGTACATGCCGCGCACAAACTCACGCCACCCTAATATCTGCCGAATGAAGCCTTCAATCGTTGAAAGATCTAGAGAATATTTTTTCCAAGCCGCTAAAACAGCATCGACCACTTCGCGAGGATTAAGCAACTTCAGGTTGAGCGCACTGGATAAAATAGAGTGCCATCCAAAGGGCGTATCCGTCCACATCGCATCTTGATAAACACCAAAGTTTCTTAAACGATATTCGACGAAATATTCCAAAGCCTGAACTGCTTGGTCCCTAGTAACAGGCCAGTTAAATACATCCAAAGACCCAGGATGATCTGGGTAAGTCGTTTGAACCCAGTCCAGCACTTCTTGTGTAATTGCGTCGACTTCAAATGATGCTGGAGCATCGATGATGCCTGGACCCTTTTTTGGATAGGGTTTGCGATTATCTTGATCAAAGTTCCACTGTCCACTCTCGGGATTACCTTCTCGGTCCACCAATATATTGTGCCGTTTACGCATCAAGCGATAGAAATACTCCAGCCTGAACTCTTTTTTATTCGCCGCCCACTCTATAAACTCTTGGCGGGAACAATAAAAATGCTCATCCTCTCGCATCTCTAACTCAATATCAAGATCTTTTGCCAATGCTTCGAGCGCTTGTTTGAGGCGCCATTCACCTGGCTCAATACAAACTAAATGCTTCACTTTATTTTTTAGGATTTGCTCTCTCAAAACCTCAACAATCGGCAGTGGCGAACTTTTTATATAAGTCAGCGGATAACCTTGCTTTTCAAGTTCAACCGCAAAGTGACGCATTGCAGATAAAAATAAGGCAATTTTGGCTTTATGTGTCCAAACATACTGAGCCTCATTGGCAGACTCAATCATGATGATTTGGTCTGCTTTGGAATCAATGTCTCGCAAGGCAGCGCTCTGCAAATCAAGCTGATCACCCAAAATCAGAATAAGGCGCTGAGGTTGCTTCATTTATTCTTGTATTGAGTTGGGCAGTAGGCCCGGGTGACATCTTCGCTGCGCAAAGCACTATGTTTGGTTGCACGCCCAGTCACTCGTTTACGCCAGAGCTCAAATGATCCACGCTTGAGCTCCTTACGCATGATGGCGATAACCTGGGGCTCACCCAGACCAAAGCTTTTCTCAAGAGCATCAAATGGAGTGCGATCCTCCCAAGCCATTTCTATAAGGCGAGATAAATCAGGTTCGGAGAGGGTTATGGATTTTGGCACACAGCAAGTTTAAGACTTATTTACTAAACTAGCTTGAGCCCATGACATTCTTCAGCAACATAGCCAAACTCCTCACATGATTGGAAAGATTCGTCAAAAACTGATTGCTCAAGAGTTGCCGGCTATACAGAAGCCGGTAGAAATCATTTGCCCTATCTGTGATCGCCCCATTCCGACGTCACAGAGAGATGCCCACCATCTCATTCCCAAGTCTAAGGGCGGAAAGACCACAGAGTACCTGCATCGGATTTGCCATAAACAAATCCATGCCTTATTTACCGAAACCGAACTTGCTCAACAATATCATCATGCTCAGGCACTAAAAGAACACCCAGAGATGAAGAAATTTATTAGCTGGGTAGAGAGTAAGCCGGATTCGTTTTATGAAAAGACTCGGAAAAGTAGTCGTCTAAAGTCCAGCAAATAAATACTGCACTCCTTCAGTGCAAGCAATTGTAGGAGGCTTGAAGTCCACTCCTGTTTTGGTGCAAAAGATTTAGAAACCGTGCAATTTGAAAAATCGTTCTAACTCTTATTACTTAATATGAGTCATGCGTATCAAAATTACAAAGAGCCTGGTATTGCCGGCTCAAATGCTCGAGGCTGAAAGTATTCCTGAAGCACTATTTCCGGAAGGCGACTATCTTGCCAACCTCACACCAGAAGGAAAAATTGAGGTCATCAATACTAGGAAAATTAAGGCACTCTTTTCATTCTCACAATTTAGAGACAGAATATCTCTAGGAGAATTTATTGTGGTGGAAGCTTAAAAAGATCTTAGTGAGCCAAGTCCAGGCTCTCTACTACAGCAGTAAGAGCAGCTACGGATGTAAATGCCTGTGCACTCACTCCTTTTAAGTCCACATCTTCCCAATTAAATTCCAGAGAGAAGTGGGCAGACTCCACAATCAACTCGTAACTAGCAGAAGTCTTAACTCCTACCTCTTTTGGCTCTTCGCTGATTGGTACTCTCAAAGATTCAATGGCGGCGATTAAAGTGCTGACCTCATTGCCAGATAGCTCTCTTGAGCGCAACACATCATCTGTTCGCTTAATAGAAATCTTGGAGACCTCATCAATCGTTACTTCATATTGATTCAACCCAAGATCCATCCACACAGTGAGTTCGAGAGCTATAGGGTATGTTTTCATTAATCCACCTCATCAATATGGGGTTCATCAAAATGCGTTGGGTGGCAATCGGTATAAAACGCTCTGATTACAACCACCTCTATCAAACTCAAGCCATGAGACGATCTTACACCTACATTTTATGAATGGCCTAGATAAATGGGATTTTAGAGAGATTCTACTCATTTCCGCACCCATCCTAGTGAAAGTGCCGATAGGTTTTATCTAGGTATTAGTTAGACTGGGTCATTCACCTACCTGAGTAAATAGGGGCAATATGATTTGGTTGGGCCTAGCAGTAGCCATTTTTCTGGGAGCCTTGTTTGCAAGTCCGCCCCGTTCATTTTTAAAACCACCCTTAAGTTGGCTGGCCCCCGCTACTATTCTCTTCCTGGTGATCGTCTGGAATATTTCACCAAGCCTCCCAGGTCAACCTGCTGGAAAATTTTATGGTCTGATCTTCCACTTTTATGGTGCCTCACTGCTAACGGCGATGTTTGGGCCCGCAATCGCCCTCACCATCTTATTTCCAGTAGCATTTCTAGGGATCTATGCAATTCAAGGAAGCTATGAAGTCGCCTCACAGCATTATTTAATGGTGTGCGTGCTGCCCACACTATTTGCTTACCTATCCATCCAAATTATTCAACGATTTATACCGAAGCATTTATTTGTTCTGATTCTTGGCAATGGTTATGTAGCTGCTTTTATGAGCGTGATTCTATCGGGAACCTTGCTATTAGTTATTAGATTAATAATGGGCGAAGCAAATCAATTGGATTTCGAAGGATGGCTTTTGGGCCTCATTATTATTGCATTCATGGAAGGCTCTTTATCTGGAATGCTATTGGCCATACTACTTATTTTCAGACCACACTGGGTCTCAACCTATAACGAAGAAGCTTATATGAGTCGATAATGATCGATTCAAATTCATTAAGAGAAAATTGATATGCTCCCTTGCATTGAAATAGAAACAAGCCCGAACCCAACAGCTGCTGTTATTTGGCTCCACGGCCTTGGTGCTGATGGCAATGATTTCGTACCAATCATTCCAGAATTAAAACTCACGGGCTGCCCCGGAATTCGCTTTGTATTTCCTAGCGCGCCCAGCATGCCGGTTACCGTGAATGGTGGCTATGTAATGCCTGCCTGGTATGACATCATCGGCCGAAACCTCATGGATCAAGAAGATGCAGCTGGTATTAAAAAATCGGCAGCCGCAATTGTTGAGCTTATCGAAAAAGAGGCCAGTCGCGGCATTGCATACGACAAGATTGTGCTGGCAGGCTTTTCACAAGGCTGTGCAATGGCATTACATATTGGCCTGCGTTTTCCGCACAAGCTGGCAGGCATTATTGCTTTATCGGGATATCTGCCTCTAGCGATGAGCGCCAATATAGAAAAACATTCTGCAAACTCCAATACTCCTATCTTTATGGCGCATGGAACTTATGATCCAGTAGTTACCCTGGATCGGGCCCAAGCATCATATGCTCTGCTTGAATCCATGGTTTATCAAGTGGACTGGAATGAATATCCGATGGAGCACTCAGTGAATCATGAAGAGCTGATGGATATCTCACGCTTTTTACTGCAAGTTCTGAAGACTACGTAAGTCCGTCGGAAATTAACTTAATACTAGCAACCAGCAAAAAGGATCTCACTGTTCGGTAATACCATTTCATGGAGATTCTTTTGGCTAAGTAAAAGCCAAAGTAAACACCAATAGGTACACAGGGCAATAAGATGATCGAGGTTGCCAGCTGCTCGTAATTGAGAAGATCTAGGTAGGCATATGGTCCTAGCTTGCCAAAATTAATGACCGTAAAGAAGATTCCCAAGGTCGAGGTGTAAGCCATCGGCAAAAGATTCTCTCTAAGCATATAAACGGTAATGGGCGGACCACCAATATGCGCCACAAAAGAAGTGAATCCTGAGGTCAGGCCCATGGCGCGCCCTAGCCATGGATAGGACTTAGTCTCCTTCAACTCCATACGTGACATGGCGAGATTCTGAATCAAAAACAGAAGCGTAAAAATACCAATGGAGAGCGTTAATACTTTTGGAGTAATCGCGGTAAAGAAAATCATCCCCAGCAGAACACCCACGATTGCCGGTGGAGTAATAATTTTCAGAATGCGCCAGTTAGCATTGCGAATAAACCTGCGCATCCCGACCAAATCAATTGCAATTAAAAGTGGCAACAAAATTGCTAAGGCTTGGTTAATACTTGATTGGCTTGCCATCAAAGGCAGCGACAGAATGCCAAGGCCCGCACCAAAGCCACTTTTGGAGACCCCAACAATAATGACGCTAATCACCGCACACACAAAAAATACGAATGAGTGCGCGTGAAAAGACTGGACTAACGAAGAGGCAATCGAATCAAACATAGCTTGATAGTAACAAACGTAGAGTCCCCAAAAAGCAATAGGGCCCACTAGGAGCCCTATCGCTAAATACCACTCTGGTTAAAGTTTCTTACTAAAACTGTATTGTGAAAATGCTTGTTCAGCGACATTAAACCACTGAGCCTCCATATTTCTAAAGGCACGATAGTCCTCAAAAATCTTTTTAAATTGTGGATTCTTGGCAGATTCTTCCGCATAGGTTTCTTGGCTAGCCTTAAAACATGCATCCAAGATCGTAGTATTGAACTTACGCAGTACTGCTCCATTTTGAAGTAAACGTTGCAACGCAGGTGGGTTGAGCGCGTCATACTTGGCACACATGTCTGTATGCGCTTCAAAGCAGGCGGCTTCCCATGCAGCTTGATAAGAAGGTGGCAATGAATCCCACTGCTTCTTATTCACCAGGAAAGATAATCCTGCGGCACCTTCCCAAAATGCAGGGTAATAATAATTTTTAGCTACTTTAGCTAGACCCAACTTCTCATCGTCGTATGGACCCACAAATTCAGCGGCATCAATCGTGCCTTTTTCTAGGGCTGAATAGATCTCACCAGCAGGTAGCTGCTGTGGAACGACGCCTAGCTTTGCGAGCACTTGTCCTGCAAAGCCTGCGATACGGAACTTCAGCCCCTTCAAATCTTCTGGAGACTTAATCTCTTTGCGAAACCATCCGCCCATTTGCGTACCAGTCTGGCCGCCTAGGAAATTGACAATGTTGTAGCTTGCATAGAGCTCGCGCATTAACTTCATGCCATTACCATGTAGCATCCAAGCAGCTTGCTGTCTGGCTGTCATGCCAAATGGAGCGGCAGTATCAAAGATGAAAGCGCTGTTTTTACCTAAGTAGTAATAACTCGCAGTATGTCCGCACTCTACAGTGCCGTTTTGCACTGCATCCAACACTTGCAGCGCTGGAACTACTTCACCTGCTGCAAATACTTTGACATTAAATTTGCCATCCGTTGCTTTACGCAATGCACTCGCAAAAACTTCGGGCGTACCAAACAAGGTGTCCAATGATTTAGGAAAGCTGGACACTAAGCGCCAATTTAAAGTTGGTAAGTTTTGCGCCAGTGACGGTGTAGCTAGAGCTGCAGCACCAGCACCAACAGTGGCTTTCTTTAAAAATGAACGTCTTTGCATTACTGCCTCCCTCTTAAAAAAATCATGAGTTTGTATATAGATTTGTGTTTAGTTGCTGCCTTCAACTCTTTAATTATTTTCCACCAACCGTCATGGATCCGAGCAAGATCGACCCTGTTTCTTTGGTCCCGCGGATCAATGTATCGCTGCCAATGAGCTGAATATCCATCAGCATATCGCGCAAATTACCAGCAATGGTTACCTCTTCAACAGGGTATTGGATCTCGCCGTTTTCAACCCAATAACCAAATGCACCGCGCGAATAATCACCTGTCACGTAGTTAACACCTTGACCCATTAACTCTGTAACTAATAGACCAGTGCCCATTTCTTTTAATAAGGCAGGTAAACCACCCTTAGGCGTTTTCTTGCTTTGTAAGGTGAGATGGTGAGAGCCGCCCGCATTGCCAGTGGTCTTCATACCCAATTTACGCGCCGAATAGGTTGATAAAAAATAACCTTGTAACACTCCTTTATCTACCACCGTGCGAGCAGATGTTTTTACACCCTCTTCATCAAATGGAGCACTTCCAGTCATTGACTTTAAGTGTGGATCTTCAAATAAACTGACATGTTTTGGTAAGACTTGTTTGCCTAAGCTATCGAGCAAAAAGCTAGAGCGACGATATAAGGCGCCTCCCGAAACCGCTTGTACCAAGCCGCCCAATAATCCCGCAGCCAAAGGAGCCTCAAAAATCACGGGGCAACGTCGCGTAGTCAATGATCTTGCCTTAAGACGAGATAAGGCTCGCTGAGCCGCATATCGCCCAATCGCAGCAGGATCAGCTAGCTCCTCAGGAATGCGCGAACTGGAGTACCAATCATCGCGCTGCATATGCGATTTTTTACCGCCAGAACTCGCAATCGGAGCACAAGAAATATAGTGTCGAGAAAATGGATAGCCACCCATAAATCCTAGAGATGTCCCCATCATGAAATGCGCATGATGTGCGGACACAGATGCGCCATCACTATTTTGAATTTGCTTGCTCACAGAGAAAGCGGCGCCTTCGGCATTACGTGCGATCTCTACAGCAGCAGCTGCATCGATGTTCCAAGGATGAAATAAATCTAAATCCAGAGGATGCTTCTCTAGTAACTCAGCCTCTGCTGGACCAGCACACACATCTTCTGCCGTATGTTGAGCAATATGAAATGCAGCGTCTACCGTTGCCTTAAGAGACTCTTTAGAAAAGTCACTAGTACTAGCATTTCCACGATGGTGGCCCAAAAATAATGTAACGCCGACTTGCTTATCTAGACTTTGCTCGATGGTCTCCACTTCGCCCTTGCGAACGGTTACCGATAGGCCCTGCCCTTCCGAAACCTCAGCGACGGCATCTGAGGCACCCCTTCTTTTGGCCTCTTTGAGCATGAAATCGATGATTTCTTGAAACTGATTCGATGTGTATGTAAACATACCCTAATAATAGCTAGAATAGAAACATGAAGCATACCGAAGCCCTAAAA
>JACCDX011899884.1_pt1 | contig 13238 bp, 4 predicted proteins | sample 7449681 | NCBI WGS metagenome assembly JACCDX01 (sample SAMN15323450, study PRJNA562643) | freshwater metagenome | isolation source: river surface water | place: USA:Blue River Watershed | collected 2017-08-18
CCTTCAATGGGGCGATGGTACAGGCTGGGTGAACTTCGGTCCGATTCAAACGGTGGCGCTCAGTACGACTCAAGTCAATACCCAAAGTTTATTCGCCAACGATGTGAATTTTGGAAATGTCTCCACGGTAAATGCGATGGATTTCTTCGGTCTCTTTGGGAACTATAACAATACTGTCTTAGCGGAAGTCAGTACAGGAGCAGGGATTCAAGAATTATTGATGTTCAAAGGATCCTCCGCGTCGGACCGCATTCGCATGCAAACCACCGGATCCATCGTGTTTGAACCAGGGGTTTCGGCCCGTCTCTGGTCCACTAACGCCATCACAACACTCTCGAATGCGACCCCCGCGATGGTGATCAATACCAGCTCCAACGTGGGTATCCAAACCGCTTCGCCAGGAGCGACCTTAGACGTGGCTGGAACAGGGCGGTTCTTAACGGTGAGTACTCAGCAACTTTTCACTTCCACACTTCAAGCTCCTATTGTCTCTACGCAACGTTTTTTTACATCAACATCCTTCATATCCTATGATTATTCGGTAAGCAGTATAACTTCTTCTCTATTGGTCAATGGAACAGGGATTGTAAAGGCTAATGGTACCAATTCCGCATCTCTTTATGGGCTTGGAGTGGATACCTTTACTCTTCAGACTTCGTGTAATGCTTACCAATCCGGTATAGCCTCCTTAGCCTTTGCTACCAATACTGCCAGTTATCCTCTGGCCCGAATCTACGCCTTGGATTCGGCCATATCTGGATCACCGATAAGTGAACTGATCTTCCAAAATGTTCCCGTGTCCGCCACAAGTTTTAATTCTAATTATTCTTATACGGGAGCTGATCAAACTTTTACAGTTCCTAGCGGTGTTACCACGATGCAAGTGTCTATGTGGGGCGCAGGTGGTGCAGGAGGAGGAACTATTTATGCTGGTGGTGCTGGTGCTTTTGTACAGGGTATAATTACTGTTGTTCCAGGTCAAACTTACACAATTATGGTAGGCCAAGGAGGGGTGTTTAATGGAACTTCACCCACATACGGTGGCGGTGGTCCAACGGGTTCAAATGATAACTCTTCGGGTTCAGGCGGTGGCCGTTCCGCTATTCAACTTAACTTGACGGCCACTATTACCAGTGCATCTGGTTCTGGATCCGCAATCACGTACACAACCAGTGCGAATCATGGTTTACTTGTGAATCAACCAGTTATTATTTCGGGACTTTCTCCTTCAGGATTCAACGGAAGCTTTATCGTATTTTCTACTCCTGCAACGAATCAATTCACCGTTGTCAGTACTCAAGCAGGGTCCGCCTCGGGAACAGGTAGTATACGAGCAGAAATAGTCAATATTGGGGGTGGTGGAGCAGGCCCTCAAGTGAACTATGGTGGCGGTTTCGGTGGCCCAGCATCCTTTTCAGGAACAGCCTTTTCAGGAGGCAGTGGAGGTTACGCAGGTGGTGGTGGTGGTGGTGGTACGCAGTCCTCAGGAGGTGCTGGTGGTGGCGGCAATACAGCTGGCTCCGCAGGTTCGGCTTTACAGGGGGGAACCGGTACTTACTGGGGCGGTGGCGGTGGGGGTGGTTACTACGGTGGTGGTGGTGGTGGTTCTCAATCAGGCGTAGGCAGTGGCGGTGGAGGTGGTGGTTCCTCGTATATTTCACATACGTCTTTCTCACTCACTCTTGGTGCAAATAGTCCTAACTCTCGGAACCAAGCTCCAGGAACATCCATAAGCGGTTATGTATCGGGTGTAGCGGTGGGTGCTTCAGCGACTACAAACGGCGGTAATGGTTTAGTTCTATTAGCATCCATAGGTGGCTCGATAACGGAAGCTATGCGTATCGGTTCCAATGGTTACGTGGGTATCGGAACAACATCACCCACTACGAATCTGGATGTGGCTGGAACAGCGAGAGCGATAACACTCAGTAGTCAATCCTTATGGGTATCCAGTATTAATGGAGCCTTACCAGGTACAGGGAGTTTAACTTCTTTACCCAGCACTATTTCTAGTTTTTCAATCTTCACAAGTTCCATATTCACCAGTACATTACAAGCTAATTTGCTGAGCACGCAACAACTCTTTACAAGCTCAATCAATGGGGATATACCTTTCACGTTGGCTAACCAAATTTCTACCGTGGCAGGTCTGGGGCAAATCTATCTGTCCACAGGAGGGGGCGGAGGCGGTGGGGAGGTCACCACGCTGAATCTTCGTTCTACCGTGGCGGGACTGGGAACCGCAGGCTATTTGTCCTCCATTCCGTCTGTTCTATCCACCTCGGCCTTCTTTACCAGCTCCGCCGTGATCAGTTCCGCCACGATCGGTATTCTTTCCACATCCATTATCACCGGCTCTACCGCTAGTATAACCGTGGTCAATACTTCCTCCGTTACGACGAACTCTATGACCCTCGGTACATCACCGACCTGGATATTGACATCCCCTATCCAGAATTTAGCGCTCAGTACCAATACACTTTGGACGGACGTGGCCTACATCAATACGAATACAGTCGTTAGCGAGTTCGCATCTACGCTTACGACGAATGCTTTAACGCTCGGAACAGGAGCCACCTGGATACAAACCGCACCTCTCCAAACCTCTATCGTGAGCTCCGTCTTCATGTTCGCTAACCAGCCCTATTTTGATACGGTGAATGTGGGTTCTGTTTCTTCGGTGAATTCTATCCAGTTCTTTGGATTAATGAGTAATTTTAATAATACTGTTTTAGCGGAAATCAGTACAGGAGGCGGTGCTGAAGAATTCTTAGTCTTTAAAGGATCTTCAACCTCCGATAGAGTACGAGTCCAAACCACAGGGAATTTTGTGGTCGAAACAGGGGTTTCGGCCCGACTGTGGAATTCGAATACTACCCAAACACTCTCCAACGCTACTCCTGCTTTCATCATCAACACGAGTAGCAACGTGGGTATCCAGACCGCCTCGCCAGGGGCTACCTTGGATGTGGCAGGAACGGGACGATTTCTGACACTCAGCAGCCAACAAATCTTTGCCTCTTCTATTGTTGCTCCCTACGTGTTTGCGTCGCAGTTTATAACCTTTTAGACTAATTAGATATGAGTGGCCCGTTGGCTTCCACGCAGCTCCCTTATTTTAATCCACGGTCGCTTCCAGGTTGCGTACTTTGGTTGGACGGGGCGGATAGTAGTTCCATGGCTCTCACGGGATCCGTCATCACCACTTGGCGCGATAAATCGGGTCAAGGGAATAATGCGACCGCCTTCAATTCACCCACCCTGAGCGGCAGCAATGTCACGATGAACGGAACGAATCAGTACTTTACGTGTCCTAACGTGAGTTATAGACCGTGTAATATTTTTTGCGTAGCGACCTATACGGGATCAGGAGAGGGTCAATTAATAAGAAAAGGACAAACCAGCGGAGTATCCTACGAATTTGGTATGGCCGTTTTAACGACCACCACAGTGCGTTACGAAATACGGACATCGGGAGGCGGTTCCATCAATATCAATCCAACGGTAGCTTCCACGAGCGGTATCCAACTGTACGAAATGACGTACGATAATACCACTGGAACAGCCTTTTTTAACGCCACATCGGTAGGCAGTGGAACCGCTACAGGACCCGTTTTTACGGGATCCACCCCATTATTCCTTGGAGCCACTCCGAGTGATGGAGGGGGAGTAGCTGGGTTTTATTTTACAGGTAGTTTTCAAGAATTTATTATTTATACTACTCCACCTTCGACTTTACAGCGACAACAAGTGGAAGGCTATTTAGCGTGGAAATGGGGGTTACGCAGTAAGCTACCCGATGGCCATCCCTACAAGAATGTACCGGTCTATCCCAATCCTCCTGTACCCTTTTCACCGGTGGTTCCGAATACCACGTTTAGTTTGACGGGGTATCCTTTGAGTATTCCTGGTTGTCAAGTCTGGTTGGATGCGGCCGATAGAAATAGTTTTGTTTTATCGGGTTCAAGCATAACTACCTGGAGAGATAAATCAGGGAACAGGTTTAATGCGGTAGGTGGAAGCGCAGGAACAGGAACATATTCCGCAACAGGTTTTAATTCATTACCTACCGTCCAAATTACGGCCACGGGGAATATGCGTGCTCCTGCTCCAGCAGGAACCTTTCCCTCCAGCTTTTGTCTTTTCGTTATGTTCCAAAAAACGGGAGGAAATACGGGTGTATTTGATACGGTGGTCACCCGAACGAATACATTTTATCCAGCTCCTCTGGATTGTTATTCTGGAGATAGCGGAAATACATCTATTCTTACTGGATCTCAATCGGGTATCGGATCCATAACTCTGTCTGGGAATCAATTATTTAGAACACCCACGCCAACCATGTTATTTATTGGAATTCTTAGTGCGTCATCATTAGGTGTAAGTATTAATGGAACCTATACTGCGTATACTCCATCTGGAGGAGTATATCAAGATACTGCTACAAATGTATACATCGGATATCGTGAAAATAACGATATTAAAATGAACGGTAATATTTCGGAAATTATTTGCTACAGCAATCCCTTAACTGTTACGCAAGTACAGCAAGTAGAAGGCTATTTAGCGTGGAAGTGGGGCCTTACAGGCAACTTACCCAACGGACATCCTTACAAGACTCCTCCTCTTGCTCCGTTTTCGTACGGCGTACGAAGAGCCGTGAACGCCACGTGGTCCCCCTTGTCTTTTTCGGGAACGGTCCTTTGGTTGGATGCCAAAGACAGTTCCACGATAGTCTCCAGCGGAACCAGCGTTACCCGATGGAACGACAAGTCTCCTTTAGCGATGTTTGCGACCCCCAGTAATGCCAACGTGAGTCTATCCAGTTCTAGTAATTTTACAGGATTATTCATTAACAACAACAATAACGCGAATGCCCCAGGAACGACTTTATTATCTTTGAATTCCAACTTCATGACAACCTCCAATTATACAATCTTTGCTACTTTCCAGTTCACATCATCGGCTCTTAATCAAACTATCTTTTCCAATACGCGCACCACGGGGGATGCTCGTATCCAACTCGGTGAAACCCAGAGCTTTGATGTGTTAGCGGACGGAACTACACTGAGAGCCATGACCTTTACTCTGGGAACGAGTCGTCAGCAGATTTGCGCAACTACCAGTAGTAACGGGATCTTTTTTTTCCAGAACGGAACCATTATCGGTTCCAATACGACGACGGGCGCAGTGTACACCACGGATGCGGGGGGCCTGCCTAGTATCGGTGGTCCCTCGCAGAGTCCACCCGATAACCGTTTCATGACCGGTTGGATGTTTGAGATGATTATTTATTCTTCTGTTCTTTCCTTACAACAACGACAACAAGTGGAGGGCTATTTAGCGTGGAAATGGGGTATCCAAGGATCTTTACCCGCTGGACACCCTTTCAGAAATATACCCCCAACCCCTTAGGGATGGAGGGCGAACGACTAAGAAGTATAATTACGACATCTTTCTTTATACGATAAAAAGAGATGGCGACATTACAGTCCCTCAGCTTCGTACCGACATCGATAGCAGGTTGTCAGTTCTGGATAGATGCCGCGGATCCCTCAACGGTGACATTATCTGGAAATCAAATCACGAATGTTCGTGATAAATCTGGGAATGGGTTCAATTTATCCAACGGATCAGGATTTACTTACAATCAAGTAAAATTTAATACAAGCTATCCTTCTTTTTATAACACAACTACTCCTGGAACAACGGATAAAATTGGTTCAAATGCTAGTTTTTCTATCAGTCAACCGATGACGGCTTTTGTAGTTGGTCAAATGGCCGCCACAGGTAATAATTTTATTTTTGATGGTAATACAGCTCGTATAGGCATTTACCAACAAACCTATAACTTTTTTGCTGGTGGTCAAATTAACGGTAGCACGAACGTCCTCCTTTCTCCGTATATCATAAGTGCTCTTGCGAATACAACAAATTCTTCTGGATTTCTAAATGGTAGCTTATTTATATCAGGAAACATTGGTACAAATGCTTTAACGAGTTTAGTTGTGGGAAATGGTACGGGTGGAAGTGGCTCTCCTTTGACAGGCCATCTTTGTGAACTTCTTTTTTATTCTGGAAATGTAAGTATAGGGCAAAGACAACAAATCGAAGGCTATCTCGCCTGGAAATGGGGCCTCCAAGCTTCTTTGCCGACCTCGCATCCTTTTTACTATATCGCCCCGAACTCCCAAGGATTATTTTATCCTTCCAATCTACGAATACCCGTTCAAGTACAGAGTTTTTTGCCGAATACAGCTCCCTTAGTCTATTTTAATCCTACTACCGTGAGTGGTCTACAACTGTGGCTCGATGGAGCGGATCAATCCTCGTTTGTTCTTTCAGGGTCGAATGTAACCACATGGATTGATAAATCGGGCAACGGGAGAAATACGTCGAATATTTTTGGAACCCCCACCCGTTCGGGCAGTAACGTGGTTTTTACCGGTTCGCAGCTGATGGGGACCGCATTATCCTATTCGGTACTCAACGCGAATAGTTTTTTTTCCGTATGTGAAACAACCTCGTCCGTGGCCAGTCAGAATGTTATCGGTGTTCGTACCAATTCCACGGACGGTGGGTACCAGATTGCTGTTTATGCGTTAAATCCTCGAATAACTACGTACGGAGGATTTACAGCGGTAACGGGTTCCACCAACTTTACGACGAACGCCAAATTTGTTTACAACGGAACCTATAATGGGACCTCTACCGCTTTTCTTTATTTAAACGGTTCGCAAATCGGAAGTGGAGCAGGAAGAAACTTAGGATCTGGATCGGTCACCATCGGTGGGCATACGGATTTGGCGGCAAGTTCCCTCGGAGAGCCCTGGGTTGGAAATATCAATGAAATTCTTATGTTTAATGCGGTTCTTTCAACAACTCAACGACAGCAGATTGAAGGGTATCTAGCTTGGAAATGGGGTCTGCGAGCTTCTTTACCGAGTAATCATCCTTTCAAAAATGCTCCGCCTGGATTAACTGTTCCTGTGAGCCTACCCACGCTCTCTTTCCAACCGGCCTCCTTTTCACCGAGAAATATTTCGGGCCTACAGGTCTGGTTAGACGGATCCGATCCCTACAATACAGGAATACCGCCTGCGAACGGTAGCACTGTGAGTACGTGGATTGATAAATCAGGGAACGGAAGAAACTTTACCGTGGTGACCGGTGGTCCAACGTATAACACGGGCAACTTCGTGAATTTCACCGCCTCCAATACCGATTACATGCGCTGCGTTTCAACGTTTAATGTAACGGTGGGATCTACCACCGTCTATTATGTCGCCCAACTCACGGGTATCTCTGGATTTGGTGATTTTCTGTCGTTCGGAGGAGGTCAATCCTTACGATATGTTAATGGCATTTTAGTGGGAACCCCTAGTGCGGCAGGCGATACGAACGATTTTGCTCTGAATAATTACTATGTGAATGGTAATTTTAATCCATCAGGAACCACTTCCACCTATACCAATGTTCATATCGTCAGCGCTACGAACCAGAATGTAACCGCTACCCAAATGTTTTTATCGGATAACTTTTTGTCCCGTTATTTTGTGGGAAGAATCTATGAGTTCTTAGTCTACAGTTCCGCCCCGACCTTAGCGCAACGCCAACAGATTGAAGGGTATTTGGCTTGGAAATGGAATGTCGTGGGAAATCTTCCGAACAATTTCCCTTTCAAACGATTACCACCACCCCCTGGATAAATCCTAAACTATTTATCTTTCTTTATCCGATAAAAAGAGATGGCTCAGCTCCAAGAAGTCTTTTTATTTCAACCCACAAATGTTCCCTCCTGTGTGATGTGGTTCGATGCTGCGGACCCTAGTACAGTCATACGATCAGGGACGAATGTGACCCAGTGGAACGATAAGACAGGAAATGGAAATACCGCTGTAGCTGGCACTGCTACCTTTCCTGTCTACAATGTGAATACACTGAACGGGTTTCCAACCATCAGCATGAATGCTGGAAATGATTACTTCTTGGTCAATAACAACTTAACAACAACAACGTACCCTTCCTTGTGTTATTTCATCGTGATTAGACCCGCGGCATCCCAACCCAATACATCTTACGCTGGTATTCTGTCTACCGATAGTGCTGGTGCCTATGGACGAACTTTAGGATTCGGTGGTGGGTCATGGCAAGAAGAATATTATTCCAACTTCGTCAATATTACACCCTACACTGCCAATGTCTGGACTGTTGTTTCTCTTCAGTTCGTTACAACAGTATCTGCTACTCTAGCGGTAAACGGAACAACCTACGCGGGTATAGCGTCAGGTACAGGGAACAATACGACAGGATTCAAGATCGGGTCCTATAATGATTCAGCTAGTTACGCCACGTTTAACGCCAACTTTGATGTAGCCGAGATTATGGTCTATGGAACGAATGTGTCGACAGCTCAGCGACAACAAATTGAAGGCTACTTAGCCTGGAAATGGGGTCTCCAAGGTTCTCTACCGAGCAATCACCCGTTCAAAAACTACCGTCCTCTGGCGAACCAACCTATTCCGCCCCAAGTCCCGAACATGCCGATCATCAGTCAAAATACCTCTGTCTTTAATCCAGCGAGTATCTCGGGCTGTCAGCTATGGTTGGACGCAGGAGACCCCACGTCGTTTTCCTTCAACGGCCCCGTCATAACCCAATGGCGGGACAAATCGGGGAATGGAAGAAATGCCACCGCTGGAGGAGCTCCTGTTCTTCAATTGAACTCCATCAACGGATTACCCTCCATTTTTTACGACGGAGTAGCTGGAGGTAACTTTACCGGTTCGATCACTATAACCACTACGTCCATCTTTGCGTTCGCGGTATTCGTTTCCAATATGACTTCGGGAAGCGAAGGGATGCGTATCATCAGTTTTAGCGGACCAGGCTGTGCCGATTGGAATTGTTCAACAACCATGATTGCCTTTCTCTACAATTCAAACCAGATACAGACATGGAGAAACAGCGCTACCACGACAAATCTTACCTGTCCAGCCCAAGGATCCACGATTCTCACGACCACCTATTACGACGGCTCTACAGCCTACAATAGTCTTTTCGGAGGAACCAGTAGTTCAGCCATAGGTTCTTCAGGATCCTTTAATATTTCTAATTACAACATGACCTTTGGTAATGTTCCTATGAGGGGTAATTTGGGAGAAGTGATCATCTACAATTCGGTGCTAACGACGAACCAACGCCAACAGATCGAGGGTTATTTAGCGTGGAAATGGGGTGTTCACTCTTCACTACCCGCGAACCATCCCTACCGCGTACAACCCGTGTTTCCCCTTCCCTCTCGTCTAATGACAACAAGGGGGTCTTTGAACTCCTGGCTACCGACCCAGCTTTCGGGCTGTCAGCTCTGGTTGGACGCTACCGATGTCAATGGAAACGGAACGCAGCCCGCGAACGGAGCTTCTATTTCGACCTGGAGAGATAAATCAGTTTCTGCCAATCATGCTTCAATCGTAGCTTCCTATACATCGCCTACCTATGTAGCAAACTCATTGAATGGTAGACCCGGAGTTTTCTTTAGTAATTCGGTGCTTTCTACTCAAAATCCAATACAATTAGGTTCTTTTTTTGGTGTATGTCTAACACAGCAGAATGCGACGCTCTTTGCTGGGGCAGGCTCTATTGCTAATAATCCCTGGTCCCCTTATTATTGTATTATCCGTCAAGTAAATCCAGTAGGAAATGCACTATTCCTTCTTTCTTTCACAACAGGTACTCCATCTTATCCAAATTATATTACTACAAGTTTGAATACAAACTATATTTTTGCAGGAACTTACGACGGTGTAAGCCAAATGGTGAACACGATGAACGGAAGTGCTCCTGTTTCGAACTCCTTCGTGGGCGGAACCCCCAAAACAGCTACCGCAACCTATATTGGTGGAGACTGGTATAATGGGTCCCTTAATCCAAGTTTGTTTATGCTTGGTCCGATTTACGAGATAATTTCTTATTCTGGATTTATAAATAACACCCAAAGACAACAAGTAGAAGGCTATTTAGCCTGGAAATGGGGTCTCCAGGGGTCGCTTCCAGCGAATCATCCCTACAAATTATGGCCTCCTTCACCCTAGTGAAGGGGGTCCAACGACTGAAAGGAGTTCCTCCGCCTCCTTAGATATAACGGCTTCATGAAAAACATAGTATCCTGGTAAAGAGGTATGACCACACCTTTACGAGGATCGCAAGTAAGCCTTTTCCAACCGAACCAGATTTCGGGATGTCGGTTGTGGTTTGACGCGGCGGATCCGACAACGGTCGTCTTATCTGGAGCAAACGTAACACAATGGAATGATAAATCGGGCAATGGATTCAATGCCGCCGCGGAAGCAGGTAATACAACCTATTCCTCTAATGGTATCGTATTTACTGGAGCGCAACGTCTTCAAACGTCATTAGCTGCTGCCAATAATACACAAACCATGTTTTCTGTTATGTCATTTTCAAGTGCGAATTATATGGATATATTGGGTGTAAAAGGAACCGGTAATACGGGTTATCAATATATATTGAATGCGGGTACCCAAACATTAACACGATTTGCTGGACCCTCCATTGCGACGGGTGTTACGTTGTCCCAAAATGTAAGAAGTATTTATGGTGCTACAGTGAACGGTGGTTCAGCATCCTTTTTATACTCGAATGGAACACAAACAGGAACGAATAGCTCTACACCAACTGTTTCGGGTAGTGGAACAGTGGCTATTGGTGGTTATACTGATACAGGTACATCCGTATTTGAAGCGTTTATAGGAACCATAAATGAAATACTTTTGTACGGAGTAGTGTTATCCACCACCCAACGACAACAAGTCGAGGGGTACCTCGCTTGGAAATGGGGTCTCCAGGGTTCTCTACCTTCCACCCATCCCTATAGAAACACACCCCTTTATACGATCCCTCCCTTTCCCCTGGTTCCCCGTGTCGCAGGTCTGACGAACGGAGCGGTCTTTAATCCTACGCAGATTTCAGGTTGTCAGCTGTGGTTGGATGCGGCGGATACATCCACTATTACATTATCGGGAGGTAATCTTTCCGCTATTACAGATAAAAGTGGTACTAATAAAACTTTAACGGTAACAAATACCGTAGGTTACATTAATAGAACAGCCATTGTATTTACAGATAGTGTTGGACGCCTTGCTGTAGCAAGTATGCCTTCTGCTCCTTTTGATTATATTATGGTTTGTACAGCGAATTCATCATCCGCAGGGTTTCGTACGATGCTTCGTAGCGCAAATATACCAGGAACCCATCAATTTTTGATCCAAGCAGGAACCAATAATGTGGGTATGTACGATGGGACGAATGTCAGTCTTTTTGGCTCTATCACGCAGTCTCCAAATGAAATGGCTCTTTTTTATGGGGCGATGGCCACAAATAGGACTATACAAGCCAGTAAAAATGGAACAGTTTCACTAACTGCTCCGTCTAATGCAGGTAATGAGTCGGTTATTGCATGGATTGGAAGTAGTTCTGGAGGGGGGCAACCCTTTGGTCAATTACAGGAACTACTCGTTTATTCAGGAACTCTGTCTTTTACACAGCGGCAACAATTGGAAGGCTACTTAGCGTGGAAATGGGGCTTGGTCAATAATTTACCCAATGGTCACCCCTTCAAAACGCCTCCTATTGCTCCTTTCGCCTACAGTATCCGCCGAGGAGGGCAAAACGTGTGGCAACCCACGCAGCTTTCGGGTTGTCAGCTGTGGTTGGACGCGGCGGATACTTCTGTTTTTAATTTGAGCGGTTCAAATGTTCTTCAATGGAATGATAAATCTGGAAATTCTAGAAATGCGGTTCCTCGTGATAATACAAAGTTACCTACGCGTTATCTCGGGTTTAATCAACGATTTACAGTTGAATCGTCCAGCGATCAAAGTTTTGGCACACCTTTGTTAGTAAATATTGCTAGTTCAAATGTTCAAGGCCCATCAGGAATGTCCTTTTTTATGGCTTTTAAATTTATATCGGGAACCGTTCTTACACAATATGAATCGCCACGTATTATTAGTTTTGAAGGGTCTAACCGTTTTGATTATGGTGAGATAAATACAGCCTATACACCAGGTGGTTATACAAACACGGTGAATAGTATTGTCAATTTAAATATTAATGTTGCCGCAAATAATTTAGAATTTCGTTTTCAGGGTAGCAGTTTATTAAGCACAACTCCTTCTCTGGTGACTAGCCAGTTTACAACATCAATAGGAATATTTGGTCGCGGCGGTGCTAGCACAAATATTCCCGCTCAAGCACAAATCAGTGAATATATTATTTACAATCAAACGTTATCTCTTAGCCAAAGACAACAAGTGGAAGGATATTTAGCGTGGAAATGGGGCTTGGTAGGTAGCTTACCTGCGAATCACCCCTTCAAACGATGGCCTCCTGCACCTTAGTGAAAGGAATTCCAGTTAGAAAGACTATTTACGGCTTATCTTCTTCATTTCATTATCTGCGTAGAATAAAGAAATGAGTAATACTCTGTCGTCTATACCGATATTTGCTCCGACGCAGATTTCGGGGTGTTCTCTGTGGTTAGATGCGTCCGATCCCACTACCTTATCGCTGAGTGGTTCAGTAATAACATCCTGGAGAGACAAATCAGGGGCAGGAAATAATGCGACCCCCAGTAACTCGCCCACTTACGTCTCAGGATCTACACCCTACGTGGCTACACGTAATGCTAATCAAACCTTTACTACAGCGGCTGGTGTGAATGCGACCACGAATGGTCAAGCTGGATGTTTCTACATTGTTTACGCCGATACGAAATCAACGGGCGGTAACTATACAGCTTTATTTTCAGCAGGTGGTTCATTTTCGCAGTACTTGTTTAGACCAGATTCGCAGTCCTATGGGTTGAACGGTGTTCAAAATAGTGCGTTAACAACGGTTCTGAATAGTACGAGTACTGTGATTTATGGAATTTCTTATACAAATAACTCCAGTACATTTACTCTTCGTACAAATGGTACTGGTATAACCTTCGCAAGTCCACCTACTCCAACTCCATCGGGCACTTTCTACATTAGCGGTGTATCTTGGGGCAGTGATCAAGCCAATTTAAATATTTATGAAATTATCTCGGTCGTGGGTTCTGTGTCCTTAAGTCAAATGCAACAGATTGAAGGCTACTTAGCGTGGAAATGGAATCTACAAGGCAATCTTCCATCCAATCATCCCTTTAAAAATGCGGTTTTTTCACCCATTCC
>JACCDX010322379.1_pt1 | contig 13236 bp, 3 predicted proteins | sample 7449681 | NCBI WGS metagenome assembly JACCDX01 (sample SAMN15323450, study PRJNA562643) | freshwater metagenome | isolation source: river surface water | place: USA:Blue River Watershed | collected 2017-08-18
GTCACCGACAAGGCACCGAGTTGTGTGGTGCTCAGTCCCTTGAGCTGCGTGGTACCCATACTGGCTACATCATCCAAAGCCAGTGCTTTGACTTGGCTCGTGGTCAATGCGCCTACTTGGGTGCTGGTCAATGCGTTGATTTGCGCGGTAGTCAATGCAATCACATCCGCACTTTCCAGTGCTTGGATGGTGGTGGTGGTCATGGCAGCCACTTGCGCGGTGCTCAATGCGCCTACCTGCCCACTTGTCAAAGCTTGCAAACCTGTAGAAGACAAGGCATTCACTTGGTCTGTACCTAAGGCCGCGACTTGTGTGGTGGTCAATGCCGCCACTTGCTTGGCATCCAACGCGCTCACGGCCGATGTACTCAAGGCTTTGAGTTGACCCGTCGTCAACGACGCCAAGTTCAATGCTGACAAAGCTTTGGCTTGTGTGGTGGTCAAGGCGCCCACCTGTGCAGTGGTCAAAGCGCCAACTTGCGCTTTGCTCAAACCAGCCAACTGACCCGTGGTGATCACAGCAGCTTGTGCTGTTGTCAATGCAGCCACAGAAGCGGTCGTCAAAGATTTGAACTGATCTACCGACAAGGCCTTCACTTGGTCTGTGCCCAATGCCGCCACCACAGTGGCGCTAAGAGCTCCCACTTGTCCTGCCGTCAGCGCACTGAGCTGGGTGGTGCTGAGCTTAGAGGCCCCAGCCGTTGTCAATGCACCTAGCTGTGTGGCGGTCAAAGCGGCCACTTGTGTGGTTGTCAATGCTTTGACATTGTCTGTACCCAAGGCCGCCACTTGTGAAGTGGTTAAACCTTTGACTTGATTCACTGTCAACGCAGCCACTTGGCCTGTGGTCAGTGCAGCCATTTGGGCGGTACTAAAACCGCTCAAGCCTTCAGCGGCCAAGGCCTTCACCTGCGTGGTGTCTAAAGCTTTGATCTGTGCAGTGCTGAGCAAAGCCACCTCTGCCGAGCTGAGGGTTGCCACTTGTGTGCTGCTCAAAGCGGCCACAGCCGTAGTGGACAAAGCTTGCACTTGAGCGGTAGTCAATGCAGTGACTGCTTCTTTGGTCATGGCTTTGACTTGGCTAGAAGTCAAAGCTGCTACAGAAGCAGTACTCAAAGCCGCTACGGCTTTGGCAGACAAAGCAGCCGCTTGAGCCGTTGTCAAAGCCCCCACTTGTGCGGTAGTCAATGCAGCAACTGCCCCCGTGCTCAACGCTTTGAATTGGTTAGCGCTGAGGGCTTGCACTTGCGTGGTGCTCATTGCATTCACAGCACCTGTTGTCAGTGCACCCACTTGCAACACATTCAAGGCAGCCACTTGTGCTGTGCTCAGCTTAGCGACGGCTGTGCTTGACAAGCTACTGACTTGACCGGTGCTGAGTGCCGCCACTTGCGTACTGGTCAAGGCAGCTGCCGCAGCTGTATTCAACCCAGCCACTGTGGCGGTAGACAACAGCTTCACTTGCGAAGCTGTCAGGGCTTGCACTTGGCTGGTCGTCATCGCATTGGCTTGTGTGGATGTCAATGCAGCCACATCAGCCACTTCCATCCCAGCCACTTGTGTGGTGGTCAAGGCAGCCAGCTGGGTGGTGCCCATGGCATTGACTTGAGTGGTGGTCAGTGCTTTAACTTGTGTGTCTGTCAACGCACGCACTTGCGCGGTAGTCAAGGCGTTCACCTGTGATGAACTCAAAGCTGCCACTTGTGTGCCGCTGAGGGCACTGGCTTGCGATGTGGTGAGCTTGCTCACTTGCGTGGTATCTAAGGCACCGATTTGGGCTGTGGTGAACGACACCAAAGCAGCGGTCGTCAAGGCCTGAACTTGTGAACTGGTCAAGGCACGCACTTGTGCAGTGGTGAAACCAGCTACTTCGTCTTTGGTCAATGCAGCCACTTGCGCTGTGGTCATGCCTGCCACCTGCGCTGTGGTGAGCGACTTCATTTGCGTGGCGTTCAATGACACCAAGTCAGCGGCAGTGATGGCCGAAAACTGTGCAGTGGACAACTTCTCTAGCTGCGCCGTGGTCAGGGCTTTGACTTGAGTCGCGCTCAATGACTCCACTTGCGTTGTGGTCAGTCCCGTTAAATCGGCGGTCTCAATGGCCGACACTTGAGTTGCTGTCAAACCAGAAACCTTGTCAGCCATAGCGCCCAATTGAGCAGCGACCAAACCAACGATTTGATCGGTGGTCAGCGACGCAATTTGAGACGTCGTCAGACTCGCCACACGGTCGGTGGTGATAGCCGCCACTTGCGTGCTGCTCAGCAATGCCACTTGCGAACCTTTGATCGCAGCCAGTGTGCCGGTCGCAATCGAATTCACTTGCGTTGTCGACAACGATGTGATTTGCGTCGCCTTGAGCGCATTCAGCTGGCTAGAACCCAAAGCTGCCACATTGGTGGTGCTCAAACTGCCCACTTGCGTGTTGCTCAGCGCTTGCACTTGCGTTGCCGTCAACGCCGCAAATACAGCCGTCGACAAAGCATTCACTTGGTCCGTTGACATCGCTGTAATGCTTGCTGGTTTGAGCGATGCGAGGTCTGATGGCGTAATCGCTGCAATCTGTGTGGTGGTCCACGATGACACCGCTGTGGTGGGCGCCACTGCTGCATAGGTTTGAACCGAGTAACTGCTGGTGACGCTGTTAATAGAGTTGGTCATGATGGTCTCTTTTCAAAAATTTGTTTTACAAAGTCAGACAGTTACTGATTAGCTGTTGGCCGCCGTCACCAAGCCATACAGCTGGGTGGCAGTCAGGGCGCCCATTTGCGTTGTTGTCAACGCACTCACTTGTGCATTACTCAACGAAGTCAATTGAGACACAGTCAGTGCCTGGACTTGACCTGTGGTCAACGCAGCGACTTGCGATGTGTTCAAGGCAGCGACTTCACCCGTGGTCAAGATGCTGACTTGAGATGTGGTCAATGCTGTCACTTGATCGGTCGTCAAAGCTTGCACCGCTGCAGTGCTGAGTGCCTGCACTTGGCTAGAGCTCAAGACGGCAATCGCACTGGTTGTCAAAGCTTGGACATCATCCGTTGCAATCGCTTGCACTTGAGCTGTGGTCAAAGCTGTTGCTTGATCTGTGCTCAACGCTGCGACTTGAGCGGTGCTCAACGCCACGATATTGGCTGTGGTCAAGGCCTTCACTTGCGATGTGGTCAAGGCACCTACTTGATCCGTACTCAAGGCACCAATGCTGTTCGCTGTCAACGCATTCACTTGTGAAGTCGTCAAGGCAGCCACTTGATCTGTGCCCAGTGCAGCCACTGAGGCGGTTGACAAAGCACGAACCTGTGTGGCGGTCAACGCTGTCACATTGGTCGTACCCAAGGCAGCAACCTGTGCTGTGCTGAGCGCTGTCACCATGCCAACGGTCAAAGATGCGACTTGAGTCGTATTCAATGCGCCAACTTGGTCTGTCGACATCGCCACCATGTCAGCGGTCTCCAATGCCCCAACTTGTGCTGCAGTCAATGCGGTTACTTGACCTGTGGTCAATGCTGCCACTTCTGTGGTGTTCAATGCACGGACTTGAGATGCGGTCAAAGCACCCACTTGATCAGTTGTCAAAGAAGTCAGTTGCGTGGTGCTCAATCCAGTCACCACAGAGTCTGCCAACACTTGAACTTGCGATGTGCTCAAGGCAGCCACTTGATCCGTTGTCAACGAAGCCACTGTGTTGTTGGTCAGGCTCGCGACTTGGCTTGTGGTCAACGCTTGCATCTGATCGGTGGTCAATGCAGCCACAGCGGCTGTGCTCAACGCACGAATCTGATCAGCACCCAAGACCTTCACTTGTGTCGTCGTCAAAGCGGATGCTTCGCTGGTGGTCAAGGCCCCCATTTGGTCTGCAGTCAACGATGCCACTTGCGTCGTGGTCAAGCTAGCGAGCTTGTCAGTTTCTAGTGCTGTGATCGCAACAGCAGTCAACGACTTCACTTGCTCAACGCTCAATGACGTCAGTTGTCCAGTGCTGAGCGCATTGACCTGCGCAGTGCTCAAACTTGCCACATTGGTGTTTGTCAACGCACTCAACTGTGTTGTGCTGAGCTTAGCCACTTGCTCTGTCGTCAAAGCCACGACTTGATCAGCCTTCACTGCTGCCACTTGCGTGGTCGTCAATGCACCGACTTGCGTGGTCGTCAACGAAGCAATCTGATCCGATGACAGTGTGGTCACAGCACCCGTAGTCAAAGATGCCACCTGAGCTGTACCCAGAGCCGTCACTTGAGTTGTGGTCAACGCCATGACGCTATCAGACGTCAAAGCTTGTAACTGTGTGGTGGTGATGGCAGCCACTTGACCCGTGGTCAGCGAGACCACTTGGTCAGAGGTCAAAGCAGCCACGCCAGCAGTGTTAACTGCCTGCAACTTGGCATTGGCCAAGCTAGACACTTGGGTTGTGGTCAAACCAGCCACCTGACCTGTGGTCAAGGCATTGACTTGGGTGGTGCTCAAAGCGTTCACTTGTGTCGTGCTCATCGCGGCAACATCACCCGTTTCCAACGCTTGGATCTGGCCTGTTGACAAAGCACCCAATTGGGCATTGGTCAACACAGCGACTTGATCCGAACTCAAAGCAGTCACTTCACCTGCGGTGAGTGATTTGACTTGACCTGTCGTCAGAGCTGCCACTTGGTCTGTGCTCAATGCACCGACTTGGGTGTTGCTCAAACCAGCGATCACGCCGGTGCTGAGTTTCTCCACTTGAGCCGTGGTGAAGGCTTGCACTTGGGTGGCGCTGAGTGAAGACACTTGGTCAGAGTTCAAGACAGCCACATCGGCGGTCTCTACAGCTTGCAACTGAGTCGTCGTCAAAGCTTTGACTTGGTCGTAGCTCAGGTTACTCACTTCGGTCGTGGTCAAAGACACCACCTGTGCAGTTGTCAACGCACTCACTTGGTCAGCGGTCAAAGCGGCCAACTGGGTGGTGTTAAGGCCAGCCACATCCGTGGTTTCCAAGGCCTGCACTTGTGCAGTGGTCAAAGCCTTAATTTGAGTAGCGTTCAACACTTGAACGTCAGCATTTTCCAAAGCCTTGACTTGGTCTGTGCTCATGCCTTTGACTTGTGCGGCCGTCAGGCTCGCCACCTGGTTGGTCGTCATGGCCACGACTTGTGCGGTGCTGAGAGCGTTCACTTGGGCTGTACCCATGGCTTGCACTTGTGACGTGCTCAACGCAGTGACGTTGGCGTTGCTCAAGGCTTGTACTTGCGCGGTGCTCAACGCAGCCACTTGGCCTGTGCTCATCGCCGCGATGTCTGCGGTTTCAAGCACATTGACTTGTGCAGTGCTCAGGGCTGCGACTTGGCCTGTGCTCAAAGCCGCCACGTCAGAGGTTTCCAGGGCCACCACTTGGGCAGTGGTCAAGGCACTGACTTGACCTGTGGTCAAGGCAGACAGTTGGGTGCTGCTCATGGCCGCCACGTTGGCGGTGCTGATGGCTTGCACTTGGCTTGTGCTCAGAGCTTGCACTTGGGCGGTGACCAACGAGGCCGCTGCTGCAGTGCTCAAGCCTGTCACCTGACCTGCGGTGAGTGAGGCCACTTGCGTGGTCGTCATCGCAGCGATGTTGGCATTGGTCAGAGCATTGACCTGGGTTGAACCCAAAGCTTGCACCTGTGAAGTGCTCAAAGCCTTCACTTCGTTGGCTGTCAAGGCCGCCATTTGACCGGTGGTCAAAGCAGCCACTTGGGTGGTGCTCATCGCAGTCACTTGCGCTGTGCTCATCGCCGCCACCGCGCTGGTCGCGATGGCTTTGACTTGTGCAGTATTCAATGTGCCCACTTGCGCCGTAGTCAACGCAGCCACTTGGTCAGAGTTCAAAGCCCCCACATTGGTGGATGTCACTGCAGCTACTTGAGCTGTGGTGAATTTCGACACTTGATCTGCCGTCAATGACGTGACAGCTGATGTGGTCAAAGCCTTCACTTGGTCCGTGGTGAGACCGGTGATTTGCGCTTCATTCAAATTCGCAAAATCTTCGGTTTGCAAGGCATTCAGCTGCGTGGTGCTCAAGGCTTGCAGCTGGGTGCTGGTCATCGCTTTGACGCTGTTGAGATTCAACGCTTCGATGTTGCTGGTGCTGAGTTGCTGCACTTGCGCAGTGGTCAACGCCTTGGCTTGCGCAGCACTCAAAGTCGCGGCTTCAGAGGTGGTCAATGCAGCCACTTGGCTTGTGCTGAATGCAGCCACTTGGTCGGTACTCAACGCAGCGACTTGAGCAGTGCTCATCACTGCCACGCCTGCGGTAGAAATGGCGTTGACTTGACCTGTACTCAAGGCACGCACATCGTCCACGCTCAAGGCTTTCACACTGCCAGTGCTCAATGCCCCGACTTGCGTGGTGGTCAATGCAGCCACTTGGCCTGTGCTGAGGGCTTGCACTTGGGTGCTGCTCAGCACGTTCACTTGGGCGGTGGTCAGTGCGGCCACTTGGTCCGTGGTCAAGTTACTCACTTGAGCTGCGGTCAAAGCACCAACTTGGGTGGTGGTGAGCGCAGCCACTTGTGCGGTGCTCATGGCAGCCAAGTCACCCACTTCCAAAGCTTTCACTTGGGCTGTGCTCAAGGCTTTCACTTGAGTGGTGGTCAGGGCGGCAGCTTCTGAACTGGTGAGTGCAGCCACTTGTGCTGTACCCAGCGCGCCCACTTGGGTGGTGGTCAACGCTGCCACGCCATCGGTGGTCATGGCTTGCAATTGGTTGCTGCTCAAGCCTTTGATGGCATCGGTGGTCAAACCACTCACGCCAGCCGTCGACATGGCTTGCACTTGCGAGGTGCTGAGTGCAGCCACTTGGGCTGTTGACAAGGCTTGAGCTTGTGCGGCGCTCAAGGCAGCCACATCCGCTGTTTCCATGGCTTGCACTTGCGTGGCGCTCAGAGCGGCCACTTGGCCTGTGGTCAAACCAGCCACTTGAGCTGTGCTCAAACCAGCCAATGCAGCGGTGGTGACCGACTTGATTTGGTCAGATGTCAACGCCGCCACTTGTGCCGTGGTCATACCCGACAACTCGGTGTTGCTGAGTGCTTTGATTTGCGTGCTGGTCATCGCTGCCACGTCGGCCGTGTCGATGGCTTGTACTTGGGTGGTGCTGAGCGATTGCAGTTGGCCTGTGGTCAACACGGCAATCTGGTCAGACGTCATGGCCTTCACTTGCGCAGTGCCCAAGGTAGACACATTGCCCGTGGTCAAGGCTTTGACTTGATCTGTCGTCAACGCAGCCACACGGTCAGTGCTGAGTGTGGAGGCTTGCGTGCTGGTCAATGCCGCCACGCCCGCAGCGCTGATGCCGCGCACTTGCGAAGTAGACAAAGCGCCGAGCTGAGCCGTGCTCAAGGCAGCCACGCTACCTGTGCTGAACGATTGAATTTGGTCTGTGGTCAACGCACCCATTTGTGTGGTGCTCAAACCCGATACGCCTGTGGTGCTGAGCGCACCCACTTGCGTTTCGGTCAAGGCTTTGGCTTGGGTGGTGGTCAGCGCACTGACTTGTGCCGTGCTCAAGGCACCGACTGCAGCGTTGGTCAAGGCTTTGACTTGTCCGTCAGACAAGGCTTTGACTTGGGCTGTGCTCAAGGCTTGCACTTGCGTGCTGCTCAAACCTGCCACCGTGGCGTTGGTGAGAGCGCCCAACTGTGTTGTGGTGATGGCTGCCACTTGACCTGTGCTCAAAGCCGCGATGTTGGCGGGTGACATGGCCTTGACTTGGTCTGTCGTCAGTGCAGCAACTTGAGCGGTGGTCAACGCAGCAACATCTTCTGTGGCAAACGCTTTGAACTGGTTGGCTGACAAAGATTGCAACTGCGTGGTGCTGAGTGCTGCGACTTCAGCCGACTCCAAAGTGCGCACTTGCGATTGGCTGAGTGCTTGCAACTGCGTGGTGGTCAAGGCGCTGACTTGGGCGGTGCCCAAAGCCAAAATGTCATCGGTGGACATAGCGCCTAACTGAACCGTAGTCAACGCACCCACTTGCGCAGTGGTCATGGCTGCCACCTCAGTGGTGGTCAGCGCTTTGATTTGTGTGTCGGTGAGCGACGCCACTTGGCTTGTACTCAAAGACTGAAGCGTGCCTGTCGACAAACCTGCCACTTGCGTGTCTGTGAGTGAAGACACTTGAGTGGTCGTCAACGCCGCCACTTGCGTGGTCGTCATGGCATTCAAACCTGCATTGGTCAGGCCTTGTACTTGATCGGAAGTCAAGGCTTTGACTTGGCCAGTACTCAATGCGGTCACAGAACCTGTGCTCAGGGCTGCAACTTGTTTGGTTGTCAGTGCCGCCACTTGGCTGGTGCTGAGTTGAGCCACCGCAGCGGTGGTGAGTGCGCCCACTTGGTCAGCGCCCAAGGCTTTGACGTTGGTGGTGGAAATGCCACCCACGGTAGATGTAGAAAGCGATTGCACTTGACCTGTGGTCAAAGCTGCCACTTGGCTGGTTGTCATCGCATTTACCAAGCTGGTCGACAAAGCGCCCACAGCAGATGTGGTCAACGCTTGCACTTGGCTAGATGACAAAGCGCTGATTTGCGTGGTGGCCAAAGCCGCCACGTTGGTAGATGTCAAAGCCGTCACTTGGCTGGCAGACAACGCTTTGAGTTGCGCTGCGCTGAGCGCATTCACTTGGGCTGTAGTCATGGCAGCCACGGCATCGGTGGTCAGCGACTTGATTTGCGCTTCGGTCAGCGCCTTCACTTGGGCTGTGCCCATGGCAGCCACTTCAGAAGTGGTCAGTGCCTGCAATTGTGTTGCGCTGAGTGACTTGATTTGGTCAGACGTGAATGCAGCCACCTGCGTGGTGGTCATCGCCGCCACTTTGTCTGCAGCCAAAGCCTTCACTTGGTTCGCTGTCAATGACTGAACTTGCGAAGTGGTCATGGCCGAGACTTGTGTTGAAGTCATAGCCCCCACCACCGCCACTGACAAACCAGCCACTTGACCTGTTGTCAACGCAGCCACTTGGGTAGTACCCATAGAAGCAAAAGTGCTGCTGCTCAGGCCTTTGATTTGCGCGGCTGTCAAGGCACCCACTTGTGACGTGGTCATGGCATTGAGTTGGTTAGAACCCAAAGCGGCAACAGACGTCGCAGCCAAGGCACTAACCTGCGCAGTCGTCAGGGCCGCCACTTGCGCAGTGCTCAAAGACGCCACTTGCGCTGACTTGAGTTTGGCCGTGCTGGTAGCACTGAGCGCGCTAACTTGATCGGTAGAGAGTGACTGCAACTGCGAGCTGCTCAAGGCATTGAGTTCAGCCACCGTCAGCGAGTTGAGCTGCGTCGAGCTCAAGGCACGAATTTGCGAACTAGAGAATGCACCCACTTGCGTGGCAGTCATGCTGGCCAAATCAGCGGTTTCAATCGCTTTGATTTGATCGGTGGTCAATGCCTGCAGTTGGCTTGTCTTCAGCGCTTTAACTTGAGTCGCCGTCAGTGCCGCCACCTGTGAGGTGGACATGCCCACGAGGTCACGCGTTTCAATCGCAGCGACTTGAGCCACTTTCAAACTCGCCACTTGTGATGTACTCATGCCACCCAGCTGGTCGGCAATCAGGTTCACGATTTGATCCGTGGTCAACGCCTGAATTTGCTTGGAAGTCAACGCACCTAACCGTGTGCTGTCGATGTCCTTGATGCGAGACACATTGAGCGAAGCCACTTGCGTGACGCTCAAAGCTGACATTTGTGATGTGCTCAACGAGTTGATTTGCGACGAAGTCATTGCACCAATTTGCGCAGGCTTGAATGCTGCAATCTGCGTATTGGTAAAGGCACCCATCTGCTGATCGGTGAAAGCGGCCACATTGGTTGCGCTCAAGGCACCCAACTGACCCGCTGTCAAACCTGCCATGGCAGAGGTACTGATAGAGGACACCTGCTCGGTGGTCAGTGCCGCAGCCTCTGCCACCGTGAGGGCTTTGATCTTGGTCGCATCAAAGCCAGAAATATCGGTCGTGGCCGTGACCTTGGTGGTGGGCGTTGCAGCGCCGAAGGTCATCAATGTGTTGGATTGAAAACCAGTACTTAAGTTGTTGATCGTGGCCATGATTCGCTCTTTTCACTCATTTATTGAGGGTTGTAACGGCAGTGACTGCACAGCAATGCACTGCCCTTACAGGGATTCGTCTCATGAAGATCGGCTTCAATTTTGATAACTTGAGCGTCTTTATTAAAAAATGTGAAAGTTTTTGTAGATCAACAAAAAAGCGAGCACTCGGCTCGCTTTTTTGCTAACCCCAATCGCTTGGGGTATGGGCTTGATTACTTCAACAGTGACAAGACCGATTGCGAAGACTGGTTCGCTTGCGCCAGCATCGCTGTGGCAGCTTGCGAAATGATCTGGTTACGCGCCATGTTGGTGGTTTCAGTGGCGTAGTCAGTGTCCAAGATACGGCTGCGTGAAGCAGACATGTTTTGGTTCGACTCAGTCAAGTTAGACACCACGGCATCCAAACGGTTTTGGAAGGCACCGGCTTTGGCTTGGTCAGCGGCCACAGAAGTCAATGCAGCGTCGATGGCCTTGAGGGCTTCGGTTGCACCAGCTTGTGTTGTCACATCCACATCTTTGATCTTCAAAGCGTTGTCCGAGCCACCAAAGTTGCCGCGGCGGAAGCCCAAAGCTGCAAAGTTGTCGTTGCCTTCAGAGCCGCTCTCCACAGTGAACGCTTTGTCAGAGCTCAACTTGACAGTTGAGTAGTGAGTCACAGCATCTGTGTCATCGCCAGCTGTACCGATGGTCACACCAGTCAAACCGAGAGCTGCTGCATCCGTAGCGTCAGAGCTGATCGAGATGTTGCGGCCGTCAGCAGCTGTCAAGGTGATACCTTCACCCCAAGCAGTGGCAACCACACCTGTCTTGCCTTGTGCTGCATTGATGGCTGTCATCACGTCATCACGGTTAGAGTTGGCATCCAAGCTGATGGCCACGTCCACACCGTTCAAGTTCAAAGCAGTCACAGTACCAGCGGTGAAGCCAGAACCTTTGAGCATGTTTGGCTCAGCAGTGGCTGTTACGCCTGTCATGCCTGACTTCTTGTTGATGGCAGCAGCAATCGCGATGGCGCTGGCAGCTTTGCTAGAAGAGTCAACCACGGTGTTCGATGATTGGTCATCGTTGGCATTGGCAGCATCGATACCGACGCCGTTCAAGACCAAGGTGTTGCCATTGAACACGCCAGTTTCTGTACCTGCGCTGGTGCCAGCCACAGGAGCAGCAGCAGTTGCTTGCGGCTTGCGAGTCAAAGACACAGCTTGTGCAGTGTCAGCCGAGTAAGAACCAAAGTTCAAACCAGAGTTAGACAACTTGCCAGAGACATTGCTAGACACATTGATGGCGCTGCCGTCACGTGTGTTCAATTCGTATGTACCTTCGTACACGTTCGAAGCACCCAAACCAGTTGCAGCAGCAGTCAGGCTACCGAGGTCGAGCTCAATGTTGCGGCCATCAGCGGCAACCAACACGATACCTTGGTTGTCATCATGTGTGTTAACAGCCTTGACGCCAGTTTGACCAGAGATGTTGTTGATGGCAGTCATCACTGCAGCACGTGACAACTCTGCGTCGTCTGTGGTGTACACAGTCGCTGTGTCCACGCCGTTGATCTTGATGGTGCCGTTAGAAGCAGCAGCAGTCATCACTGAACCAAAAGCAACTGTCTCGTTGACTGTTGCGTACACACCGCTTTGAGCAGACACGCGGTTGATGGCAGCAGCCTTAGAAATAGCGCTAGAAGCGTTAGCAGCAGAAGACTTGGTGTCATCCGTCGCCAAAGAAGCACCCACCACCACGCCATTCAAAACGAGGTCGCCATCAGCCAAAGCGGGAGCAGATCCTGCAGCGTAGCTAGTGGCCACAGAAGACAAGGAAGCGCGTGAACCCATACCGATGTCTTTGGTCTTCACAGAACCGAAAGAGATGTCCATGGTGTCATTGGCGTTGGTGCCAGTTTGCAAGACGATCTTGCCGGCGCTGCCGTCCAACAACTTGATGTTGTTGTGGTTTGTTTTGTTGGCGATGTTGTCGATTTCAGCCTTGAGTTGATCCACTTCTTGTTGGATCGAACCGCGGTCTTGGTCGTTCACAGAACCAGTTGCAGCTTGCACAGACAGTTCACGCATGCGTTGCAGCATGTTGGTGACTTGACCCATTGCGCCTTCAGCGGTTTGAGCCATCGAGATACCGTCGTTAGAGTTGCGGATCGCAACTGCGTAACCACGGATTTGCGATGTCATGCGGTTGGTGATAGCAAGGCCAGCAGCGTCGTCTTTGGCGCTGTTGATACGCAGACCTGTGGAGAGACGCTCCATGGTCGTTGCAGTCAATTTCTCGACATTGCTCATAGATGCTTGCGCTGTCAATGCTTTGACGTTGGTGTTGATAACGGACATGGTGTTTCTCCTAAAAGTCCAGAGAGGGGGTTGAAGAGTTCAAGAATTTCATTTCCTGATACCCAGTGATTCGGAAGAGCTGGGTTTTACTTGAGCGATTTTTTGAAATATTTCGAGATATTCGCCTGTATCAGCCACATGGCGTACATCTAAGTTGTGGGGTCACACGGCTTCGTTGTGCAACAAGCCTTTGAAGTCCTCAATGCCGTGGGCTACACGCACAACAACTTCACTGGGGATTTGACGCACCACATCACCATTGGCCATGTTCTTGACAAACACAATAGGACGACCCAGCTTGACGTCCATGCTGAAGCTCAGGGTGCGACCGCTGTCTTTGAGCATGTCGTTGAGTTTTTGAATGGCCTCTTCTAGGTTCTTACGTGCATGGTCTGCATCGAACTTGATTTCGGGCTTAGGCAGTGGCGTCAAGGCTTGTGCCTTGGCATCCACAGGCGCTTGAGAAGCCCCCGACAGATGCGCGCCAGCCGATTTAGCAACGACCACAGCCTCAGGCCGAGCGAGTGCTGGCTGAGGCACTTTGGGTTGAATGTCATTTCCCATAAGAACCGCCTTTAACCCCGACAGATTGGGGGTTTCGCTTTGAATCGGCGCGAGGAAACTTAACTTTAGGGAAAACTTAAAAATTATTTGTTCGTGTAGACAGCCATCATGCCGTCAAAGCTAGATTTGAGGCTGGTCTTCTGGCTGTTCACGCCGCCCACGATGCTTTCCATGCTGGAGAACTGCTTGTTGTAGCGAGCCAGCAAGGTGGTCATGCGGGTTTCTAACTTACCCAAATCAGCTTGGTATTTGCTGTTTTGGGTTTCTGCGTTTTGGCTGTTGGTCAGCAA
>JACCDX011748721.1_pt1 | contig 13236 bp, 8 predicted proteins | sample 7449681 | NCBI WGS metagenome assembly JACCDX01 (sample SAMN15323450, study PRJNA562643) | freshwater metagenome | isolation source: river surface water | place: USA:Blue River Watershed | collected 2017-08-18
CCCGGGGCTAGCGCACCACGCGGACCACCACGCCCTCGCGCTGCAGGCCGTACGCGGCCTTCACGCGGTCGAGCTGGTAGTACGCGGCGGGCGTGTCCGTGCCCAGGTACACGGCGCGCTCGGGCGGCACGCCGGCGATGAACTCGGCCACGCCGGGCTTGAGGAGTTTCTCCACGAAGCGCAGCTCGACGTCGCCGCGGACGCCCTCGACGCGCTGCAGCAACAGGATCGGCCGCCACAGCGTGTAGTCCGCGATGAGCACCGCGCCCCGCGGCATGGCGGCGAGCGCCTCCTCCGCGTAGCGACGCGGTCCGATGTCGCCGCGCTTGGACGGCCACATGAAGTACGCCGCGTTGTCCCGGTAAGGAGCTTGCCGCGCGCCGACGAGATCCACGCCGGTCACGCGCGAGACCTGCACGACGGTGGCGTAGGTCGCCACCGGCACGAGGACGAGCGCCGCCACGATCCACGCGACGACCCTCGGCGACAAGCTCCAGCGCGTGCGCGCCGCCACCAGCCCTTCCCCGGCGAGGCAGGCGAGCGACGGGTACGCCATCACGTAGATGTTGAACTTGTCGGGGATGGTCGAGCCGACGCCCGCCCCCACGAGGAGCGCGCCCCAGACGAGGAGCCCGAACCAGGCCGCGTCACGACGCCGCAGCACCATGACGAGGCCCAGCAACGCGAGGAGGGCGCCGAACCCCGCGAAGTTGTAGCCCGTGTACCCGACGAACTTCACGGCCTCCTTCAGCGGCGCCGCGTCGTAGAAGGGGTTCCCCGGCGTGGAGAGCCCGAGGGCGCGCACCAGCCCCCTCCCCTTCCCCAGGTCAGCCGTGAACCGTTGGACGTAGAGCATCGATGTCGCGCCGAACACGGCGAGCGCAGCGAGGCTCGGGAGGGCCCGCAGGTGGCGCCTTCCGAGGACGAGCACCGGCGCGAGGCTCGCCACCAACACCCAGGTCGAGGCGTGGTGCGAGAGCCCGAGTCCGGCGCACGCCGCAGCCGCGAGCAGCGCCCAGGTCGCGCCGGAGCGCCGCCAGGTGTCGAGCGCGGTGAGACTCCCGTACACCAGCGCGAGCTGGAACGTGTAGACCTCGGCCGTGACGCTCAGGAGCCAGAAGGTGTGCGACACGGCCAGCGTCGCCGCGGCGCCTACCGCCGCGAGCCGGCTCCCCGCGAGGCGACCGCTCAGGTAGGCCACGAGGCCGATGGCGAGTCCACCGAACGCGGCCGTGGCGAGGTTGGCACGGTAGCCGACGTCGCCAAACGGGAGCGCCTGGAACAGGCCGGCGACGGCGCGGTACAGCACGTAGTCGCGGGACGAGCCCACGAACGTGGGGTCCGCGTCGGTCACCATGCGCATGGCGAGGTCTGCGCTGTCGCCCCAGCCGAAGGTCGGCGCGAGCGTGACGACGTAGAGCGCGAAGGCCGCGACGCCGAGCGCCGCGCACACGCGCCCGAGTCCCGTCGGCGTCGCCACCGTCGTGGAGGTCACCGCGGCCGGAGTGGACATGCCTGCCACAGGGCGTCGAGGTCAATCCGCGCGGTGTAGTCGAAGAAGCGCGCCTCGAGCGCGGCGCGCTCGGTGTCGGCCTCGACGCGGATCGGGCCGGTGTCCGGTCGACCGATGGAGGAGAAGTAGTCGAGGAACTTGAAGCCATCTCCGGCGGGCTTGTCGGATCCGTGCAGCCAGAGGGACGGCACGCCGTACGCGTCCGCGCAGATGATCCCGTGCAGCGACGAGGACACGATGCGGTCACACGCCACGATCTCCTCGATGACGTCCTCGATGCCGCCGGTGATGTCGATCACGCGGGCGTCGTCCCAGGCGCGCGCCTTCACGAAGAACGGCTCCTCGCGCTCGAACACGTGCGGGATCACGCCGAGCGCGCGGCGCGGCAGGTGCCGCCGCGGCGTGTAGAGGCGCGGCAACAGGAGCGCGGCGTCGCCAACCACACCCGGCGCCGGGAGCCCCGCCGCCGCGAGTCGCGCGTTCGAGAGCCAGCCCCGGACCGCGTGGATCGCCCGCGGGCGCCCCGTGATCGGCACGTCCCGCGCGATGAAGCCCGCGCCCCAGACCTCCCCGCGCGGATCCGCACACGCCGTGGCGAGGTGGCTCCCGATCCAGTAGTGAACCGGGGTCTCCCCGACCGCGTAGACATCCTCGCGATGCAGGATCGTCTTGCCACTGATGCGCTCGGCCATCCAACCGTTGAGCTTGTCACCCCAGTTCGCGCGGATGACGCCCTCGGTCGCCCAGTGGAGCACCGCGTGCGTCGACGTGTCGCGCACCCGCAGGGTGTTCCGCAGCTTTCGGGGGGCGCGGCGGACCTTGTCGATCATGGAGCCTCTCCGTCCTCGGACGCGGCGCGCGACAGCGCACGCAGGAGCGCGTGGGTAGCGTGGGCGTGCGCCTCCGTCGACCACATCGCACGGGCGCGCTCGGCCTGCGCGCTGCGCACCGAGCCCGGAACGCGCAGGGCGGCGCGGATACGCGCGAGCCATGTCGCGACGTCGAAGCCCGCGACGACAGCGTCCGCGTCCCCGTCCCCTGACGCCTCGGGGAGCCCCCCACGGTTGGACACCAGGACGCCGCGGCCCGCGCAGCGCGCCTCCATCGCCACGCGCCCGAAGGGCTCCGGCCAGGTGGACGGCACGATCCAGACGGAGGCGCCGGCGAACATCTCCCCGCGGTCCTCCACCCAGCCCATCGCCTGCACGTTGGCGGGCATCGTTCCGCGGAGGCCGGCCGTGTGGCCGTGGATGCGAAACCTCAGCTCCGGCGCCGCCGCCGCGAGCCGAAGCACGAACGCGAGTCCCTTGTCGGCCCCGCGGTGAACAAACCCCACCACGGGCGCGGCTACCTCGCCGAGGGGCGCGACGGGCGGGAGGTCCGCCACCTGCGGGACACGGAACGTTTGCTCTGGCCGCAGACCGAAGCGCGCGGTGACGGCGTCCGCCATGAAGCGGCTCGTCACCACGACGGCATCCGCCGCCCGGAGGTGTCGACCGTCGGCACCGCGATGCACGAGGACGCCCTTCGCCAGATCGCGCCGCGTCTGCAGCCCGGTGCCGCTCGGCACGCGCAGGCCGAAGTTCTCGTAGGCTTGCACGATCGCGACGCGACGCGCGGAGCCGCCTTGTTCGAGCGCGGCAAGCGTGGACGTGGTCGCGACGATCACGTCGGCGCCGCCCTGATCCGCGAGGAACCTGCGCGTGCAGGCGCCCACGAACGGCACCCAACGCGCGACGAGCTCGGCGCCCCGCCAGGTCGGCGCAGGGACGTGCGCCACGGCGAAGGGCTCCGCGTCGAAGGCGCCGTCGGGCAGCGTGGGCTGGAGCGTGAGCACACGCACGTCCGCGTGCGCCGCCATCGCGCGCAGCAGGTGCAGGTTGCTGAGCGTGCCACCTGTCTGGCCGTGCGCGCCCTCCGCCACGAGGAGCGGCGTCACGAAACACACCCGGAGCTGCGCGCTCATGGAAACAAAAGCCGGAGGTACGCGTCAGCAGCCGCGTCGACGCTGAACACCGCGGCGCGGCGCCGCAGCGCGTCCGGAGCCCGAGGACCGACGAGCGCGCGCGCCATCGCGTCGGCCAGCGCGACGTCGTCACCGACGGGCACCAGCGCGCCGTGGGCGCCGTCCTCGAGGATCTCGCGCGGCCCCGAGCGACAGTCAGTCGCCACGACCGGCGTGCCGTGCGCCATCGCCTCGACGAGCACGTTGGCGAAGCCCTCGCATCGGGAGGACAGCACGTGCAGGTCGGCCAAGGCGTAGGCCGCGTCGACGTCCTCGAGGTGCCCCGGCATCGTCACGCGGTCCCGTACGCCAAGCTCGGCGGCGAGCGTCTCGAGCGCGGGCCGCTCGGCGCCCTCACCGGCGATGAGGAGCCGCGCATCCATGTGCGCGGTGAGGCGCGCGAACGCGCGCAGCAGTGTGCCGTAGTCCTTCTCCGACTTGAGCGCGCCGACGGCCAGCACCCTTGCGTGCGGACCGACGGCCCAGGCCTGCGGGAGGGAACCCCCGTCACCTCGGAAGGTCCGTCCACCGACCACAGGGTTGGCGATGGCGTGGACGCGCTCCCGTGGCAAGCGCGCCATACGCGCCAGGTCGTCGCCGGCGTCTTCTGACACCGCGACGACGGCGTCGGCGGCGCGGAAGAGGCTCGCCATACTGGCGCGAAGCGCGAAGCGATGCGCGAGGTCGGGCGCCTGCGGCGCCGTCGACCAGGTCGTGTGCTCCACGACCACCACCCGCGTGGCGACGCGGGCCGCGCTCCGGGCGAGAACCGCGATCGCCGTCAGGGGCCACATGTGCGCGAGGAGCGAGCGGGGACGTTCCTCCCGCAGGTAGCGCACGAGCCGCGCGGGCACGCCTCGGATGCGCTCCGCGCCCAGATCGACCACGCGCACGCGCGGATCGAGCAGCGGGAGGAGCGCGCCAGCAGGGGCCATCAGCAGCAGGTCGACCGACAGGCCCCGCGCCACGAAGGCGTTGCACAGGTTCAGGGCGACGCGCTCCGCGCCGCCCGCTCGGAGGTCGGGGAGCAGCATGGCGACGTCAGCGGACATGCCGCGCGCCCTCCCGCGTCCACCGTGCGTCCCACGCGTCCTCCACCCAACGCGCCCAGCGCTGAGCGTCGGTGCCAAGCCCCGTCGCGGCGCGAGGGAGTTCCACGCCAAAGCCACGCTTCGGCAGCCCGGCGAGCTGGACGTCGACGCGCTCGGCGCAGGCGTCGCGCAGGATGGCCTTGAACGTGCCGCCGCGAACCTTGTAGCGCAGGGGCAGGCGCGTCCCGAAGGTGACGAGCCGGTGGTCGAGGAGCGGCGCACGGGCCTCGAGACCGTACGCCATCGTCGCGCGGTCGACCTTCTGGAGCACGTCGTCGCGCAGGTAGACCACGGTGTCGAGCGCGGCGATGAGCTCCATGGGCGTGCGCGCGGCGGCGTCCCAGTCGTAGGACGGGTACCAGGCGCGCGCGCGGTCGAAGAGCGAGGCGTCGCCGAGCAACTGGCGGTCCTCGTCCGAGAGCCTCGCCCTCGGGCGCAGTTCCACGAAGCCCTCATGGACGTCCGCGGGCAGGCGGGCCTTCCGTCCGAGCGCGACCACGTCGAGCTTGGCGTCCACGTTGTCGGCGTTCAAGCCGGCGACACGGCAGCCCGCGGAGACGATCCGTCGTCCCACCGTCGTCCTCGCGAGGTCGACCATCCCGGCACCGCCCGGCACCGCCCGAAGCAAGCGCCCGAGCCGTGCGATCCGCTCCCCGTGGGCGATCCAGGGGTACCCGAGGAAGACCTCGTCGCCACCGTCGCCGGTGAGCACGACACGGACATGCTGCCGCGCCAGCTCCGAGAGCGCCAGGAGCGCCACCTGCGAGGGCGTCGCGTGCAGCTCGTCGAAGACCTCGACCACCTGCGGAACCTGACGGTCATGGTCCGCGTCGCCCACCTCGAGCACGGTGAGGTCGAGGTCGAGCGCGCGCGCCGTCGCCACCGCGCGCGCGGATTCGTCGTGACGCGCCTCCCGGGGCTTCACGACGAAGGCCTGCGCCGAAGCGCCCGAGCGGGCCACGCTCGCCGCGACGAGGCTCGAATCGATGCCTCCGGAGAGGAACAGGCCCACGGGCACGTCGGCCTGCAGACGTACGCGGACCGCGTCGTCCAGCAGCGCGAGGAGCTCCGCGCGGGCGTCCTCCTCGGTTCCCGCGTAGGCCTCGGCGTAGCCGGCGAGCGGATCCCAGAACGCCTCCGGCGCGACATGAAGGTTCCCGGTCAGGTCCACGGTCGCGTGGCTCCCGGCCGGGAACTTGCGGCAGCGCCGGTAGATGCTGTGCGGACCCGGCACGTGCCCGAGCCAATGGAAGTAGGCCCGCCCGAGCGGGTCGACCTCGAGCGGCAGGCCCAGCGCCGCGAAGACGCCGGGCTGCGAGGCGAAGGCCAGCACGCCATCGTCCTCATAGAGGTAGAGCGGCTTCTTCCCCATGCGGTCGCGCGCGAGGACGAGCGTCTGGCCACGGGCGTCGTACACCGCCGCGGCGAGCATCGCGTTGAGACGACCCACGAACCCCGCACCGTGGGCGAGAATCCCTTCGAGGAGCACCTCGGTGTCGGAGCGGCTTCGCAGCGCGGGGAGCCCCGGGCGGTGCGCCTCGTGGTCGTAGACCTCGCCGTTGAACACGATGGCGCCACGAAGCCGTCCGCCGGCCTGATCCTCGGCGAGCATGGGCTGCGCGCCGGCGGCGGTCAGGTCGAGGATCGCCAGCCGGGCGTGGCCGAGCCAGAGCTCACGGTCCGCGGGGAGGTCGAACCTGGCGACGCCGGACGCATCCGGCCCACGACGGCGCAAGCTCGCCACCGCGGCGTCGACGTGCTCGCTCCGAAACCGCCCTCGCGGGGCGACGACGCCGACGATCCCACACACTAGCGAGGCTCCACGGAAGGCGCAGCCGACGCTGGCCACGTCGCGTCCAACGCGGCAGGCTCCGCGCCGCCTCGGCCGGCACGGCCGTGCCGCGGCGGCATGCGCCGGTACAGCGCGTCGTAGGCCGCGACGCCCTCCGCGAGATCGAACCACGCGCACGCCCTCGCCCGCGTCGCTTCGGCCGTCGAAGGTGTCTCCGCGAGCGCGAGCACCGAACGCGCCGCGTCGTCGAGCGTGGCGTCGTCGAGATCGCGCACGACGACGCCCACCTCGTCGGAGAGGATGCGCTCCAGGTCCGCGATGGCGTTGCCCACCACGGGCAGGCCCACCGCGAGGATCTCCCCGAGCTTCGTCGGCATGCAGCCGATCGTGCTGTGAAGCGGACGGTAGAAGAACACGCCGGCGTGCGCGCACCGTAGGGCACCGGCGACCTCGTCGCGACCGGCCGCTGTGTGGACGAGCTCGTCCTCGCAGCCGGCGGCGCGAAGCACCGCCAGGAACCGCTCGGGTGTGTCGCGCGACACGACCAGGAGCCGCGACGGACGCCCAAGCTCCGCGGCGGCTCTCCGCCAGGCCAGGTAGAACCTCGCCATGTCCTCCACGAGGTAACGTCCGCTGAGGGAACCCACGTAGACGAGCACGCGCGCGTCCGGATGGAGCCGCACGGCGAGGGTCGGGAGCGGAGCCACGTCCGGCCGGAAGACCTCGAGGTCGGCGCAGGTCGGGATGACCGCGATGGGCGCGCCCACGTCGTCACGGTGGGGGTAGCCCTCGCGAAGCCAGCGCCGGAAGCGCTCCGTCAGCACCGTGATGGCGTCTGCACGTACGAAGAGCGCCCGCTCGACCTGCTTCGCGGCTCCGTAACGTCGGCTGCCGGCGCCCCAGTCCCCGCCATCGACCTTCTCGTCCGCCCACAGGCCGCGGGTGTCGAACACCAACGGCAGGTCGTGGGCCTCCACCACGGGCAGCACCATGGCGCCGGGCACGTAGCTGCGGACGTGGACGAGGTCGACGTTCCCGGCGCGGACCAGCACGTCGGCGGTGGCTGCGCCCGCGGCCATGTCGAGGGCCGTGGCCGGCACGCTGGGCCGGTGGTGGTAGCGGAGCCGCGTCGAGACGATTCCCGACGCGAGCCTCCGGCGAAACCACAGCGGCACGCCGGGCTTCTCGAAGCTGAGCAGCTCGACATGATGGCCCCGCGCCACGAGGCCCTCCAGGTACGGGAGCACCTGGCTGCGGCCGAGCGGCTCCTCCATGCCGTCGTAGGACACGTAGAGAACGCGCCGCACGCGCGAACGTCCGCCGGGGACATACGCATCGAGCAAGCCCGCGCGGAACTTCTCGAGCGAAAACACCTCCCGGACATGCCGCGCGGCGCCCTCCCCCATCGCCCCGGTGCGCTCCGGATGGGCGAGCAGCTCGGTGATGGCCTCGGCCATCGCCGAGAGGTCGCCGACGGGGACGAGCAGGCCGGTCTCGCCGTGGACGACGATCTCCTCAGGCCCTCCGCAGCGCGTCGCGACGAGCGCGCACCCGTTCGCCGCGGCCTCGAGGCACGTCAGCGAAAAGGCTTCGGACTGCGAGAAGTTGAGCGCGATCCTCGATGACTGGAGCACCGTGGCCGTGTCACTGACGAACCCGTGGAGCGTGACGCGGTGCTGCAGCCCGTGGCCGTCGATGGCAGACTGCAGCTCCGCCCGGAACTCCCGGTTCTTCGCGAGGCCCATGTCCCCGCCGTAGAAGTCGAGCCTCGCCTCAGGAAAGCGCCCGGCGACCTGCGCGAACGCCGCCACGGCGTGCTCCTGGCCCTTGCCGCGGATGTAGTTCCCGAGGAACACCAGCCGCTGCGCGTCCCGCAGCCTCTCCAGGTCCGGCATCGCGGTGCGGACGGGATCGTAGACGAGAGCGACGTCCCAGGCGGCGGGCAGCTGCCGCCGAACGAACGCCGAGATGGCGACGACGCGGTCCGACCATCGGTGCGCCTGCGCGAGCCAGATCGTGGCCAGCGCGCCGTAGCGTCTCGGATCCATGCGTACGAGCGTCACGATGCGGCCGCGGTACCCGAGGGCGCGCAGCGGCCCCGCGTACGCGAGGTAGAAGTCATTGAACTGTAGGACGTCGGCGCCGAGGTCGTTCAACAGGCGCGCGAGGCGTGCGGCGGTGTCGGCCAGGCCCGGCAGGTAGCGGACAACGCCCGCCACCGTGCGGTTCAGCGTCGCGATGGGAAGCCGGTGCACGCCGGCGAAGCCGCCCAGCGCGTCGTCGGGAATGGCGCTCTCCGCGGGGAGGACGATGTGCACGTCCACGTCGTCCGCGAGGGCGTGCGCCGCCGCGCGCGCCGAGATGAACGCGCCGGTGACGTCGATGCTCGCGTCGACGATGCAGGCGACGGGGCGACGGGAGGCTTCCGGCATGGGCGGTGTTCGTAACCCGCGCGGACGCAGGTGTTATGCCCGCGGCGCTCCACCAACCCGAGGTCGAGGATGAGCACGCCGGCTGCCGACGCCCTGCCCGAACGCGCGGCGCATCGCCCCGAGGTCGACGGCGTGCGCGCGCTCTCGATCCTCGTCGTGGTGCTCTTCCACCTGCAGGTCGCGGGCTTTGGCGGCGGCTTCGTCGGGGTGGACGTGTTCCTCGTCGTCAGCGGGTTCCTCATCACGCGGAACCTGCTCAACGACCTGGCGCGGGGACGCTTCTCGCTCGGCGGGTTCTTCGCGCGGCGCGTGCGTCGCATCCTGCCGAGCCTCCTCGTGACGATGGCGGCCACGCTCGCCGTAGGCCTCCTGGTGATGCCGCCGCTCATGCTGGCGGACGCGGCGCGCTCCGCCACAAAGGCGCTGCTGTTCGTGTCGAACGTGCACTTCTGGAGCCTCGCAGGGTACTTCGACACGAGCAAGTACACCAAACCGCTCCTGCACACGTGGTCGCTCGGCGTCGAGGAACAGTTCTACATCGTGTGGCCGTTCGTGATCGCCGGTCTGGTCCGCTGGGTCCGTCCGCGGGGCGCCCTGGTGGCGCTGATGGTCGGCGCGGCGGTGAGCCTCGCGCTCGGGGCCTACTGGCTGGCGAGCACGTCGCTGCCGCTGCCGGGTGGACGCTCCGCGTACACCGACGCCGAGGACGTGTTCTACCTGCTGCCGTTCCGGATGTGGGAGCTCTCGCTCGGCGCCGCGCTGGCGTTCCCCGACCTCGAGCGCCTGGCCATGACCGTGCCCGCGCGCCTCCGCGCCGTCGGCGCGCTCCTCGGCGGCGCGGGCGTGCTCTGGGCCACGGCGACCTTCACCTCCGACATGACCTTCCCTGCTCACGGCGCCCTGCTGCCATGCCTCTCCGCCGCGGCGCTCATCGCGTTCGGCGGGGGTGGCCCGCTGGAGCAGGTCTCGGGCTGGGCGCCCGTCCGGTACGTGGGGCAGCTCTCCTACGCGCTCTACCTGACGCACTGGCCGATCCTGATCCTGTGGCGCACGGCGACCTACGAGAAGCCGGGACCGCTGGCCGTGGTCATGATCTTCGTCGCGAGCGTGGCGACGGCGCACCTGCTCGCCCGCGGCGTCGAGGCGCCATTCCTCAGCGGCAGGTTCGCCACGAAGACCGGGATGCGCCCTGCGGGCTGGGCGCTCGTCGGGGTCGGACTCGCCACGGTGCTCGGAGGGAGCCTCGCCATCGCGCAGGCCGACGGCCTCCCCGGCCGAATGCTGCCTCCCCCCGTCGCGCCGCTCGCAGCCTTCGAGCCCCAACGCTCGGAGGCGCTTGCCGCCATCGACCGTCAGGCCAACCGATTCAACGGGAGCACCCTCGCGCTCGGCGCCAATCCGGCAACGCCCGGCGTCCGACGCGCGCTGCTGATGGGCGACAGCCACGCGGGCCACCTCGCCCCGGCGCTCGACGCCATCGGTCGTCGCGAGGGCATCGCCTTCGACGCCTGGACCTTCCCCGGGTGTCCGCCGGTGTTCGGCACGTACAAGGTGTACTGGAAGATCGGCCTCGAAGCCGACACGCCGACCCAGGCCGCCTGCCGCGAGCAGGTTGAGCAGTGGCGCGAGCAGGCCGGGAACGGCGGCTACGACGTCGTCGTGATCGCCGGCCGCTGGACGACCCTGTTCGAGCCGACGCGCCACGGCGAGCTGCAGATCGAGTACGCACAGCTGGCGGAGACCGGCAAGGCCATCGGCACGCGCGAGGAAGGGCGCGCCATCTTCGCGCGTCGTCTACCCGCCACCGTGGCGGAGCTCCGTCAGGCTGGCCTCGGCGTCGTCCTGGTCGGTCAAGCGCCCGAGCCCGGTCGCATGCTCGCGCAGTGTGGCGATCTGAGCCGCTTCGTCCACGACGCGGCCAACGCCGAACAGGCGCTCCACGAGCGCTGCCGCGCAGGCTCCCGTGACGAGGCGCTCGCGCGGCTTCGCTTCAGCGACGATGTCCTCCTCCGCGAGGCCCAGGCCGGCGACCCCGGTGTCCGCACCTTCCGGATCGCCGACGTGCTCTGCCCGGAGGGCGAGGCCCACTGCAGCACCGTCCGTGACGGACGCGTGCTCTACGCCGACGACGACCACCTGAGCGTCGCGGGCGCCACCTTGCTCGAGCCCGGACTGACGGACGCCCTCCGTGGCGTCCTGGCCGCGCGCGACGCCGCCGACCCTACGGCCGCGACGGCCCCATGACCACGCGGCCCCAGGCCGGGGCCATGTGGCGCAGGTCGAAGTCCTCCATCCGGGCGACCGCCGCCTGACCTAGTCGCTCCCGCGCCGGAGCGTCCTCCAGGAGGCTCACCATCGCGTCCTCCCAGACCTGTTGCGCCCGGTCGGTGTCCCCGCTGCCCAGGTGCGGCAACAGGATCCCGCACGGGGTCGGCTCGGCCTCGCGCAGGGCGAAGTTCTCGGGCGTCCCCGGCGCGAGCAGCTCGCGTGGGCCCGTCGGGCAGTCCGCGGCGAGGACCGGCAGCCCGCAGGCCATCGCCTCGGCCAGAGCGTTGCTGAACCCCTCGTTGAAGGACGGGAACGCGAACACCGTGGCGTGCCGCAGGAAGGGGTACGGCGCGCGCTGGTAGCCCAGGAAGTACACGTCGTGCTGACCGTGCAGGGCGAGGTCGCCCCAGGGATGCCAGACGGACAGACCGAGCTCGGCGGAGAGCGCCAGCAGTTCGTCGCGGAGCATGCCATCGCCGACGAGCACCAGCCGACACCGCGTTCGCCGCCTTGCGCGCGCGAACACCCGAAGGAGCGGATCGTGGCCCTTTCCGACGTGCAGACGCCCGATGTTGACGATGGACGGACCCTCGAAGGCGGGCAGCAGCGCGGGGTCGATGGGCGCCGCAGCGGCCGCCACGATGGCGGCGTTGTCGAAGTAGTTGTAGATCGTGGTCACGCGGGTCGGGTCGACACCGAAGTGGCGGACGAGCTCGCTGCGCAGCCCCTCGCTCACGGTGATCACCTCGTCCGCGAGCCGGAACGCGCCGGGAATCAGCGCGCGGTGGCGGAGCCCGCCCATCCAGCCGGCGATCTCGGCGTCGTGCACCTTCGACCCGCGGATGCTGAGGACGACGCGCTCGCCCTGGCGGCTCAACACGTTCACGTAATCGGCGCCCTCCAGAAAGCTGATGCAGACGTCGATGCGGTGCTCCTTCTTGAGCCTCCGGACCCGAGCGACGCGACGCGCGAACATGTGGACCTTGTCGAGGAGGTTCCTCCCGGCGGGGACCTTCAGGTCGAGCAACGTGCCCGCGTGCTGGAACGAAGGGTCACCGTCCATGTTGAAGGCGCAGAAGTAGACGTCGTGATCGTGCGCGAGCACCTCGCTCAGCCGCGCGATGCTCCGCTGGGCGCCCCCGAAGTCGACGTTCGGGATGAGCAGCATCACGCGCCGGCGCGGGCTCACGGGGAGCCCCGCGTGAGGAAGGCGCGCAGGCGCGCACGTACGAGCGCGCGCTCCTCCGACGTCACGAACACGATCCACGCCAGCGCCAGGTAGGCGACACCGACCACCACGCCAGCTGCGCCGAGGCCCAGCCACGTAGAGGGCGCCCAGCGCGCCGAGATCCACCATGCCAGCGCGGCCGCCACGCCGCCGAGCCCGCACCCGCGGACGGCCTCGCCGAGGAAGGTCCCCGCAGGACGGTCGCACAGACGCGCCGCATAGCCGGCCGTGAACAAGGTGCCGCGCAGCACCATGAGCACCATGCCCGCGACCGCCATGCCGTACATGCCGAGGCCCGTCCACGCCATCAGCATGTAGGCTAGGAGCAGCTTCGCCAGACCCGCGCCGAGCTGGGTGAGCGCCGGGAGGCGCATCCTGTCGGTCGCCATGAACACGGCGTTGAGCGGGTTGTAGGGCAACGCGAGCAGCAGCGGCAACGTGAGCGCGGCGAGCAGCGGCGCCAGGTGCACGAAGTCCGGCCCCTGCCAGACGCGGAACAGCGACGTGGACAAGCCCGCCACCAGGGCGACGGGCAGCGGGATCAGGAGCGCCACGGCGCGCACCGCGCGGCGCGCCTGGTCTACGAAGGCGTCCTTGTCGTCGCGGGCGTACGCGGCCAGGATCTGGGGTCCGAACACGCCGCCCATGATGGTCGCCAGCGTGAAGAGCACGTTCGTCCATGTGATGGCGAGCGCGTAGTAGCCTGCCTCGCGCGGCCCGATGACGCGGTTGACCGCCACGACGTCCACGCTGAGGAACAGCACCGTGCCGATCTGCAGCACGAGCGTCCACGTCCCCGTGCGCAGGAAGCGCCGCAGCGCGGCGCGCGACACATGCGCGACGCGGAGGCCCACGCCGGGCAGCATGGCCCGCGACGCGAACCACGCCATCGCGGCGCTGAACACCG
>JACCDX010176374.1_pt1 | contig 13227 bp, 6 predicted proteins | sample 7449681 | NCBI WGS metagenome assembly JACCDX01 (sample SAMN15323450, study PRJNA562643) | freshwater metagenome | isolation source: river surface water | place: USA:Blue River Watershed | collected 2017-08-18
AAAAATAAAATCTAATATTACAACTTAATAGTATACAATCTTCATATGATTTATTTGAATTACACGGGCATTTTATTTTTCTATTACAATGATTTGCTATATCTTTTTTTCTATGTGATATATAAGTTTTACAATAATAGCATATATAATATAATGTTTTATTACTATTATCTTCATTATAATTAATTTTATTATATTTATTAATAATTTTTTCAAGTTGATTTATATTTTTATTTTCTTTATTTGTTTCTTTTTTTACAATTTCTTTAATATTTTTATTATCTTCATTATCTTCATTATCTTCATTATCTTCATTATCTTCATTATCTTCATTATCCTGATTATCTTCATTATAGTCATTATCATTTTCAATATATTCTTCTATTTTATCTTTTTTAACAAAAAAATGTTTTTTATAAAATTGATTATATTCTTGAATAGTTGTAAATGAAGTTATATTTTCTTCTTTCATTACCTTTTGAATATGTTGATATACTTTTACATTCCAATTTTCTGAATTATAAATAATTTTATTTGGAATACTATTTTGTATAAAAATTTCATATAAATCCATTTTTTCAAAAGTATATTTATTATTTGTTAAATAAAGCGTAATAATTGTATCCATTATTCTAAAATCACCATTAAAATATTCCGTTCCATAATCACTTTCTTGTATAAATATCTGACAAAATATTTTTAATATATTTTGTTCTACTTCATTATTATCAACATCTACTTTATATATCGCATATATTTCAGAAAAATGTGGATAATTTGTTAAACGTTTAAATAATTGTACTTTAGAAAATCCAAATTTAACAACATTTTCATTTCTAAAAATAAATTCCCGTTCGCGATTGAGGTAAAGTAAAATCATTTTTTATATAATACATATTATAGTAATCTCTTTATAATAATTTTATGTTAAAAATTATTTATATTTTATTTAAAAAAATAATTTTATTTTTTAAGAAAAATAAAAATATAAATTAGAAAGTAAGAAAGATTTTAAAAAAAAAAATATGGTGAAAGATAAAGGAGAGCATAAAAAACGGAAAGTTATGAAAGTAACAATTATAGAAGACGGTATTAAACCTTTTTCTTTGGATAATCAAAAGTCACAATCGATTTACAATGAAACTTTAAAAACAACGGAAATATTAAAAGATGATTTAAGTGATTTTATAGAAGAGGAACCAGTACCTAAAAAACGTCGTGGTCGTAGTAAAACATTTGATTTTTCTTCTTTACCTAGTAATGATGAAAAATTATATGGACAAAAAATAAGATCACGTATTAAAAATGATGATTATTTTAAGAATTTATCTTTAAACGAACAAATTGATATATTAAAATCTGAAGAAAAAATTAAAAGTGCTTATGATATGAATATTCCAGTAAAATATCGTATCATTAAATCACAAATGTTAAATGATTGTACCAAAAATAGTTTATTACATAAATTAGAATATTATGAAAAGTTAACACCTGAAGATAATGAATATCCTAAATTAACTCGTTGGGTAGATACTCTGAATCGTCTTCCTTTTGATAATTATATTGATTTTCCGATTACTAAAAATCATCAAATGAATGAAATTTATACTTTTATGGATAATTGTACTGAAATATTAAATAATACAATATATGGTCAACAAAAAGCCAAAAATCGTATTTTAGAATTAATTGCTCAACGCATTTCTAACCCTTCTTCCGTTTGTTCTGTGATTGCGTTAACAGGGCCGCCTGGTGTTGGAAAAACATCATTAGTCAAAAATGGAGTATCGCGTGCTTTAAAATATCCTTTTGGATTTACGGCTTTAGGAGGTGCTACGGATGCTTCTTTTTTAGAAGGTCATGCATATACTTATGAAGGGTCACATTATGGGCGAATTGTGGAAATGTTAATTGAAACGCAATGTATGAACCCAATATTATTTTTTGACGAATTGGATAAAATATCGGATAGTCCAAAAGGGGCTGAAATAAGTGGAATATTAACACATATTACGGATACAACGCAAAACAATTCATTTCATGATAAATATTTATTTGGATTAAATATTGATTTATCAAAATGTATTATTTTTTTTTCATTAAATGATTTATCTTTAATTAATCCAATTTTAAAGGATAGATTAAGTATAGTAGAATTTGATAAATATAATGTAGAAGATAAGGTTCATATAACGAAAGAGCATTTAATAAATGAGATAACTAAAAATATTGGTTTAAATAAAGATGATTATGTAATAAGTGATGAAATTATAAAATATGTAATAGAAAAATGTAGTAAAGATGAAGATGGAATACGAAATTTAAAACGTGGTTTTGAAAATATATTTATGAAAATCAATTATGATATGTATATGCCAATAGAAAAGCAAATATTAAAAATAAAAGAGAAACCATATGTATTTACAAAAAATGATATAAATAAATTAATGGAAGAAAAAGATAAAAAGTATTCTTCGCATTCCATGTCTATGATTTATATTTAAAAAAATATATATATTTTTATAAAAAGATATATAAAATATTATTTATAAATAGATAATTTTATTTATAAATAATGAATATATTAACCAATTCAAATAATAAAATAAGAAGAAGAAAAGGGAATGCTTTTCAAATGTTAGAAAATAGTGATGTAAAAATAAAAAAAGATGTTAAAAATAAAAGTGTAAATGGAATAAATGTTATAAATGGAATAAATAATGAAGCAAGTCAAATGAGGAAAGTTAATTTTTTTGAAAAACAAAAAATATTTAATATAAAATTGCATTATATGTATAATCAAAATTTTACAAAAGAAGAAGAAATTTTATTTAAATCGTTTGATTATTTTACACGACATTCAAAAAATAAAATTAAAAGTGGAACTCCTGTAAATTTTCATATTTTAATAGGTAAAGATTTTTTAAAAGATTCTACATATATTTTTAGTATGATACCTAAAGAAGAAATTGTAATCAATACAAATGAAAGTGGAATAAATAAATTTAGTAATGTTTGTATGATACATTTATCATATAGTGCTGGAAATAATGAATGTTTAAATAAAAATATAATACAATTTCCAGAATTTCCTGTATTTCATTTAGATTTTAATACAAATAAATCAATTAAATTTTGTAAAGAAAATGATAATGTAATAAAAAAGATAATAAGTTTAATCACAAATAATAGTATTCAAGTAAAAAATAATAGTTTAAGTAAAAGTGGAGATTTATTAAGTGGAGAAAATGTAAATTATAGTGGTGTTCAAAATAATAAAAATAAAATAGAAAATGAAAAAAATAGTAAAATAATATTTGAAACTCAATCATTAATATTAAAGTATATAAATCATAAATATTATAAATTATTTCAAAAAAATCTACAAAATACATTATATATAAAAAAAGAGTTATTAAATAAAATTTTTCAAAAAGGATTAAATAAATCATTATTTTTAAAAGTTGAATTATTTGATAAATTAAAAAATATAAATAATCATTTTATGATTGAAGATAAAAATATATTAACAACTCATATAAATATAGATGGAAATAATGTAAAAGTAATTCAAAATAGTATGGTAAATCACGGAGCTGGATTTTTAGAATTTTATAAAAATAAAAAAGACGAATTTAGTAGTAATTTATTAAAAAAATATTTAATGGCGTTATATTATATTGAAAATTTAAAACATAGAAATTTACCATTTGAAGCAAATAGTAATATTGTAAATATGAAAGAAATTCAAAATTCATATTATTTAGGTTTTGATTTTGAATATATAATAATTAATCATTTAAAAAAATATGGTAAAAATAAATCATTATTAATTCCTTTTATATCAAAATTAGAAAATAATAAATATATTTTATATTATTTATATGTAATTAATAATGAAGTTTATTTATATGAAATTTTAAATAATCTAGAAACAAATGGACGAAATATGATAAATAAAATAAATAATAAAGTTGAAAATTACATAAAGCGTATATTTATGATTTCATTTTTATCAAAAGCACCTTTAAAATATATTTTTAAAGGTTTAGTACAAAAAAATATAGATTTTAAAATTAATTTTATAGATGAAAATAAAATTAATATGATATATAGTCATTTACATTTATTTTACAAAGTATTAAATCCTACAATGGAATTAAAAGAAATTTATGGAAATAAAGGTACTGATGAAATGTTAAAATTTATAACATTATTATTAGAGCTATAAAATGTTAAAATTTATAACATTATTATTACAAATATAAATATTTAATCTTCATCATTATTTTCTTCTTTCTTTTTAGATGAAGCAAAATATTGTTTTTTCTTTTTGTTTTCTTTAGAAACACTTTTTGCTTTATCAATGATTTCTTTACATATTTCTTTTGTTAAATCTCCTACTACAATACCTTTTGGTATTTTAGCAATTGTCTTTTCATATTGAACATATGGTCCATATTTGCCATTTTTAACAATATATTTACCAAATTCTTTAATAATTGTTACTAGTATATTTGATGTTCCTTCTGTAACACTACTTTCTTTTGAAACAATACTTGAAATAGCATTTTCTAATGAACAATCTTCATTGGTTGCTGTATAATTTTTGTTATCATAAGTAAAATAAAATCCATAAGGGCCTTTTTTAAGGAAAATATCTTTGTCGGAATATTGTCCAAGTAATTTAGGATATTTAGCAACTAATAAATAATCATCAATCGTTACAGTATCAAAAGAGTGTGGTGATTCAATTTTTACAAACTTTTTATCTGTTTCATTATCTTCACCGACTTGATAAACAGGACCGTATTTAGCAACATATGCATAAACATTGCGATTATTTCCATCTACTCCAAGTAGTCGTTTTCTATCATTTTTCATCTTTTTAGCAGTTCCAGAATTACTTTTATCAAGTAATTGTTCAACAGTAGGATGGAATGAATTATAATATTCTCGAACAACTTCATGCCAAATATGCTTACCATTGGCAATCTCATCTAGTTTTCCTTCCATTTGAGAAGTGAAATTGTAATCCATAATTTGGGGAAAATGTTTTTCTAAAAATTCACAAGTAGTTCGTCCAATAGAAGTTGGAACCATTTTCTTCTTTTCTTCACCAACTTTGATTTTAATCACTTTTTCTTCAATATTTTTAGCTTTATCAGAAATGGAAAGTTCAACTCCATTTCGCTCTTTTCCTTGTATATCACGGATTTCAACATATTTTCGGTCAAGAAGTGTTTCAATTGTGGTAGCATATGTAGAAGGCCTCCCCACACCACATTTTTCGAGATTTTTTACGAGGAATGCTTCAGAATAACGTGGAATAGGTTGTTTTGCTTTTTCAGTGGATACAATAGATTTCATTTTAAGAACGGAACCAACTTTAAGTAATTCAAAAAGATTTTTTTCATTATTTTTAGTATCATCCTCCTCATTATTTTCTTTTTTACCATCATAATTTTCATCATAAATTTTGCGATAGCCATCAAAAATGATTTGTTCACTTTTCGCAATAAAGGCATAAGGATCATATTTTTCAATGATAATTTTAAGAGTATGTATTTCAGAAATGCATTCAGCCATTTGAGAAGCAATTGTGCGTTTCCAAATCAATTCATAAATCTTTCGCTCAAGTTTATCAAAATCTTCGTTTTCAGGTAATGATATTTTGTTAATATAACAGGGTCTGATCGCCTCGTGTGGTCCAATAGTAGTTGTATCTTTATTTTTATATTGTCTTTGAGAATGATAATCAGCACCAAAATTATCTAAAATATATTCTTTAATATTTTGAAGAGCATCATTTGAAAGTGTTACTGAGTCTGTACGCATGTAACTTATATAACCAGACTGATAAAGTTTCTGTAGAATTCCCATAACTTTTTTAGGTGAAATTTTAAAACGCGACCCTGCTTCTTGTTGAATAGTACTTGTAATAAAAGGAGCAGGTGGATTTTTTGAAACTTTAATTTTATCAATAGAAGATACAACAAACCGATAATTATTATTTAGTATATTTTGTAGGAAAGTTTTTGCTTTTTCAACATTTTCAAAAGATGAGTTAAGTGAAGCGTTAATATTTTTATTTTCTTTAAGAAAGAATATTCCGTGTGTTTTAAAAGATGCAGAATTTTCAAAACTTTCAATTTTTTTTTCTTTTTCAACTACCATTTTTAAAGCAACTGATTGGACTCTTCCAGCACTTAACGAAGGTCCTATATATTTCCATAATGTAGGAGAGAGCGAGTATCCAATCAAACGATCACTTACTGCACGGCTTTTTTGAGAATTAACAATATTCATATCAATTGTTGTTGGGTTTTTAATAGCATTTTCTAATGCTGATTTTGTAATTTCATTAAAAATGATACGATTTTTTTCATGAAGTGGTAATTTAAAAATATCAGCGACCATTTTTGATATGCAAAATCCTTCTGAATCTGCATCTTGACCCAATAATACCTTTGAAGAATTTTTAATTTCATTACGAATACGTTCAACTGTTTCTTTATTTTTTTTATCTTTCATAATTACATATTTTGGTTCAAAATTATTGGTAACATCAATACCTAAACCATTAAATGCATCATCATCAATTTGTGTAATATGACCACAACTGGCGATAACTTTATAATTAGGACCTAAAAACTTTTCAATAGTACCACATTTTGAAGGACTTTCTACAATAATTAAAATTTTACCAGAAGGATTCATTTTTATATGGTATTATATTATAATATACTTTAGTTCTTTATAATCAAAAAATATTCATTTTTTATTATTTATTTAAATAATAAAATTTTTATAAAAATAAACTATTTAATTATACCAGTTTGGAAGATGTTCATCTAAATAATCTTTTGCTTCTTGTGGTAAATATCCATATTTTGCTTTATTATTTAAAAAATCTTTTAATCTTCGTAAAATATTTTTATCTTTATTTTCTTGTATTAGTTCATCATTTATTCTATTTTCTTTTTTTATTTGTCGTGGTAATATATTTTTATTATTCATTTTTCTTAAATTCGCATTTTTTACAATATTGATTACATCATCCATAAGTTTTTTATTATAATCTCTTTTATTTCTCCAATTTGGTATATTTTCATCTAAATATGTTTTTACATTATCACAACATATATATGTTCCTTTATTTTGTAAAGCTTTTTTCCACATATCTAATTTACCAGCATCTTTATTTTCTTGTTTTAATTCATCATTTAATTGATATTTTTTAGATAAATTTCGTGGTAATATATTGTACCCTTTTTCTTTTCTTAAATTACATCTTATTACAATATTTACCGCATCTTCATAAGCTTTTATATTAAAATCTACTTCTTTATTCCAATATATTAAATTATTATCTAAATATAATTTTAATTCTTTATTAAATGTATTTGAATTTTTTTTTAAATGTTTTTTCCATCTAGATATTTTAACAGCATCTTTATGTTCTTCTATAATATCTTTATCTTTTATATTTTTAATATTATTATACATTTGAGGTAAAAAATGTTTACCAATATTTTTTCGTAAATTTGCTCGTAATAATATATTTTTAGCATATTCTATATTATATTCATTTACATCAAATATATGATTCCACCCTTTTAAGTTTTCATTAAAAAAATCTATTAATTTTTGGTTAAAATTATTATTTTTAATAAATTTTTTTTTACATCCATTTATATATAAAGCATCTTTATATTCTTGTTCTAATTCGTATATAATTCTATTTTTTTTTATTATTCTTCTTGGTAAAAAATTTTTACCTTCACTTACTCTTTTATTTGCTCGTTCTACAATCTCTTTTACTCTTTCAAATAAATCATATTTTTTTATATTACATTTTACATTTACATATTCTTTCAAATCTATATTTTTATTTACAATCATTTGAATTCTTTCTTTATTTCCATTTTTTGTATAATCTCCATTCATTACTTTAATTTTTTTAGAAAATTCAATATCATTCTCTTTTAATAAAGATAATGTATCTAAAATTTTATTAAATTCGGTACTCCATAAAAAGCAATTAGCTACTTTATTTGGATTATTTTTCATTAAACGATTTGCTCTACAAATTCGTTGTATCATTGTGATATCACTACTTTTTTCTCCAACATTTCCAATAAAAACAGAATCACATTTAGGTATATCAATACCTTCATTAAGAATACGAATAGAGCATAATATTTTAAGACCATATTCTAAATCAGTTTGAAAATCAGTTAAAATTTGATTTCGTTTATCATGTGAAATATCAGAAACAATAGTTTCAATCCATAATGGTAAAAAGTGATATGTATTCATAATTTTTTTACATACATCCATAAAATCTTTACACTCTTCAACAGAAGATAAATAAGCAATACATTTTTTAGATCCTGTTTGTAACATTCCATTTATTAAATATAGTGCTTTATAAATAAAATCGTTATTCAAATCTTTTAATTCAATTGGTTTTTCAATCATTATTTCAGAAGCACCGCTTTCATTTTCTGTTACAAGTGGAATATAAATTTGATAATCACAAATATATTTATTTTCAATAGCTTTATGGAAAGGATATTGATATATTAAATCACAATCTAAAAGTTCTTGTAAGCAACTTGGAGGAGTAGCTGTAACTAATAAAACTTTTGGGAAAGATTTAGTAATTTCAATTAATTTATCACGATTCATTAAATTATGAGCTTCATCAATAATTAAAATAGAATTTGATAAATCACATATTGATTTATATTCTTCTTCATGTGAATTTTCATCTAAATCATCTTCTTCTAAATCATCGTTATCACAATCACTTTCTGAATCATCCTCTTCAGAATCTTCATTATCAAAATCATTATCTTCAAAATCATTATCTTTAAAATTATTTATTTTTTCTTTATAAAAAAGTTGTGAAATCACATTTTCAGCGGAATCATAAGTAGATGAAACAATACAATTATGTTCCAAAATATTTTTCAAATCATTAAAATCAGTACTTCCATTAGAATCACTATCTAAAAGTAATTTTTTATAATTTGGTAAAAAAGGAGTCATTCGATCTAAATTTTGTTGAACTTGAATTTTAAGTGGTGATAATATAAAAACATTTTTATAATCACACTCTTTCAGATAATGGTTAAAAATAACCGTTTTACCCATACCACACGGTAAATTTAATAGTTGTATTCCAGACCAATCATTATGTAAAGCTTGAATAGCTTCTTTTTGATAATCACGTAATATGAAATCTGTTTCTTGTATATTATTATTTTGAACATTATTTTGATTATTATTATTTTCATCATAAGGTAAATGAATATTTATAATTTGAGGGCAATTAAGAATATCATCACGAACATCAACTTGTAATTTTCCACTATGATAAATGTAACCTTTCGAGCGGTTATCTTTCATTTTCATTCTCATAAAAATAGCTTGATAAAAAGAGCCTAAATCGGATGCGGTTAAGCGTCTACTTTTCCATAATTTTGATTGAATTCCGTGATAAATTTTATTTTCTGAATCTAAATATTCAATAGCTATTCCATCTAAACCAAATTCACGAAAAGGATGGAAATAAGTACCTTCGTTTTCTAAAATAGATTTTCTGCGAAGACGTAATTCATTAAAATCGTGAATAAAACCAGCTTCAAAAAGCATATTTTCAGAAAGTTGTGTCCAATGATATGAAGTTTGATTATATTTATTTTGATGAAATTGTATGGAAAAATGTTCATAATCCGTTGCGTGTAATTGGTTAAAAGTTAAATCAGCTTTTCTTTTAGCACTCATTTTTAATTAAAAATAAAATTAAAATTTTATATAAAAATATTTATATAAAAGTCTTTATTTCGATATAATTTTAATAAATTGACGACCGAATTATTAATTTGTTAAGAAATATTTAATTTGTTAAAAAAAATGGTTTGAACATTATTTTCAAGTTTTGTAAGTTTATCAACTTTTTCTTTTCTTTTTTGATAAGCGCGTTTATTGTATTCAGCGCGTTTTTCAGAACTGATTTCTTTATGTTTTTGTAAAATTTCTTCTTTATGTTGTTGATAATATTTTTTTTTTCTTTCAGGATTTGTATAATTTTTAAGTCTTTCTTTTAATGAATTATTTTCATTATAAAGTTCTTTTACTTTTTTGAGTAAAAAATCATTTTTATCTCGTAGGGAAAGAGTATCAAAATTTAATATAAATTTTTCCATTTTGATTTTATTATATATTTATATAATAAAATCTTTTATATTCATTTTTTATTAAAAAATATTTATGATAATGGTTTAAGGATGTTAATAAATTTATTAATAGTATATGAATTTTCTAAAACTTTTCTTAAAGATGATAATGGATAAGCAACACTATTTTTTCCATGTAATGTATTATAAAAAATATTAAAAGACATTAAAGTAATATTATATCTATCTATAAAAAAATTAATATCAGATAAAAATTTTACGAAATTATTATTATTATTTTGAACAAAATAAGATCTATCAAAATCAAAAAATATAATTTGTATTCCATGTGTTTCAATTTTAATTTTTTTATTTTTAATTTTATAAATAAAATATGGTTTTGATGTTTTTTTAACTAATATATTTCCAGTATGCAAATCATTATGTATAAATCCAAATGTGAGATAAGCTAATAAAAGTGATGCAAAAATTTGATTAATAATAGATATGATTTCATTTATATTTTTTGGTTTATATTTATCTAAACTACCAAGTTCAAAATAATTCATAAAAATAAATCCGTTTGTAGAACCATCTTTTTGACAAAAATAAGGTGGTAAATTTTTATTTTTTGAATAATTATTAATATTATCTTTACATTGAAAAAAACCTAAATATTTCATAAAATTCGGACAATTTAATTGGGATAATAAAAGTGCGTTATCATAATCTCTTTTTAACATATCAATTTCTTTACTCATTTTTACAACAACTTTTTTTTTTATAACAATGTTAGACATTATTAATTTTTGTTCATCTAATCCAAATCCTTGTAATTTTTTAGGTCTATTTATTAATTTTTCAGGTATTAACCAACTTCTTGTATTTAGAGCATTTTCATTTTTTTTTAATGCTAAAAAATGTGCATATACTTCATCATTTAAATGTTTTCCAAAATATGTTTTTTCTAATGCCTCTAAATTAAATACTCTAAATTCATTCATTTTATAATTCTATTGTAAATAAATATTTTAATTATTACTTTTTAACAAATTATACTTTGTTAAAATTTATTTATATAAAAAAGGAAGGATGATAAGGAAACCTTGGTTTCCTTAAGATATTCTTAAAACGTGTATATAATAAACATTTGTAGCTGTGCCTGTTGTAGCAGCTGTAGCAATACCTTGTACACTATATGTTGTTGTTCCAGCACCAGGTGTATCAATATAAGAACCAGTTAAAGTAAATGTTTGACCGTTTGTAACAACAATGCGTCCAATACCATTTTGTGTAGTTGTAACATTTGTAGCAGTACCCGTTGCTAAATTAATTGTATTTCTAAAAATTGTAGTATTAATACTATTAGCATTATTGTTTGAAGTACTGCTAAATAAGTATTGAACTAAATAGCGAGCACCAGCAACTGTTGTAACAGATGCAGCTGTAAACAATGTTGCAGCAGCAGTACCTACAGAAATAGCAGTTGTTGCTTGTGTATCTATTACATACGATGAACTTGGACCAGTGTAACCTGTATAACCTGTATAACCTGTATAACCAGTAGCACCAGTATACCCAGTATAACCAGTAGCACCAGTAAAACCAGTATAACCTGTAGGTCCTGTGTAACCAGTAGTACCAGTGTATCCAGTATAACCAGTAGCACCGTAGAAAAGTGAACCATTTTTATATAAATCGCCAGTTAAATTAATATTACCAGCTACATCAAGAGCATAAAGTGAGTTGGGTGAATTATTATTAATACCTATTTGTTTAGAATAAGTTGTAAGATTACGGAAATCACCAAGACCAACAGAATGTAAATTATAAACACCGTTATTAGCATCATTTAAAATGTAATTTCCATTGGTATCTAATAATAATGATGCAACAATATTTCCTGTATTTTCAATTTTAATACCACTTCCAACAAATGTATTTCCATTATGATTGAGTGTAATATAATGATCATTCACATAAGTATTTGTTGTTTCAATTGTAAAAACATTTCCTCCTAAATAAATATTATCACCATTTCCACCAATAAATATAGATTGACCATCACTATAAGGATTACCAATATAAATATTTCCAAATCCATTTTGTCCACCAAGCATAATAGTATTTCCAGATAAAAGTTGTAAATAACCACCAATATTAGAAACATTAAGTGTACCAGTTGTTATAAGATTACCATTTAATATTGTATCTCCTGAAATATTAGCACTACCATTTACATCAAGCGAATATTGAGGATTTGAGCGACCAATACCAATGCGATTATTATTTCCATCAAGATAAATGCTACTAGTACCAATTTTAAGGTTACCATCTACAAATAAGTTTCCTGAAATATTTGCTTCACCAATTACACTTAAATTATATTCAGGATTAGAAATACCAATACCAACATTACCTAAACAATATGATATATTACTATTATTTAATGACCAATAACTAGTACCAGTATAACCAGTGTAACCAGTAAAGCCAGTGTAACCAGTAAAGCCAGTGTAACCTGTGTAACCCGTGTAACCTGTGTAACCTGTAGCACCAGTAGGTCCACTTATTGATGAAGAAAGTGTAGTAACAACGGATGCTAATGTATTATCTCTCATTAATAATGTTAATTCATTATTAGTTCCATTAAAAATACCATAAACATCTATTTGAATGCGTTTAGTAGTTGAAGGTAAAGTAGTTTGAGGTATATAAATATCGGTAGAATACATATTTGAAGTTGTTCCAACAATAACTGATGAATTTTCATCACCTGCTGTTAAAAGTGTTTTATTACTTGTTCCATCAGCATCAACATAATAAGCACTAAAGTAATATTTTACTTCATTACTATTACTATTCGAGAAGGCGTGGAAAGTCATATTCCAAAGACCACCAATAATAAGTGTGTTATTTAATGTAATTGCTTCACTTGTAAATGTGCCCATTAAAATAGTTGTATTAGATTGAGAACCTGATGTAATGGATGTTTGTGTAGTTGTAACACCAGAAGTAATAAGCATACCATCTGTTTGAG
>JACCDX011122315.1_pt1 | contig 13226 bp, 23 predicted proteins | sample 7449681 | NCBI WGS metagenome assembly JACCDX01 (sample SAMN15323450, study PRJNA562643) | freshwater metagenome | isolation source: river surface water | place: USA:Blue River Watershed | collected 2017-08-18
AAGTATTGCGAAAGGGAAAAAGCCAGAAAGTCTGGTTACGATTCCTCGGACCTCTACTACTATGATGCCTCAGTTGTGGAGGCATTCCTCCCATCTATTATCGCAGGGACATATTCTATCCCAGTTAGTATTCAAGACCTCAATGCCAAGTTCGGAACTGGTAATCTATCAGAAGGCAATAACTGGCTCTCTCTTCGAAGCGATATTATGGGGGCATTTGAAAAACTATCAGATGCTAAACAAAATATTCTAAGACTAAGATTCAGTATTGATTCACCAGACTGGTCACTACTAGCCAAAGATATGGATAGCACACCAGATGGTGCACGTATGAAAGTCCAACGTGCTATGAATTCATTGGTTAAAAATCTAGGTGGTTGGAGACCATACAATGAACCAGATACAGTCGAAGGACAACAGCAAGAAGAATCAGTAGTAGAAGATGATTGAGACATACCTAGAATGGTTAACTATCCATGAGTATGAAGCAGGTGAATGACCTAAGAGGCGAGCCTACATTCGCTTGTATATGTGGTTGTCTTATGTTTGAAATTACAGTAATGTGGGACCAAGAATCTAGAGAAGTAAGTTGGTATGACCTTGCTCAGAAATGTAAAGAGTGTGGCACAATAACAACTGCACCTACACCAATTGATTGGATGGACTGCGACTAATGAAGCATCATGAATTGCAAGACAAAATTTACTGGCATTGGCGAAGAGATTTACGTGGTGCTGATGGATTAAAACCTATGCTGGATTATCGCAGTGCTTTACTTGCAGTAGTAGAATTACATAGACCTAGTGGTGGATGGTTTTGTGATGTTTGTGCTAAACCAAATGATGAAGTTATGTATCCCTGTCCAACTATTCAGGCTATTGAGAAGGAATTGCAATGACGCATGATGAATTGCTAACAAAAGTTGATTCAGTTTTTTATGAAGATGAAGGTGGAACACAGTTAGACCTTGCTGGATTTAATAATCAATACAGAGCACTTCGTGCAGTAGTGGAATTGCATAGTCCAGCGTTAATAGATGTTAAGCAAAATATCTACAAATGTATTCAATGTAGCCATAATCAATACGATGAATATATTTATCCGTGTCAAACCATTCAGGCTATTGAGAAGGAGTTAGAATGAGAAAGTCAAAAGTTATTAAACTTATAGAAGGTACCTTTTGTATTTGTCATAAATGTGGTGCTGTCTTAATGAAAGATAATATTAAGATGCATGAAGACTGGCACTTTACTACCAGAAAGAGACCAAGGTAATGCCACTATTTGATTTCAAATGCCCAACTTGTAATGAGGTTATAGAAATAAATGAAAACATACCACCGATTTGTTCTACTTGTAGTGGGACTATGCAGCGCATATGGTCTGCTCCAGGGATTAAGTTTAATGGACCAGGGTTCTACTCGACGGGAGGATAAAGATGTATGAGTTCACAACAGAAGCCAATTGCATTGGCATAGATACAGATATGTTCTTTGTCCAGGAACCATCTAAGATTTATACAGAGATGCCATTGCTTAAACAAACCTGTAATAATTGTGTGGTCAAGAACGAGTGTCTTGACTATGCACTACACCATGCAGTAGTAGGTTGGTGGGGTGGAACCAGTGAAGAAACACGCAACACAATGCGTAAACAACTTAATATAATTCCAGAGTCAGTACTAATTTCAGAGAAGTGGATTGCATAAATGATATATGACGTAACCATAGGAGTAATTCTAGGTCTTACTATCTTTAGTTTGATTGAGTATGTAGCAGAATACATTGATGACCGCATCAGAAGCAAGCGTAGCGCTGCTCGACTAAAGAGTATCTTGTTCGACCTAAGTGACCTTGATTGGAATGACAAGCCTAAGCCACGTAAGAAGGCAACAGTCAAGAAGACAGTAAAGAAGAAGCCAGTAAAGCGCAAGTAAATTTCTAGGTCCCTGTACCAACTCGCGGGGAAGTCTAGACCCTAGAAAACAAAAAAGACCCCCGCCTGGTAGGTTAAATTACCAGAGCGGGGGCTTTTAATTTAGTTGTATTACTTAGTGCGTCCAAATTCAGGTGCTGACTTATCAAGCGCCTTCATAACAGGACCTACTAGACCAGCAAGAAATGCAGTAGCCAGTACCTTTGGGTCATGCTGACCCGCAGTGTATAGAGCAACTACAGATGCAGCAGCAGCACGTAGATATGATAATCCGATTTGCTTTAGTTTTTCTTTGTCGAACATTTGTTCTCCTTATGACTTGAATACAGGCTTGCCAAAACCTACGATATAAACTGGCAACGAACGCTTAATCTTTGAACCGTTCTTAACTTTGTATGCACGTATCTTTTTGCATACCTGACCACCATTGCGCTGGTCACCCTTCTTATCAGGGCTAGTGTTACCCTCAATGCAGGTTACAGTTCCGTCTCCGTTGTCTTTAACCACGATTCCAACATGACTAATACGGTCAACACCATCGTTGGGAAAATCAAAGAAAACAATATCCCCAGGTAGTGGAGTCGCTTCATTTACTTTCTCCCACTGCCCTTTCTTAATGAACGCAGTAGCGCCCGCCACTGTGCTGACCACATTAGGAATCTTAAGTCCCACTTCATTTGCACACCAATTCACGAATGAGCCACACCAAGGCAAGAAGTTAGCCCGAGTGTATGCTCCATATTTTGTTTCATTATCTTTTGGTCCCTCGATAACACCGAGTTCTCCCTTTGCAACTGCAATAAAATCTGCACGTTGACCCATATTATTCGCTCGCTTTCTTATCTACCTTAGCAAAGGCTGCGTTTATTTCTTCTGATGTTAGACTTCCATCTGCTAGATAGAAGCGTGCAAGCGCTTCAAGTACTCTTGCTGCACCTAGTGCACCTGCGAGTGTTGCTGCTTGCCATACTTCGATACCAACAAGTGAGCCAGCACCGATAACTCCGAGTGACTCTGCTGCAATAACAGCAAAGATTCTCATCATTACATTCTTAAATGTATCCATTATTCATCGTCCTTTAGATTGCGTAGATTAAGTGTGACAGTCCAGATAACCAGACAAATCACAATTGCATAACCAACAACTGTCTTAGCAGAACCTTCAAGGACTACCCAAGCGACGAACATTCCAAGGAGTGTCCATAGTTGATTGGCAATATCTGATAGTAGTTTTTTCATTATGGCTTTCTCCTATATGCTGCAGTCGCAGCAGCGCCTGCTGCTGCCTGTGTTGCTATACCACCTGCAATAATTGCAGATACAACTACATCTTCTGCAGTCTCACGCACTTCTGGTGGTAGGTCCGCCCCTACGCTTCCCAATGCTGCAAGTGCAGCACCTGGGTCTGTAAATAATTCTTGTAGTAATGCTGCTGGGTCCTGCAATAAAGCCACTGCAATTGCAACTTCTGCTGTAACCACTACGCCGTTACCTAGGGTAACTGGCGTTTCAGGTGGTAGACTTGCTAGATTAACACTGTCTACACTAGGAGGTTCAATTGCAATTTCAGGCTGAGATGTTGGCTCAGGTTCTTCGGTTGGCTCAGGTAAAATCTCAGGAGTTACTTCTGGTTCTTCCTGAGAATCGTCCTGATTTAGAACGGGCTGCTCAACTTCTTCAACAGGAGTTGGTTGCGGTTCTTCGACAGGCTCTGGCTCTTCAACAACAGGCTCTTCTTCCACAGGTTCCTCTACTGGAGGGTCCGTTTGAACCTCAGGTTCAGGGACAGTTGGAGGGATTGGTTCAGAAGGGGCTGGAACAGATGGTTCAACAGGCGTTGGCTGGGGTTCAGGTTGCACCGCAGGAGGCGTAGAAGGCACTTCTGGGACGTTTACAGGGGTTTCTGGTACACTTGGCTCAACTACTGCAGTATTCGTATCTACAATCGTGGAGGTATCAGATGGAGTTGTTAGTTCTGTTGGGGTTTCTGACTGGCTGGTTTGTGTGCTGGATTCAGATGTCGAAGTCTGAGTCTCGACAGGTTCAGAAACTACGGTCTGAGATTCTTCTTCTACAGAAGTCGGAGATGGAGAGGGCGATGGCTCGGGAGTGGGACTTACAGTAGGTGTAGAAGATTCCGTTGGTGTAGGTTCTGGCGTAGGTACTACTCCGCTATAGTAACCCAAAGAAATATCGCTAAGATTATCAGAGATATAAACAACGTATGGATTTGCATAGCCACCTTCACAATAAAGTCTAGGGATGTATCCTCTGTTGGCAAAGAACTGCTGACTATTATCCCATCCAATTTGAAATGAGCGCTGTTCGCCACCTTGAGTGGCGCATACAACAGTAGCATTAGCATATGCTGCTTGTGCTGATGGACTCCAAAAGAATGATGTGCCTAATAGCAAAAAGAATACTGCGTACTTACTTGCCTTTACTCTCGCAGAGTATGAGGTAAATCTGGTCAACGCGTTGTTCAACTCGGTCCAATCGTTCGCTGTTAATATTAACTGCGTCCCTCATGCTGCTACCTGAATTTGGTTTCAGTTCGCTTAAGTAATGCTGTACTAACCATCTAATTGCTGCTGTAAATCCAGCAATCAATGTCATTATGGCTACGGCAAAGCCAGCCCATTCTGTTGCTGTCACTATACCGTCCTCACCACAATAGTAATGATGCCACCATAACCACTAAACTTATCTGGTGGTGTGCTTCTCTTTAATGATACTGCTTCAATCTGTACTTGACGAAGTTCTTGTGTATTTAAATCCTGCCATAACACAATATCCCCGCTCTCTTCAATTGCTTCTAACTGCAAGATGCGCTCATGCGCTCTGCCTTTATAGCCAGTAGTTACACCATTACGGTCTGTCTCTGTATCAAAGCAATAAACAGGGAATTGAATCAGACGCTGACGAGGCGTAGCAATAGTAGCCTTAGCCTGATAGCCCTTGAATACAGGACCACGAGACGTAGTTGTACCATCACGTGTAAATAAAAACTTATATGCTACATATTCACGAGCAGCAGATGGCTGGTTAGTACCAACTTCAACTGAAGGTACGGCAGAATCGTATGAGATGTGGTCATACTCTGTACCGTTTATATCAATTGTAATTAAACCTAGTGAGCCATAGGTAAAATCACCACGCCCAATAAGGCGCTTAAAGTTCTTAGGCTCTAATGTTCCATAGCGAATATTGCCTGTAGTTAGATAGCCAGTCTCACGCAAAGTAGATGCTGATTCAACATATACATGTCCATCAGTTGTACCATTATTTGCGGTAGTAAACATAAGTCGGTTAGTACCATCTGCAAAAGCGCAAGCGGTTGTCTGATGACCAGTTACACCATCTACATAAATATCATTTGCATAGGCAAATCGTAGTGTTTCAATCTCATTTGATAGGTCAATGCGAATTACACCTGGTTCACCATCTACTGATGTAGCACACCATACATAGTGGTTACGTGCAGCAAAATCATATGCTGGCTGGTCTGTCTCTACAATCAAAGGACCATATGTAATTGAACCATCTTGGTCTGATACTAAACCAACACGGACACCCTTGTTAGTTCCAATCATAATGTAACCAAGATAATAATAAATCTTATGAACAATCTCACCTACTGGTAGTTCAGCAGCAGTAATTGCTGATGTAAGGGTAGGCATAACACCGCTAGTATTAAGGGTAAACTTCTGAATAGTAGACTGAATACCGTTATAGCCAGCAATATAAATTGCTGGACCAGATGCTGTAATACTTGAGTATACGTGTGTTGATACTGGATGTGTATAAAGTGGTGTTGGGATAGGACCTGAGTGAGAGCCAGCAAATTCATATACTTTGTTATCAGCGCACATAACAATACGTTCTTTAACGTATTCCATTATAGCGTTAGATACAGAACCAGCCTCATCAAATAACATACTTCTATCTGAGTTGTCTGCAGAAGTACCACTTAATGGCTTCTTGTAAACAGTTTTCTTTGTTGCTGTATTTGTAATCCAGTATGCATTTGTACCATCATCACAAATTGCGTATACAGGTGAATCGGTACCAGCATTATAATCAATAAAATGTACTGGGTTAGTAGGGTCATCTACCTTAATTTTATCAACATCATATTCATCCCATAGCAAACATCCATCAAATCTTGTACCACTTGTAGTCCATTGAATAGAACGCAGCGATTGGAACGGGCGTTTGTTTGTGCTTGTGCGCACTGCACCAGTTACAATATGTCCTTCAGTGCAGGACTTAAGCATTGTAACTTGTCCCTTAGTCCATACATCTACACCTTTGCTATCAGCAAAGCGGTAGTGTCCTGCTTCATCATTAGTCTGTGGGTCAAAGAAGTTAATACCAGCACCTGCATGAAAAGACATCTGGCTACGTAGCCACCAGCCAGTAAGCGACTGCTCACCAGGTTCAGTGCCGTTATCAAACTGGTCCTTACGAAATGGTGCTGTTTGACGAGTAGCCTCATCTTTATCTGAGATTGCAGATATAAACGGCATACCACCAATGGCTGTATCATAAGAAATATTTGTATTCTGCCAGACTGCATCTGTTGATACAATACCAATATCTGCAATAGCACGTGCAATAGGTAATCCATCGCCTGCTAATTCCCAGACATTACCATCACCCTCTGTTATGTCGCGACCAGCCACGTTACTCCTTAGATAGAAAAATTATTATTAACCAACAACTACGATTACAACGCCTGAACCGCCTGAGCCAGCAGTAAAACTTGTTGAGTTAGATGCACTTCCACCAGTTCCTGTATTTGCCCCACCACTTACAGCAGGAGAACCAGTTCTTCCACCACCTGCAGCATAAGTTACAGATGTACCCGTGATAGAGTTTGCTAATCCAGCACTTCCACCGCCAGCACCGCCACCTGAATATCCTTGTCCATCGCTGCCTTGACCTGGAAAACCTAAACCATTTGAGCCATCTCCTGCTCCACCACCGCCACTACCGCCGTGATGACCAAAACCCATATTGGCGCCAGCACCTCCGCCACCACCAATTCCAAAATAAAGACCACCTAGTGATGATGAATTTCCTGTTTGTCCAGGGTTATAACCACCAGAGTAATAACCGCCAGTGCCACCCGCTCCAACGGTAACTGTTAAAGTTTCTGCTGGTAAAAAAACAGAACTTTTATAAAGAAGACCACCGGCTCCGCCTCCTGCACCTGCGCTTCCGCCACCGCCTCCGCCACCCACTACTAGTATTTCAGCAGTGCCAGCAGTACCAATAGTAATAGAGCCAGAAGAGGTAAACTTATAGATAGTCTTACCAGCGCGAGTAGAAGAATCAACGTTAGGTGAACCAGTAGTACCAGTTACAGTAGCCTTACCAATTCCACCGCCACCGATAGGTGTAAATAATGGCATTATATCTCCTTAAGCGTATTTGATTGGACCAGCACCGAGTACGGTGTAGGTTGCTGATGCAGTCTTAATAATTGTAAATGAGTAAGCATCAATAGAAGATGCATTACCAGAAGCAGGAGCAGTACCACCAGACCACTTAGGTGTTACTGATGTACCGTCAATAGTCATTGCTGAGTGACGGTATGCAGTTGAACCATTAGTTACTAGGAATGCAATTGTGATTGCATCTCCTGTAGCAAGAATGCTATCTAGTGTTGCACCAGAACTTCCACGAACATTAAGTGTCCAGTTAGCAGATGCGTTAGATGTATAATAAAGAACACCCTGTGTTGCTGCGTCAAAGTTAATAGTTCCAGTTGCTGCGGTAGCAGATACTGTCATACGCTCTTCTGGAGAGACAATGACTGGAGTAGTCAGTGTTGGAGAAGTAGATGCTGCTTTAGTATTTATCTGTGTCTGCACAGCAGATGTCACACCATCTAGGTAGCCAAGTTCTGTGGCTGATACATTTGTTAAGGCTGTGCCAGCATTGGCTAGGTCACGGGCTTTAGTCATTAGTTATCCTTACTTAGATAGTGCTGCGATTTCGTCAGCAGTCAAACCAAGTGCTGCCAACTTTGCTTCTGCTGAAGCCTTTGCTTCTGCTACTGCAGCCTCTGCTGCCTCACGCTCTGCTTCTGCTGCAGCGAATGCTGCTGCGTTTGCTTCGCTTAATGCAATTTCTTCTGCTGTCAAAGGACGCTCAGTGACTTCGCCCGTCTCGCAGTTTACCTCAATTGCCATAGGTGTACTTGTCATTATATTGCTCCTTAGTTGTTATGCGTTAGAAATACCATAAAGGTATGCTGTTGAATATTGTGCAAAATTGTTGCTTCCATTACGTGTCAATGTAATAGATGTTACTGGTGTAGCATTAGACCACAAGTTCGATATAAGACCAGTAAGCGCATATGTATTTGCAGCATTTTCTGTTACTGTATCAACCGATGATGGGTGATTTGTACTGGCATTGTAGTTTGGAATAAATACTTCATTATTGCAAAATGTATTTGCAGTGTATGTTGATGGAACTATATTTCCAGCATATGACTGTGTATCTGACCAAGATGAAGGAGAAGATGCATTTCCCTCTATACCTTTTGCTAAGGCATTTGTTGAACTTCCGTTTAATCTTAATAGTACAGCAGTTGTAGAAGTGCCTTCTGACCTAATAGAAAGTTTCAAAAGTAGGTCAGTATATATGTTAGGTATAGAACTAAAAGTAATTTCTGCAACCCCACCCGAACCAACAGTATAGGAGTTAATGAGACTCATTGTACCCATAGTTAAGCCGCCTTAATTCCGTAAAGAGTAAACTTGCCAGTTGCTAGTGTCGAACCAGAATTACCAATAAGTGTTATTGAACTGATTGCTGATGAAGAACGATATAAAGCAGCAGTAAGTTGTAATCCTGGTGCTAAATCATTGGCAGGTACATTTGTTCTAATTATTGCAGTTTTATTTATATTAGTGTTTGCATAACTATTAAACTGACCAATAAGAAGTCCAGAATATGCAGTAGTTGGGCTGCCAGTTGGAAATGATAATAGCCAGTTTCCAACACCGCTTTGTCTTCCAGTTCCTATGGTTGCACCGCTTCCTCCAACTTCACTTACGGAATACAAAGTAGATGTATCTCCATTAACATACATTGCATAGTTATTGCCACCATAACTAGAACCAAAACTAAACTGTGCCACTAGCACTAGGTCGGTATAGGTAGATGGAATAGAAGAAAGTGTAAAACTTGTAGGTGTTCCGCTGATTGTACCAGTCATAATTGATTCATATGTAAATGGCATATTATCCCCTAATTCCGTATAGTGCAAAAGACGAATGCTGAGCATATGAATTCAAAAAATTAATTTCTGTTATAGCATTTGTTGAGTTAAATAAACCTGATAGTACATAAGCCTCGCCAGAACCATTTTGGTCTTGAAGCGCTAATGTTTTTACAGTTTTATTTTTATTTGTATTTGTATAATCTAAAATATCAATTACACCAACTCCAAAAATGCCAGAAGTTGAACTTGCTCCAGTTAATCTACCAACATAAAGTTCGCTTCCATTAGTAGTAACCCAAGCAGTTGTAGCAGGATTAGTGCCATTGCCTTGTAAGAAGTGAGTTGAGTAAGCAGTTCCAGATGTATTATTAAATCTCATAGTTAGATTATCTAATGTAGTTGCACCTGTAACTCTTGCTACATAGCGTATCTGAAGATGCTTGTAGGTACTAGGAATTGATGAAAATGTAATTGTTGATGCTCCACCTGCACCCACAGTTGTTGTTTGAATAGACTCAAATGCAGGAGGAATATATGCTGAATTACCAGCAAGAAAACTAGAGTAGTTAGTTCTGGGCGTGGCAATGCCACCCGCAGCAGATAGTTTATAGACACTCATTGTTAGGCTATCTCCACTCCACTGATGTGGAAGTTAACTGTTGTTGCAGAAGCAAGACCTTTAATTGTTTTAGTTGTAGCCAAAGGTTGCTTAAGTTGAATAATTGTAGAGTCATTAGCACCAACCGTTACAGTCTTAGCAAGGACAACATCATCAAGCAGCAGTTCATATGTTGCCGTTGACGCTGCTGTATTAGCAATAACGATGTCAGTTACAACTGTTGTTGTTGAAGATGGGACTGTGTATAGTGTTGTGCTTGTTGTTGATGCTGCTCCGCGAAAGAGCGTTTTTGATGTTACAGCCATTAGTTACTGTATCCTTTTCTTAGTAAGCGCCCATTATGGACATTGTTTCGACTGATTGTGTATCAACGGCTGCCCAAGAAGCAGAAGTTCCGTTGGTTGTTAAATACTTTCCTGCGTTACCTGATTGAGATGGAAGAGCGTCTACTGCTGCCCATTCAAGTCCTGTTGCTGTAGATGAGTTAGCCTTTAGGTAGTAACCATTAGTTCCAACTGTTAACTTGCCTGGTGTATCTGCAGACGTTGCTACAAGGATGTCACCCTTAGCATCAAAGAGTGAACGAGCAATTGAGTCTGCAAGTTCAAACGCTGTGAAGGTGATAATCTCTACAATGTCATTAGCAGCAAGTGCTGCAAGAGATGTAATAGATGTTCCGTTGCTTGCTGTATAGTCAGATGTGCGAGCAAGAAGCACACCGTTAAGATATACTTGCTCTTTACCAGGGATATAAGAAAGTGTGAGCCCGTTAGCATCTGCACCAGAAATTGTTGTTTCTCCGCCTGCTGCTGTAAAGCGGAAGCGGTAGATATCTGCAGTAGATGAAATTGAACCCCAAGCAGAACCTGTCCAAGCAAACATCTGGTTAGTTACTGAGTTCCAGTAAATAGCACCAGTAACAAGAGCGTTACCATCATTATCTACAGATGGAGCAGACGACTTGGCACCAAGATAACGGTCATCGAATGAATCGTATGATGCAGCAGCAGCAGCAGCACTGGCTGCAGCAGCAGTAGCAGAACCCGCAACTGTATCTACGTACGCCTTTGTAGCAGCGTGTAAGTTAGATGAGGGAGCACCTGACAGTGTAAGTGGACCAGTCATTGTAGAACCAGCCTTGAGTACGAATGACTCGTAGACAGTTCCACCTGATTGGATTGCACTAGCAATCTCGCCAAGCGTATCAAGTGTAGATGGTGCTGAGTTAACTAGGTCTGCAACCTTTGTATCTACATATAACTTAGTAGCAGCATCAGCATTAGATGCTGGAGTACCAAGATTTGTAATCTTGTATGTAGCCATAGATACATCTGCAGCAGGGGCTGCCATCTGGTTTAACTTAGATGTGCGTACTTGTGTATCAAAATCTGAGATAGTTGATGCTGCTTGAGTACCAGTGTGATTAGCGCGAGCATAAGGGTCAGACACCATCTTGGCTGCAGTGATAGTTCCATCTGCAATATCAGAGGCTACGATAGTTCCATCAACCAAATCAGCAGAAGTAATAGTTCCACCAAGGTCTAACTTGGTCTTAGCAATTGCTGCCGAAGAGTTAATATCAGCGTTTACTATTGTTCCATCTGCAATCTTTGCAGAAGTAATTGCGCTATCAGCAATATCTCCTGTAGCAATTGTTCCATCAAGAATCTTTGCGCTAGTAATAGCACCGTCTGCAATATCTCCTGCAACAATAGTGCCATCGGCAATTTTAGCCGAAGTAATTGCTGAATCTGCAATCTTACCTGTTGTTACGTTAAGGTCTGCAATCTTAGCAGTTGTAATATTGCTATCTGCTACCTTTGCTGTGGTAACAGCATTAGGTGCAATCTTACCTTCTGTTATAGATAGGTCATCAATTTTAGTTGTACCAACAGCGCCAGTTGCAATCTTGCCACTTGTAATAGCAGAGTCAGCAATGTCGCCTGTAGCAATAGTTAAGTCAGCAATCTTGGCAGATGTAATAGCCGAATCAGCAATCTTTGCTGTAGTTACATTTGCATCTGTAATTTTTGCAGTAGTTACAGCATTTGCCTGAAGCATTGCTGTAGTGATTACGTTAGTATCTGTTGTCTCAAGTACGTTAGCAATAGTCAAGCCGTGTGCTGTAGTTACGTTTTCAGCATGCTGATTGGCTTCACGATAGTCGCGACCAATAGCCATATGGCGAACCTCTGCACCAGCAGAGTGAGACTGTGCTACAGAGCCATCAATGTTACGAACAATCGCTAGCGTATTACCAGAGACAGGGTTTCCATCTACCTTATATACGTCTACAATTTCTTCAAGCGCTGTATCTGGGTCAATGACAACTGTATATGTCTCACCAGCAGAAATAGTCACACCACCAAGGATTGATGATGCAGACACAACAGTAATAGCATTACTTGATGATGTAATCGCAGACGCTAATGTTGTGCTCTGCGAACGGGATGAGTATTTACGGGTTGTCATTCAGATTCCTATCGGCTGTAACGAATGCGTGGCGGATATTGCTGTTGCTGTGCTTGAGTTTCCTCAGCCAAGCGTGCTGCATAAAGTTGATATAGTGCTCTTGTTGCTGTATTTCCAGAACCATACTGACGCTTTGAATCTAGTTCATCAGCCTGTGGGCTTGTCAGTGCATTGCGTGCAGGGTCTAGGAATGATAGTAGGCGGTATGAAGCGCCTAGTACGATTACATCTCTTACAGATTCTGGCAGTCCCGTTTGTGTTGTAAATGAATCTGTAGATGATGTGCTTAAGATTGATGGTGATGTTGCATAGGTAACATTTACTTTACGACCAGTGTGTACATATCGGTCATTAATTGTTACTGTCTGTGAGTTAGCACCCCATGTAGCAGTATCAGGAGATGAATCCCAGGTAAACTTGTTAATAGGAATCCAGCGCTTAGCAGCGCCAATGTCCTGCCATGACATACGCAAGATGTTTTGGATGTTTAGATTTGTAAATGCATATGTATCTACAATTGAATTATATGTAAATGAAGTATTTTTAGCAGCAAAGATACTAGAGCCAATGGCTCGGATAGTATCTTGAATTGCACGCTTAACAGATGAGCGCGGGAATGTAGGAGTAATTACTACACGGTCTCCAGCAATGTGTGTTTCTGCTGTAGTTCCCATAAACCCACGACCATACGGTGGAACAGTTGCTGTCTTAGAAATACGGTCATATGAATCTACCCAAATTAACTCATCGCCAATTTCAACAATACCAGAACCAATTTCATCTGCGTTTAATGAGAACGTAGTAGGTGCTGCTAGTGTAGATGTAGTTGTAGTGATAGCAGAAGTCAAGTGAGTAGTACGGTCTTGCTGCAGCGTATAGCCAGCAAGATTCATAATTACTTCATCAGTTAATACGTCTAGCGTTGATGCCATTATTTAGCCTTCTTTGCAATATTGGCAGC